>Ga0315273_10005510_pt1 | contig 15654 bp, 12 predicted proteins | sample YL17G02_0_MG_FD_205753 | JGI IMG/M metagenome (GOLD analysis project Ga0315273, IMG submission 205753) | Sediment microbial communities from Yellowstone Lake, YNP, Wyoming, USA - YL17G02_0 | ecosystem: Environmental > Aquatic > Freshwater > Lake > Sediment | place: USA: Wyoming | collected...
TTCTTTAAATCTAAAAGATACTGCGATAGTAACCTCGGTCATGTTTCTAAGAAGATAGTCCCTGTTTTCATAATGATTTGTTGGATCATTTAATGCATTTTCTATAGTATGCAAAAGGCTATTATATGCATAATTTATTTCAATAGAATCCCCTACTTGAAAATATCCTGTACTGGTTATTCCTGTTGAAGTAAGTTCTATCTTATCAAGAGCTCTGGTAGATTTTTTTAATACTCCAGTATCTGCTACTAATTCAAAATCAGAAAAATTCATTATCGTTCCATTCTTAAGTACAGAAGAAATAGATATTACAGGTTGATACACCATAACAATACCAGAACTAGTATAATTTACAGTTAAAGGGCTATCCAACCCCGCTGATGTAATAACCACAGTATCCGTCATATTAAGACTATCAGAACCAATAACATAAAAGTCTATTGCTCCTCCATATCCATTATCCCGAACCATCTCAGGATCTCCCGCACCAACAGTATTAACCGCAATTACATAGGATTGCACAAAAGATTGTACTCCTTGCGTACTAGCAAGACCCCTCCCCTGAAACTTCGAAACAACTCTTCTTAAAGCACTCGTTATCGTTTCTTCAGACAAACCACCCGATACACTGGAATTATTAGTACATCCTCCAATTCCTGTAATAGGAGTAGTTATTTTCTTAATAGCAGCAACACCCGCTCTATAATTAGGTCCTGCTTTAACTGCCGTAACATTAGCGCTTATTTCCCATCTATTAAGATTAGTATTAAAATATGACGATGCTAATGCAGAATACATTGTATATGTGCTATCAACAGAAAACTCTATGGGAGTAGAACTATCTGTTGCTACTATAGACCCCGCAGGTATTGTTATATCTGTAGTTGGAACACTGTACGTATAAAACGTAACTGTCCCACTGGAATATGTTGCAGGATTTACAGATACATCATAATTAGCCATGTAGGTTTTTATATCATCAGTAGTCAAATCTGCAGAATAAAGAAACGGAGAGAATGTTTTAGCAATATATATAAGATTATCCCACAAAGTCATAAGCTGCCCGGATATAGGAGACTCTATGAACATGTCTCTTTCAGATGTCCCTTCAGTTAAATCAATATTAGGTAATCGATTTAGAAACGAGGTCATCAATTCATTTCGTATTGTATCTATTGTCTTGTTAATCATTTTAGACTACCTTTTGTTCGAATTGGGCTAATGTTTGTTGATCTGCAGTTAGAGTTTGAAACCTCATATTAATTAACAATGTTGTAGGATCATAAGAATCAAAGAAGACATCAAAATCAAATCCAGTGAGTACCTCTTCTATATCCAAATTATTCCTTAATTCTTGCAGAGATACATAATATGTAAGAGATTCGTTTAATTTCGTAATAACCGTATCTCGAATAATTGATCGAGAAACTCCAGCATATAATAATTTATTATCGATCTCAGTACCATATTGAGGATTATATCTATAAAAAATGGTTTCATTTCCTACGTATTCTGATTTTGTTATTAGTAACTTTCCAATATCTCTACTACACTTCTCTGCAGGAGTAAGCATTTCAACGAGACCACTATTATCTAATACAAAATCTCCCTCTACTATTTTAATTCCTATTGCCATAGCGCACCTCTATAATAAAAATAGAGAAAATATCCTATATTTTAATCTACGCATCGATAATTTCCTGAAGTTTCTTCTTAAAAGCAGGTAAAGTTGTTAATAAATAAAAACTTATACTTGCACTATTCTTTGTGAGCTCTGATTCTTCTTTAGCATACTCTCTATCTTTTTTTATTTCATCATAAAGAATATCTTTGGTAATAGCCAAAGTATCCCCAAAATCGGAAGCATCCATCATATACTTTCTTCCAATAGAATCAAAACCATCAAATTTAGATTCAAAATCACTAATTGATAAATGATCCTTTAGTTTTTGAGCCAGGGCAGATACTTGAGATCCTCGAGTAATAAGATAATTATTTATATGCTGAAGCTTCCTTATAGAAGTTATTAAATCAGATTTAGCAGTTGTACAAATATCCTTAATATACCCTTTTTCAAGAGCAGTTAACTCTTGCATAGATTCTGCTATTGTTTTAGCCATAATAAACTCCTTAAGAGATCGTACCTATCCCTATACCCGTCCAGGATGTAAGTGGAACAACCCCAAAATCTACAGTATTCACTATACATGTTGTTATATACGTTTTAACTCCATTCATAAATAATGGAGTAACCATAGACCAATCTACAGAGAACTTGAAAGCCATCGTTAATATTGCTTTTAAAGCTTCCAATCCTACAGGAACTATTGGCATAAGACCTGTCGATGAAGGAGGCCCTACACCAAGTCCCGCAAAGGGAGGATCGTACTGACTTATTAAAATAGTACAACCTTTTGTATATGCGTCTATAGCATCCGCCATTTGTTCTGCAGAAGTCTGAAAATCATCTCCCTTAAGAGCTTCTATAATAGCATCTGTTAATCCAGAAGATGTGATAGCAATGATCTCACCCTCTTTCCCTTTAGCAGGACCCGGTAAAGCAGGGGCAGGAGGTACTGGTATATGTATTACAACAACCGTAGTTTCTACCGTACCTGATTTAACATAATCTTGAATAGCTTTTGATAGTTTTGCTGAACATTCCCCCCAATCAACCTGACTAAACGCAGCTGTAAGATCAGATGTAAATTTACCATCATCCAAAGGCATTAGTCAGTCCTTCCTGCAGATGGACATATAGTAGCAAAAGGATACTCCAATTTACCCGGTATGGTAGGAAGATTGGCTGCAGATGCAGTCGGAGGAAATGTAGGCATAGACAATGTTGGTAATGTAATATCTGAAAGTTCTAGAGGTTCCTCTATTTTACATTTTGTTGGACATCCTGAACATTCCCATTTTGCCATAATTATATCCTTATGTTGTTACTATTCCTTTTGCACTTACAATAGCCTCGCTCCCCATTATAGTAACTGCCGGAGGTCCTACAGGTCCTTTATGAGTATGAACATCATACAATTTAGAAAAAGCACCTGTTCCTAAGACAATGTCTGCAGCAGAATTTGGATCTCCTATATGAACGTTCGATTCGGGAGCTAAGACTATTTTCTTTCCAATAAGATTTATATCACCATCCGGAGAATGAAGTGTTATACCTTTCTGTTGCATATATATTGAATTCTTGAAAGAATCATTCATCGTAATCTGACCATCTTTATCAATCCAAACATTTGAACCAGATACATGCTTTATATAGATACCTTGATCATTGTTGAATATGATCATACTCTCACCACAACGGCTTGTCTTGTCTGGTGTGCTTCCTACTTGGAAATTTGTAAAATTTCCCTTACCTGCTGCTTGCTCTACTCCCATTTGAGTATCATCTAAAAGAAACATCGAACCTGCTTCATCTATTGCAAGACTAAATCCGTTTGGCATTTTAATTCTAAATTTAACAGATTTATTAAGAACCTTTATCTCTTCTGCTTTCTCTGTGACTATCTTATCCGCAAAAGTAACCGATCCTACAGAGGGACTTATTGGAGGATCATAATCAACACCATCTGAAGATATCAATGTTCCAACCTGAACTTCAAACTCTCTTAGAGATGTTCCGTTCTTATCCTCTGCAAGAGTACTTTCTTTTACAACAGCCTGATTCTCATCCAGGACTATAAAGTCATCTTCGTTGGTATTTGTAACAACAGGTCGTATAATATTTCCAGCTCGTATACGAACGCCATCCATCTCATATTTTAAATTAGCGAAGTTACCTTCACAACGATGCATGAGATTATTAAGAAAAATAGAAGCACCAAACTGAGATTTCAACAAAACACTGCCATCCTTAGAAAGATATATTTCATTATTCGTAAGTCCAACTAATTGAACTTCTCCACTCTCAATACTTCTCTTTAATATAACGGCAGCCTCGCTATCTTTAGAATTAGACTTGTTGCTTATTATTTGCGCGGCTGCCCCATAATGATATCCTATATGAATATACACTTTATCATTTACTCTACTCAAAATAACTATTGAATTTGTAGAAGGAAGGAGTCTCAAACCATATCCATCACTGGTAAAATTTGTATTTATTGAAATGCTTCTAAGAATCCTGTTGGAACTTCCCCCTGTGATATTAACATCCATTAAAAGATTTTCATCATCTACAGAGTTAACTCTTCCCCACAACAGATTATCACGGCTATCCCATTTAGCCATCTCCGCTCGACTTGATTTTTCTGAGAGAACTCTGTCTAGTATTGATGCCATTTTAAAACCCTGTTATAAAATAAAAAACACCAGAATCTTTACCCGAACTTTTATATGTACTAGATACTTTAGAAGTAACATTTAATTTTGTAAATTCTGATGTTCCTGGTCGTACTTCAAATTTTTGAACATGCGAGTAAAACAAGAAATAAAATAATCCATAATACTTTGCATCATCTCTCTTCATATTACTTCTATAAGCATTTTTTATAAGATATGTTAACGTAGGATCAGATCCCCCATTGGTGGCAGCAACACCCGGATTTGATTTTAAAAACACTGGACCATAAAGAGCTGCATATGCCTTTTGTATTGAAGAATTACTATTCTCTACAGTCTGACTTGCGCTTTTTTTAGCGGCTTCCTCTGATTTTAATTCATCGGACCATCTTTTTATTGCTATGCCGTCTTTTTGTCCTTTTTTATTTTTTTCATCAGTAATTTGTTTTTCAAGACTTTTTATGTCTTCATCAAGAGCTTTGACTATAGCAATATTATCTTCAATATCACTTTGTCCTTTCTTAATTAAATCCAATTGTATCTTTATTGATTGTGCTGTATCTAATAGTAACTTTTCTCCATATAGTGGATTATAAATATTTCCAGTTGCTGTAGCTCCCGTATCCGCTACAACTGTTGCGGAGCTGCCACGAGAATCATAGTTCATATGTCCAAGAACATCTGGAGCTACATACAATCCACCTACATTTATAGAAGCAAGAGCATCATTTCCTAAACCACTAGTTATCTCACCTGTTATAGCACCTGCAGATCCTCCAATTGAAGAAGATACAAGACTACCCATAACCTGAGTTCCTGCTGCTCCTGCTTTTTGAATTGCTTGTTGCAATTGTAAATAAAGTCGTCCTTGTTTATAAAAGTAATTATTATCATGATCTCCAACTATTGTATCAAGACCATCCATAGCATATGCATATGTTAAAGTATTTTTTCTAATATATGTCAAAAGAGTTGTTGATGTAAAATCACTTCCATATTTATAACTTATAGAGTATTGTTTCGCTAATCCAATACAATCCTTTCTTTCTAAAAAATAAGGTCTATTAAGCCACATCTCAGGTCTTCCTATAAAAGTAACATTTATAGAATGCGCCTCTCCTAAAATTCTATTAAAAACTGCTTTAGCATAAGTCTCTGCTTCAAGCCCGTTTTTTACATATTGATTAACTATAGCCTCTCCTCGTTTAAATCCATACGTACGAATAAGATCAGTACGAGGATCATATACACCTTTCTTTCTCATTTCTACTAAATCTGCTAAAGTAACAGCTCTCATTTCACGAGGAAGGAAAATAAGTTTTTTAAACCCTTGTGCTTGCTTATATAAAGATTTGCTTGCTGAATCATTAATCAAATCATAAGGTTCTCGCAAATTTATAAAAGTATAAATAATATTTCTTTTGTTACCCATAACATCATTTTTATTTTGAGATCCTCCATCTAAATCAAAAAGACCTGCCTTAGAATATTCTGATAATATTTTGAATGTATCATAAAGACCTTCTTCTCCTTTTTGACTTTTTCCTGACTTTTGTTTTAAAAAATCATTATACACATACGCTTCAGTACCTAAAGTTTGTTTTGGATTTGTGGCTATATATAAAAAATCCTTAACTGATTTTTTTAGAATCTGCTCGTCTATAATAGAAAATACAGGTTCTTCTTCTTGTATTTTTAAAGAGCTCAAGAAATCCTTACAATAATCATAAACAATACGACTATAAGTCTCAGAATCAAAATCAACTTGTTTTTGAAGTTTTCCATCCTGGCCAATATAATCTTCTTTTCCTTTAAGAAAATTTACTATAGTTAAAAGCATACTTGGGTTCCATTCTAAAGCATTGTCCGTTCCTATATCATTGTATAAATCTATAATACCATTCAAAAATTCCTTAATAACATCCCGTACTTTATATTCTATTTTACTGAGAAGATTTACAAAAACTTGTTGTCTGAATTTCTCATATGTTTCTGTGTAGCTTTTAGCATTTCTTTGATATTCTTCTTGAATACCAGAATCCTGTGTCATAGCTTCAAAACCATCAGCTATATAACGACCATCCACAAAGATACTAGAATCTGTTACTTTCGTAGCATTTCCTTCAGCCATGCTCGTTATCAAAGAATTAAATCCACTTGCTCTGGAATCTCCCATAATCGTTTCAGCAACTCCTCCCGTAGCAGTCATTCCTCCCTTTACTTCAACCATAGATAATATTTTATCAGCACTAAACTCATGGGTATTTCTTAATCTGTCTTTTTCCATTATAAAAAAAGGATGATTTGCTTTAGGATTAAAAAAATAGGCAGTACTGGATACCCTAACAGGAATTGTTTCTCCTCCCTCGGGAGAAGCTCCTTCTTCTAATGAAGTAGCCATATCTGTATCACGTATGTTTTTAAGAGAGGCTTTATTAGAAAATTCTATACTTGCAGTTTTTTGTATAATACTTCGAGGTTCTATCTGATTTGAAAATTCTATAGGATGCATATCATATAATTCTGGTTCTATATAAACATCTCCGCATGGAGAGCAGTAAAAATTATACTCTATGTTTTTTAATCCTGCTTTAAGATAATCCCAAATATTAGTAGAAGTTTCACTATCTAGTTTTCCAAGCTCTCCGAATCCTCCTGCTAGTTTCCTTGTACCTGCATACTTTTGAGGAAGAAGAACAAAAAGCCGGGGACGGAAAAAATTAAGATTATCTCCTGAAGGAATAGAAGAAACCTTGGTTCCACTTACTACAACCTCTGTAGGAGACCCTACTACAGTTTCATATATTTTATCATATAACGTGAGCTTTAATTTGTTTATAGACTCTGCCCCATAACGATAGTACAAAGACCATATTCTCGGAAGCATATTAAAATTATCTATAAAATTATATTTCATGGCAGGGTGGTTTCCACAAATACCAAAGTACTTAGTATCTAACCAACCAGTTCCATTATACTTATCTGACTTTACCTTCTTTGAATCAACATCATGTTGACATTCCCACAATCGTACTGATAAATCAAAAGATTTTGATATATTTGCTCCATCAAAAAAACCAATAGGATATTCAATTTGATTTAACTGGAAATATATAGAATTAGCAGCACTAAATTCCTTTTCGTTAGGACCTCCCTTAAAAGAATTTCCATTTATAGCATATTCAATAGTATTCATTGATCTTACACCAGATGGCTGTTTTGAAATCCTATTTAAGACACTATTTACAATTCCAGAATCAGTCAATTTAAAGGTAGAGCCCATACCAAACGATTTTCTTAAATAGTCTAGAGCCTCTTGAGAATTCATAGAAGCGTTTCCACCGATAGACTCTGTTAAATCAAAAACTCTCTCAGGAAAACAATTTTTTGTAAAGTAGCCATAGTCATAAGTAAATGCTACAAGTTTTATCATATTAGAAAATGTAATATTGGTTCTAGCATCCCCAAAAGGACTCGCTGCAGTTTTAGTATTTGTGTTAGATATCCTGCTTTCTAAGTTAGACATACCAAAAAAAGATCCCTTTAATGACATTTTCGTTCTTTTCCATAATGTCGCCGTATCCTCACAATTTATAGTCAATACGTTAGATTCTCCATATGCATCCGTATCGCTATATGAAATAACAATTCCGGTAAATGCAAAATACCAAAATGGAGAAAATCTTCCTTTCATAAAAACAAAAACAGGATCTCGGTAATCAAATACAATATCCCCAGCTTTTCGTGCTATACCACTATAAAATTTAGTTTCAAAGAGCATTCTCGTTACTCCCCGAGACTGCGGAATACCTTGAGCAAGACCTCCGAATGTATCTACTAATTGTTTTGCTATATCAACAGCCTGACCAACAAGAGCACCTCCTTGTGTTCCCAAAACAGAATCACCCAATTTCTGAGCAAGTTTATCATAATTTAATGGATCAGATTTTTGTAGTTCTTTGTAAGTATACGCAGCGAGAATATCCTTATCCTCTCTCCACCTTTTCATAAGATCCATTTTACTTATTTCGTATTTACCACGGGGATTGTTAAGGTTAAGAGTGCAACGACTACCATCCATAGAACTACTTATATTTACACCGTCTATATCAGAAGTTACTTCAGCACCTCCAATAAATACTCGGCAGTCTGGATTGAGATCAAGAATGGTTACACCATCTTCTCGATCTCTTTCAAATTCTTTTGGATCAAATCGCTGGGAAAATGTTCCATACACAGCAGATTGAGTAGCTGTTTTTATAAATCTATCTATATCACTAATTATTGCCATTTTACATTCCCGGAATGGAACGCATGGAGCTTCCAACAAGAGACCCTGTCTTTCCTCCATACATACCAATAACTTTTTGAAGAGCTGTTATTGATTTCAAAGATTCTACTGTAAACTCAAAACTATAATTTATTGTTTGAGGATCATCCCCCGACTCAGGAACATCAAACTTAGTATAATATCCTTCACAGATTACACCACCAGGATATTGCTTTGTATATATTTTAATATATTTCGTATTGTAATGTTCAACTCCATCTGTTCCTATAAAATACATAGGATCATCAGCAACTTCTCGTATCCGTTTCATAAACACCCGAGGAGAATTCTTTTGACTATTTCTTGTTGATATCGTTGACGCTAAATTAAATATAGAGGGGTTAGATTCTTGAGGATTTAAGGCAATCCAACCCACAACACCAGAAACAGACAATTGAATCGTATCAGGACGATAATGGTATGTTACAATAGATCCTGCCGTATGTTGTTTCTTATTTTGATAGGGTCTAGAAAGATTTACCTTTTCAGGATTTATCCACATCTCATACCAGGTAGTCGCTTCATTCAATAAACTGCTTATAGGATTATCTGGGATAAGACCGCCCAATTGAGTAGTCTGTACCTGTATTTTTCTTGATGAAAATTGAAAGGGAGTAAATCCTCTTGATGGAAGAGGCTCTCCTGACATAACCGTTTTGAATTCGTTTGCCATAATTATTGCAATGCCCTTAAAACTTCGTTTGTAATTTGTTGCATAATCTGATCTTTTGTAACTCCATGAACTGCAAGATTTATATGAATCCCACCAGACCCTGATGCTCCTGCTGATCCCGCTGCTCCTGCTGCAGCAAGTTTATCCACTTTATCTGAAGATATAACCTCACCGCGATTTCCAGGTATCATAAGTAATTCTGGTCTATTGTTTTCTCCTACTTGATAAAGTTCCCCCGAAGAAACAGGCCCCCCTTCAGCTTTTTTCTCTATCCTTGAAGCCGCACCACTAGAAATTAATCGTTCCGTTTCAGCTTTATTGGCTTTTTCGTTTTTAAGTGCCTGCCCTCCCATAGATTCTGTAACTGCATCTATTCGTCCTCCAAAATAGGCCATATCATTTGCAGCTACACTTCCTAATACTTTACCAGCTCCTATAGCAGCTTGTTTAAATTCTCCTCCTTGTTTGTCTAATGCTGCTAAAGAACTTTTATATAAAGTATCATCCCCACTTCCAAAAAGACTTGTTGATTGAAGCCAGCCTATTATAAGAATAGGTATTTCAAAAAGTATTTTAACAATGGCCATATTAAGATTTACTAAATGTCTTTGCAATGCTTCACTCTTAGTAGCAACTGTTTGCATCTCTCCCAATATTGTCTTAGTATCTTTCATTTGCGCGGCCATAGCAGGATTATCTGCAAGTTTCTTTATTTCATCCTTACCCGAAGCCGCCACAGTTCTTGCAGCCTCATCACTCAACCCAAATACATCTTTAGCGGCTTTCATTTGAAGGAAAAGGGCTTCTGCATCATCAGAAGCTCCTGCAGAGGCATCCATCATTGTTTGTTTCATTAATTCAAGCCTTTGGATCATCATGGTATTTCCCTGAGATGCTTCCCCTAATCCCATACCACCCGTAGTAAATCCCCCTTCTGCTGTTTTTGATAAACTACCTGCTGTTTTCTCTCCAAACATAGATTTCGCCCAAGCTGCTCCAACACTCATATCTAAAACACCACCTTTAGATCCATAAAAAACATGCATAGCATCACTAACATTCTTTCCTCCTGTAGCGAGGTCATTCATAATAGATGCACCATGTATACGAAAATCAACCCCAAGATTAGAAAGATCTTTAGTTTTCTTTTGAAGATTTGCCATTGTATTTCCAACAAGGCCTACATCTACATTCAAAAATCGAGCATTTGTAGATGCTTGTGCTATATATCCTGCCATCATTTTTACAGGAAGTCCTGATTCCTGTGCTGCTGCTTGAAGCTTTCTAAAATTAGCTTGTATCTGGTCCGTTGCTCTGGCTGCGCTATTTCCAAATATCATATATTTCTCAAGAAGTTGCGTTGCTTCTCCAGCACCCATCTTTAAATTAGAAGCAATTCCAATCATATCATCAGCAACTTTAGCATTAACAACACCAATACCAGAAAAAGCTTCTGCAAATTCCGTGGATACTTGTCTTCCCAATAAATTATAATAACCTACCATATGTCTAGAAAATGCTGCGGCTTCTGGGGCATTTGTTCCAAATTGCATAGTCACAGCTCGTTTCATTTCTCTTTGTTTAAGTGCATCTTCAAACTTAAACATTATCCCTTTTATAAACCCGTCGAGAAGACCGCTTAATGCACCGGCTATTGGTCCTCCTCCTATACCAACCTCCTCAAGGGCTTTGAATGCCATATCCTTCATACCCTTCATGGCAGATTCAACGCCACCCCACATATCATTCCAAAGTTTATTAAATTGTAGCATTGCACCAGCAAAGGCAGTAGCAGCAGTTTTAGCAGAATCTCCTATAAGAACAATAGCCCCTTTCATAACTGCATTAGTTCGCGCAGCCATTTCAGAACCCGTTCTTTTCTGATTGCTTATCAATATATCTGAAAAAGTATCTGCTTTTATTTGGTCAAAGTCTTTTTCTATATTCGTTTTCATTTTTGAAAAAGCACCGATTATGCCTTTTCCAAAATATTTTACAGATTCTGTTAAATCTTTTTCAAATTGAGCTGTTTGCTTTTGTCCTGCTGATTTTTCAACCGCACCACCAGCACCAGCAGAGGATCTACTATTAAAAGCAGTAGTTAGACCTTTTATCGCAGTCATCAATTCTTGAAATTCTTTATTATTAGTTTCGCCAGCCATTCCTCTTCCCCTAGTAAGAAACTGCTATGCCATCAATTCCTAGCAACTTATCATAATGCTCTTTTGAAACTATTACCGTTCCGTTATTATCCACAAGACCTAAGTTAGGATCATAATGAGTGTTTGCTTCTGATTCTGAATAATATCTATCCGAACCATTTTCTTTATTTCTTGATTCGTAAAATCCTTCGTCTTCTTTTTGTTTATCTTCTTTTTGTTTCTTTTCTTCTTTCTTTAAATTATCAAAGTAAACTTTAAAAACTTGAGGATTTGCTATATGAGCAACAAGTTCTGCAGCAGGCCTATGTAAATAAGTCCACTGCTGTTTCATTTCCAAATTTATTATATGAAACTGAATCATCCAATATACATCTGGAATACTCTTCACTTCTTCAGAATAAGGATTCCATTTATTATGAGAACATACGTAATATTTTATGAAGTCGTCACCCAGTAGATCAGATAAACCTTCCCAGGATTCTAAAGGGTGACTCAGGAGTTTTTTAAGTTCCCCAACGCCTTGTTCCTCGTATCCTCAATACGCTTATATTCATCATAAAACATATTGATAACTTGAGGAGGAACATGCTCCAAATATTTTTTTAATGTTACTCGTATTGCTAAACTATACTCTTCCCGAGTTTTATAATCAGCAGGCTTTATATCCTGAAAACAATCGTATATCGATGTTCCATTAATAGCTTCTAAAGAAAATACTACCTGAAGAAATATGATAGAGGACATCCGAGCGGTGCTTGATGAAAGATCGTCTTTAACCATCTCGGCAGCTAAAAGAAGATCTCTCTGGTCAAGAGCTCTCATTGTCCACTTACTACCAAAGATCTCAACAACCTCTTGGTATTCTCCATGAGCAATAAGCTGCTTGAGAATATCTTTAGGACTATCAGGAAATGCTTTATCTAAAGAAGATTCTCGTGCTGCTTTAATGTCTTGAGATATTTTTTCATCCAGGATTTCCTGTTTTAATTCTGATGTGCTCATCTCTGTTTTTTGAAGTATTTCTTGTCGTGCTTGAGGAGTTGAATTTAGATCAACTTTGTGAAGATCGGGAATGCTTGTTGGAGATGGCTTGTGAAAAGGATTTGGTTGCTGTATCCCTGCAGCAGGCCCTGTAATAAAGTCACCCGGAGATAGACCTACATTATCCGGATTTAAGCTCTGATTTCTTAATTCCATTGAGATTCTCCTTCATATTTTATAATTTAATATTAAAGCAGCCCTAAGTATTTAGGGCTGCTGAAGTGCTTGTGTTAGAGTCCAATCGAGGATGAGAGAGGTCGGATGTATGTTGCAGCAATTTCTCCTTCTTCAAGGATAGGTTCGTTTTTATCACTATCTGGTGAAGTCTCACCAATTTTAGTGAACCAGCATCCTCCGAACTTCCTCCCCCACAAAACTCCTCCTGTCACAGGACTTACAAAAATCTGATAGATATCAAAAGGCCGTACCTGTTGTAAAATATTTACATATTTAATAACAGGAGCTTCCGTTTCTTGAATATTGGGTGGAACTTCCGCGCTATCATATACACCGCTTCCTGTTGCTCTTGAAACTGCAGCAAGAAGATTTCCTGTATAAAGAGCATACCGATGAAGAGTTATCTTGATAGGATTCATCTTGCCAGGAATAATCTCAATAGCTTCTCCCGGCCAGTATGTAGTATTTTCATCAAAAGTTCGTGCAGTATAAACAGATGCTATACCCGCTGCAGAGGAATCATCCCCTCGAACATCTGGATAAGGTTCTATCTGAAAAACAACCTTCTCTGATCGTTCCATGTTGAACGACCATTTGTTTATATACCCTATAGCAAATTTCTGATTACCAATCCGGATTCCCATAGTAATGGATTGAATTGATGAATGCGGAGCATTTGCATTTGGATTTACATTATGTAGTGGTAGTAATCTATTTCCTTGTACTGTATAATCAGCCATAGTTTATCTCCTGAGTGAGAAAATAATTATTCTTCATATTTTTTCATATAACAATTATACAGACAACGAATAAGTACCAACCGTGTATTTGTGAGTATATATTGCGAAATACGAAAAAAAGATCTCTACCGTATCACGCCTGTTATTTGGTAGTGTTACCTTTATAGTATCCAATTTTTCAATAATACCCGCTTGCTTGTAAATAGAAAACATTATAGCAAGATATCCACTTACCGTATTAGAATATACACCTCTATCCAGTATAAGCCTTCCCTTGAATGTACGATCCATCTGAATAGCTATATCTCGAGCAATATAATGTTTGGAAACAATGATGTTTATATTATTCCTTTCTACTGTTGAATTATCTGTAGTAAGGTCATCAATTACCTTCATAGAACCACCAGTAGAAGGCTGAACTAAAAAGACGCTGCTGCCTCCTGCCTGGACCAATTGATAATCTGAATAATAATCATCATAGTCTTCCGTATATAATTCAAGACCTGGAACAACTTTATTAAGAAGAGTTGTTGCAGGATATGAAAAAGAATCATGATACGCTGCAAGAACCGCTGATATAAAAGATCCATCTACTGTCGTATAAAGCTGTTCCCGAGTTGTTGGATCACTGTAATAATATTTTGCTCGAGTGGCATTAACCATAACAACCAATTCGTTTTTAATACCAGCAGCAATACCCCGAATTGAGTTAGAGTCACCTTCAGAACCAATCTCTGTTCCTATCGCAGCACCGGTCCATCCCATTCTCATTCTCATATTATCAGGAAGGCTTCTTTCAGTTACATGGCTGACAAGGAGAGTTCTTACTGCTGCAGAAGAAGTCATGCAACATACTGTCTGAACATCACGATATTTTATAAGATCAAGGGCATCTGTATAAGAAGGAGTTGTGTTGGCATATACCTGAACAACAGCTACCTTCGGAACACCAAATGTTTTCAGAGCAAGATTACAAATATTTACAAGAGGATTTGCTGGTATGTCTTCTCCAAGATCAGCAAGAACATCTTCAAAAGCTGTAAATTCTTTATAGCAATAATCATTAAGTTCCGGATTCGTAAGATTTACTGGATCGTAAAGACGAGTATATTTATAGGATACATAGTATGTAGCACCGGCAGTAACATACACAAGACCTGCAGAAGTCCATACTATATTATTTCCTACAAGACTGTAATGAGTTCCTGCAATTATATCCTTAAGACCCCTTTGCTTTCCTGTTTGAGTAATTTGATATATTCCAGCGCTGGAGTATACCAAAGAATCTGTCCCTGTTGAAGATCGAATTACTGCTTCGAATGTAACCGTTTTATAAGCACTCGCTACTCCTATAAAGCAAGGAACCCTCTGGGTAGAGGAAACATTTACGCTTTTAGGTTGAGTTACTTCTTCTATGGTAGTTCCTGGTAATTTATATCCTAAAGAAGCCATATTTTTCTCTCCTTGTCGCCGAATTTCTTTATAGTAATAATACGTCTATTTTAAGTTTATTTAAGTAATTTTCTAAAAATTATGATCCCTAATAGGGGATAATTCCACTGCTCGATTCTATAATAACATGATTAGTCATACCAGATTGCTGTGTTCCAGAAAAGGTGTATTCTATAAAGGATGTCATAACCATATTCATAACATAAATCATATTAACTTTAGAGGGATCCGCTACTTCTTCTTCACCACTAAAAGCAATGGTTCCATTATTAGGAACAATATTAAAAGAACTTCCATCGTCTAAAGTATAGTAGTACTGCCACCGATAATAATGAGAAAAACAAATATTTATAAGTTCCGCAAATCTCATTCTATCTTCCGAGGAAAGAGCTATTATAGTAAGATTCAGAGCTACCTCTGCAGCCCCTGCATACACTTCTACAGATTCCTGCCCCGTAGAAGTCCCATAAACATCATACCCTATAATATTATCAGCCCCGATATACATTTTCTTTTCTTTTATATCCCGAACACTGACAATGATAATAGGAAATTTTCTTTCCGTATAAGGAAAATCAGGACTTATAAATATTTTTGTGTAATCTGAACTATTTTGAAGATCTACAATTTCAGGCAGGGTTATAGCATATGTTTGAACGTTGTTACTAAAAAAGTTATTTAAAAACTCTACAATAATAGCTTTCGTATGTCTCTGGATTTTATAAAATCCAAAATTATAAAGGGAAGCTCCAATATTCTCAGGTTGAAACGGCGTGTTGA
>Ga0315273_10005511_pt1 | contig 15653 bp, 15 predicted proteins | sample YL17G02_0_MG_FD_205753 | JGI IMG/M metagenome (GOLD analysis project Ga0315273, IMG submission 205753) | Sediment microbial communities from Yellowstone Lake, YNP, Wyoming, USA - YL17G02_0 | ecosystem: Environmental > Aquatic > Freshwater > Lake > Sediment | place: USA: Wyoming | collected...
TACAAAGTATGCATCGTTAGTAAAAATGGTGAGGTCCATTGTAGGACCTCCGAAGTCGTGTCCATAGACGCGTTTATTGCGCTATGCCTGACACACGGTATTTGAAAACTTTCTTAAGGAGTATCTGTATATGGTGACCGTCAAAGTATCCAAAAAGCATGCCGCTGGTAATCTAAAAGATAAACGAGCGGAGCTGAAAAGAGCCATGGAAGAGTTCGTGAAGAAAAACGAGACGGAGCTGAGGGGATTTTTCAAGTACAAGACTGGCATATTCGATAGAGACATGATCCACGATGCCTTATACGAGTTCTATTACAGGATCATGAAATCTGAGTCCCTTTTATCCTTCGGTGAGCTCGATAAGGGCTCCGTATACGGGATAGTCGATGATTCTGGTAGCGTGATAGTAGACACCGAGGTGAAGACCGCTACTTTTGATACTTACATCACTAACCAACTCTGCTGGGTGATGCCCCGGCAAGCCAGACAGCGCTACAGAAACAGGAACGTGCCTCTGTCTGATGCCTATAGAAAGAAATACTTCTGTGAAGAGAGTGGTGAGGAGTCTACCAACGCCACGATAGACTACGAAGTCCTGTCCTGCGTGAGTCCTGTAGTCAGCCGAGCCTGGGCGTTAGAGGAGGATGTGTTCGATAGAGTGAGTACAGGACCTGCGACCTACAAGGTGAGCAGCGCCTACGAGACCTCTCAGTTTGATACGGACTGTGACCCTGCTATGGCGGGCTACATAGAGGATTTCAAAACCTACGTCTGTCGTACGGAGAGTCCTCAGATGGCTGACAAAATGATAACTTACCTGGAGCACAAGCTGAGAGGGTGTAAAGGTGTCATGATCGCTCCGCTGATCAAGAGCGCCAGAAAGAATTTATCTGGTAGGGTAGGTGTGTCTAATAACATGGTGAAGGTAATCAGGCAGGGCCTACAAAAGAAATTCCTTAAATGGCAGGAGTTGACAGAGGTTGAGTCATGGACAGCGAACTAACCAAAGACGATGCTGTCACTGAGGTGGCTCGTTTGATAGAGCTAATTCAGAAGTATAACAGTGGGGACCGCGATGCTCTGGGAGATATGGCATACCGTGACGCTCTGAAACGTTTGATGTATTTAAGGCGAAAGAAGCCACACCTAAAATGAACTATTATACTGGAATAGGTTCCCGGCAAACTCCTCCTGAGATCTTATCAGTAATGACCGACATCGCCAGATTTCTGGCTGAGACTGGTTACGTTTTGAGATCCGGAGGGGCGTCGGGGGCCGACACCGCGTTTGAGTCTGGTGTACTCTACATCGACAAGAAAGAAATCTATTTGCCGTGGAAAGGTTTCAACGGCAATAAATCTACCCTGTACGAAGTGTCTGATGAGGCTATGGACATAGCAGCCAAATTTCATCCGGTGTGGGATAAGCTATCTCAGGGTGCTCGCAGGCTCATGGGCAGGAATTGCTACCAAGTCCTCGGTGTAGATTTGTACGTACCAAGCGATTTCGTGTTGTGCTGGACTAAGGGTGGGAAAGAAGTAGGCGGAACAGCGTTGGCTATGAGATTAGCGAAAGAGTTCGGAGTGCCCGTGTACAATCTGTTTTTTGAAAAGCACCGTAGTCATGTGATGTCCTGGATCACTAAAGAGAAAGTGACACTATGAGTGACGAAAAAGAGTGGTGTGTGGATGATATCCTGGAAGAGGACGCCGATGACACAGACGCTGCTGACGAGGTGGAGTCTCATGTCACGAGGGTGAGTCCCTCTGCAGCAACGAAAGATCCGAAGACATACGCACCTCTCACGGCGGTAGAGATAGCGGCGAATCGAGAGGAGATCGGGCACCTACGAAATAGGCTGTATGCTCATAACGAAAATTGCAGGGATTTGTTTGTAGACATGACGGCTCTGAACTATGTGGCTACCGCGGATGATTCCTATGTGGAGTTCTTGGATAAGGCTTTTTACGGTAAGAAGCTTTATTTCAAAGTGGACCCACAGAATCCGAGGGACCCGAAGGTCATCATAGCGAGTAAGCAGTTCTGCAAGCTCATTGGAATACCGTATTCGTTTTTCACAGCCAACAGACCCTCTCTCAAAATGAACATCGTGAAAACCTGGCAGTCTGGGCTGGTAGCCCAAGAGAGTAAGATCCAAAATATCTTGAAAATCAGGGAGGCAGACGAGTTCGCAATCATACGAGCGTTCATGCCGGTGACCAAGGGATCTATCCAGTTATATGAGTTGATAGACATGATCCTGTGCCTGGAGATACCGGTGACTATGGAGTTTGTGTATGGGGATGATAAAGATGAGCCCATACTCCACGCTCGGTTCTTGTTCGAGAAAGAGTACACGTTATTCGGTACTCCAGTGTGCTTGGGGTTCTCAATGCTCGCGTCTGAGTTGGATGCCTCTCCTCTGGTAATCGATATACTTTTACACGATAAAGTACATGCTACATCGTATATTGCTTCATATGGTGGGGACTCTTTTTTCAAGTCCAAATATGAGGGCATCCAGGCGAAGCAGCTCAGGGATGTATTCCCGAAGATCCTGAACAGGATAGACAGCGAAACTCCAGCTATGTTATCCTGTGTAGAGCGCAGGGTACAAGCGAGCTGGGATGATGGGGTATTCTGTGCTGAGGCGGAGTGTATGTCCCTCATGAGGACCAAAGGTTTCAGTGGGGCTATCAAGAAAGCCGTGTACCATCAGATAACAGAGTGCCAGGCGGATATCAAGAACCCGTGGGATATAGCGCGGCATGTGGGGCTGGTGGCTAAAGATTTTGACTCGATAAAGCGGTTAGACATAGAACGTGGCATCGGGAAGTACCTACAACTTGTTTTTGCGAAGGAGTAGAGTTCATGGGTGAAGCACCTTTTTTTGAGTGTCCTAAGACACTGGCTGAGATGTTTGGAGAGATCGAACTCAAGCATATCGTACAGGAGGTGATGAAAACGCGTCGAGTCTCTGTTGATGATGTGGTGACCTATACGCCCACGGAGCGTACGCTCGATGGGGTAGTGTATGAGATAAAGGCTGCGGATGTGCCCGTTAAAGAGCTGTTGACCTACGCGGGGTCGAACTGCAAGAGCTGTAACGGTAAGGGGTACAGTGTCCGGTATGTGGCTAAGGGTAAGATACCCAATCCTCAGGATTACGTTATACTCTCTGACAAGTCTATGGAGAGCATGACTGAGCCGGAGAAGAAGCTCTGGGTGGAGGTTGAGAAGAAAAAGAGTACATGGAAGATAATGCTCCCCTGCTACTGTACTCTCAAGTGGATCTCAAAAAGAGAGAACGGTGTGTTCTCGAATGCTTTGGGTAATGTAGTCGCTCGGATTACTTACGGCCCTACAACGACACACAAAAAGTGACGTTGTGGGAGTCTAGGGAGCAAGCTCAATAAAATGAGTAAGCAGACGTTACAACGAGAGTTTCAGAACGTACCTACGGGTGCTCCACTAGCCTGTAGCTCTACAACTCTACCATTAAACAGGGACGAAAGGACCAGTGTGGTAGGGATAGTACTGAGTTGTAACAATCCCGAAGTGGGTCAGCGGAAACAGGTATCCGGACTTAAAGTCACTGTACCTGTACTCTCTATTACGGGGAGTCCTTTGATGCCTTGCTCTTTGACTAAAGCACGTCACCTTTTAGAAAGGAGAAGAGCGAAGATAGTTAGTCTCAATCCATTTGCCATCAAACTCACGTTTGAGTGTGAGAACAAAACTCAGGAGGTGTCCCTCGGTGTCGACACAGGCTATAAGCACATAGGTTTTTCAGCTATTACTAAAACTAAAGAGCTTGTGTCTGGTGAGATTGTGCTTGATGATAAAACCTCCAAAAGGTTAACAGAGCGAAAGATGTACCGTAGCAACAGAAGAAGCAGACTGAGATACAGGAAACCTAGGTTCAACAACAGGAAGACTCCTAAAGGATGGTTACCTCCTTCTGTACAGAGAAGGCTTGATACACACATAAACATTATAAATAGGCTAAAGGAGCTGACTCCAGTTAAAAAGATGACTGTAGAGATAGGCGCGTTCGACATACAAAAACTAATGGATCCCGAGATCTCTGGGAAAGAGTATCAGCAAGGAAACCTGTATGGGTACAATAATTTAAAAGCTTTTCTGTTTTCTCGTGAGCACGGTAAATGCCAGCTCTGTGGTAAAGAGATTGTTAAGGGTGAAAAAGCACATTTACATCATATTAAGCCCAGGAGTGAAACCGGCACGGACAGGCCTTCCAATATAGCCTTGTTACACGAAGATTGTCATGATAAACTGCACAAAAAGGGGCTTTACAAGAAACTCAAAGCACCTAAGCAGTATAAATCAGAAACTTTTATGTCTATAGTGGCGGATAGATTGAAGAAAGTTTTAGATTGTGACGTTACCTATGGGTATGAGACTGCTATTAAGAGAAATGTTTTAGGGATAGAAAAGAGTCATGTGAATGACGCGCTTGTTATAGCTGGAGGTACTAATCAAGATAGGTGCCTACCTTATAGTGTAGAGCAGAAAAGAATAAATAACAGGGTGCTACAGACTAATAGAAAAGGATTTGCCCCGTCTATTAGAAAGCAAAGGCATAAAATACAAAACAGAGATTTTGTTTGGATAGGTGGTAGGAGATGTGTGTGCGGAGGAGTTGCTTGTAAAGGGGCTATGATTTACTATTTTTATGGTACTGAAAAGAAAACGATTTACTATAAAAAAGTAAGCAGATTTTTTAGTACTGGTAGTTTGGTGTGGATGAATTAACTTTAGTTGTAGAAGTAGAGAGGATCTCTATCTATGAAGATCTCGGCAGAATTACAAAAGAAACTCGATCAGCTCGACAGCTATGACGACGCGTACTACAACAAAGAAGCTACGATGTCTGATGATGCGTATGACCTTTTTAAAGAGAGCGTCCTGAAGCAGCTCCCGCCTGACCATCCTCTCCTGGATAAGATAGGACATGCTCCCAGTAGCGCATGGCCCAAGGTGAAGCATTTCATTTTCATGGGGTCCCAGAATAAGGTAGATACTGAGGACAAGATACGGGACTACGTGAAAAAGAGTTTGCAGGCTCTGGGTATAAAGAGTGCTCGGTTTGTACTGCAGCATAAGGTAGATGGGTTTTCGCTCGCAGTACGATACAAGGTTCGTAAGCTGGATCAAGCCCTGACACGCGGAAAAGGGGAAATGGGCGAGAATATTAAACCGAATGCTTTGATGTTCCGGCATCTTCCAAGTGCTATACCGATCGACAAAGAGGTACAGTGCCGTGGGGAGGGTGTGTTGTTTAGGGAGGATATTAAGACTATCCAGGAGGCTCGTAAGAAAGCTGGTGAGAAAGAGTACAAGAATGCCCGTAACTCAGCTTCTGGAATTAGCCGGAGGCTTGACGGGGCTCTCAGCAAGTACGTCCGCTACGTGACCTATGATATCAATGCCGCGGTAAAGACTGAGACGGATAAAGTAAAAGTGCTGAAGCAGATGGGTTTTCTGCCAGTGACTACCTATGTGTGTGAGGACGTAGAGGATATCCTCAAGATCTATAAGAGAGTGAAAGAGAAGGAGCGGGATACGTTCCCGTATGAGATTGATGGGCTAGTTTTGAAGTTTGATGAGCTGGAGCTGCAGGAGAGGCTGGGAGTAGACCACGGAAAACCTAACGGCCAAATTGCGCTAAAGTTTGAATCTGAGAAAGCACTCACTACGATTGATCGTATACAGTTGCAGGTGGGGCGTACTGGTAGGATCACTCCTGTGGCTATCCTGGAACCTGTAGATCTTATGGGTTCTACTATCACTAAAGCATCCCTGCACAATTTCGCGTACATCGTGGAGAATAGTATTGGAGAGGGTGCCGAATGTACGATTTGTAAACGTGGTGACATCATACCCCAGGTGGATGAGGTAGTGAATATCGGAGACGTGTACGAGAAGCCTACGAAGTGTCCGTCGTGCGGGGGCCCCCTCGTAGACGATAGCGTGAACATGTGGTGTCGTAATAAAGGGTGCCGGGAGCGCGAGACTAACAGGATACTGTATTGGGTACAGACACTGGATATGAAAGGGTTCTCGGGGAAGTTTATTGAGAAACTGTGGAATAGTGAGAAGTTACGATCGGTGGCTGACCTATACCGTTTGAAAGAGGATGATTTCCTTTCTATGGACGGTGTCGGAGAGAAGACTGTGAAATCGTTCTTTGGGGTGCTGAAAGAGACCTCTGTAATGTATCTCGAACAGCTCATAATAGCATTAGGTATACCTACGTGCTCTAAGTCTACCGCGGCGATTCTGGTAGAGAATTTCGGTACCTGGGACAAGATTGTGAAAGTCACCCCGTCTGACCTCCAGAAGCTGTCTGGATTCGCGGAGACCTCCTCGGTTACGGTGTGTGAGGGTATCGCTGAGGTAGCTGATATGGCTGCGGAGCTGTTGAAGGTTATTACGTTGAAAGAGAAAAAGACGGGGCCTCTGACGGGCATGTCGTTTTGTGTGACGGGGTCCCTAGCGAACATGGGGCGCAAAGAGTTCTATGAGTTCGTGGTAGAGAAGGGTGGGATAGCCAAGAACTCTGTGGCTGAGGGACTCAATTACCTCGTAACGAATGACACCTCCAGTGGGAGTTCAAAAAATCAAAAGGCGAAGAAGTACGGCGTGAAGATCATCAACGAGGGACATTTTTTCAATCTGGCGGGTGATGAGCCTGTGTGTAAGAAGGTAGAGGATAAAGAGGTGGGCAAGAAGGATACGGTGAAGGTAGTCTCTGAAAATCTGTTTGGATAGATCAAATAAACCTGTTGGAGGCTGTGAATGCTGCTCAAAGATCTGGTAGTTTCTCCATGTAATGTGCGTGACAGGAAAGTGGATGATGAGGGTATAAAGACTCTCAAAGATAGTATCAAGCAATACTCGCTCATCAGTAAGATACTGCTGCGTGCGGGTAAAGGTGGGAAGTTCGAGATCATAGCAGGGCAGCGCCGGTACCTGGCTCTGTTGGATTTGTTAGGGGAGGACCATGAGTTGCCTGTGGAAGACTATATACTTTTAGAGGACATAGATGATGAGAAGGCCTATATTTTATCTATCACAGAGAATCAACAGCGTTTGGACTTGAGCCCCTTTGAACTTAACGCTGCTATTCTTAAGCTGAATGAGTTTGGGTATAAAGACAAAGAGATAGCCAAGGTTCTTAATATCACCCCGCATAGGTTAAAGAGGTTGTCGACGCTGGCTCAGGACGAGCGTAAAATGCCAGAGGCAGCCAAGGTAGAGTTGCATAAGCCGGTGGAGGAAAGTAGTCTAGATGACGCTCATTGGCAAAAAATAAGGGATATCGAGAGTGAGGACGTCATCAAGGATGTGGTAGACTATATCATCGACAAGGAGTCTCCTCCCCGAGAAGTGCCCTCCATCATCAAAGCGATCGAGAAGCAGTACAACCAGGAGAACCCACCTCTGGGGGATGAGAACACAAAGCCTGCCAAGACCTCGGTAGAGCAGAATGACATAGAGGGTCCTATCGAGTACAAGCACAAGGGAGAGATCAAGCTCGAGCTCCACGGGGATGAGAAGATCCTGAAGGTCATCGGTAAGGGTACGGACAATGAGGCTGAGGACGTGCCCCTGGAGCATTACATGGAGTACCTGCTACACCCCGAAAAGTTCCGCTGTTTCATCACGTTTAAGATGCAGGTTAAGCCTGTTGATTGATGATGCTCCTATGACAGTGCGGGCAGTGCTGTAATAATCAATTAATTTTCTACGTTACAGTATACAGCATGCCTGCTTTTCAGAAGGAGTGAAATTCTCATGGCCTCTTCATACGATCAGTACAAGACCACCGGCGAATATGATTTCTCCAAGGGTCCTAAGAGTCTTTATCAGCCGGACCCGGACCCTAACGCCCCTATAGATTCCATATTTTCTGGGGTAGTACTCAACGTACCACAAACGGATACGGATGATGAGTGGGGTGGTACATCACGTATTGCTGAAGAGCGAATCATCGACAAGCTGGGAGCTCTTGAGTTAGAGGTTGAGGGTCTTGCAGGTGTGGGTGGGCTCAAAAATCAGATGCTTGATCTGGTGAGGACTACTGTAAAAATAGCGTCTTTTACAGACCCCTTTATAGACATGTCTGTGCCCAAGATTAGTTTAGGGATCGTTACAGCTACACCTACTGTTGTATTGAATGGTGCTACGGGGGCTATCACTGCTACTAGTTTAACTCTTACGGGAGCTATCACTGCTGTTAGTGCTGATCTATCAGGAAACATGTCAGTATCTGGTGATTCCACTGTAAACGGTACTTTGAATGTAAATATAGGGAGTTTTGGTGCGCTAACTGTTGCCTCTTTAACAGTTTCAGGTAGCGCCTCATTCTCACACTCGTTATCTGCTGCGAGTATCGCTATCTCTGGAGCTATCACTGCTGCGAGTTTAACTCTTACGGGAGCTATCACTGCTGCGAGTTTAACTCTTACGGGAGCTATCACTGCTGTTAGTGCTGATCTATCAGGAAACATGTCAGTATCTGGTGATTCCACTGTAAGTGGTACTTTGAATGTAAATATAGGGACTTTTGGTGCTTTAACTGTTGCCTCTTTAACAGTTTCAGGTAGCGCCTCATTCTCACACTCGTTATCTGCTGCGAGTATCGCTGTCTCTGGAGCTATCACTGCTGCGAGTTTGACGATATCTAGCAAAATTACTTTAAGCACTCCGTATATGGTGCCAGTATGTATGCTAGAGCCGACTAGCTCGTATGTGAATCTGGGTAGTAGCACTAATTATTTTGGCGGTATTTACACCAGTGCTTTTACGTCCTATGCTAGCATGTCCACTGCATATGGACTTTTTCCTATTGACACAAATACAGCGGACCTAGGGTCTTCTGCAAAAGCGTTCAAAGACATATATGCTGTTGGAGCTATTTCTGCTGCTAGTGCTACTATATTAGGAAACATGACAGTATCTGGTGATTCCACTGTAAACGGTATTTTGAATGTAAATGAAGGGACTTTTGGTGCTTTAACTGTTGCCTCTTTAACAGTTTCAGGTAGCGCCTCATTCTCACACTCGTTATATGCGTCAGGTACGCTGTATGTACCCACGGTAAGCGCAAGTAGCTTGTCACTTACCGGAACTGTTAATGTTGCTGTCGGGGTGCCTAATCATCTTATGTTTTATTCCGTCTCTGGTATTATCGCTCAATCTACTGTAAAATTTGATGTTGACAGCCCCACCGTAGTGTTTAATGCACCTACTTTTAAATTGTCTATGTCTTTGCCTACGGCTACTCATACAGGATCTATAAAATATTTGTATGTTGATACGTCTGACGGTAAAGTATACGTAGAAACTCCGTAACAGGAAATCTACACCAAATAACATAGGAGATCTAACATGCAGGTCAAGAACCAGGTAGTGATCGAGGATGATTTTCTGGCGGCGTACAATGAGCTACTCAGCAAGGACATGACAGCTAAGCAGTGTCTGGAGATGATCCAGAGTACTGAGAAGCTGACCGCCCAGTACAAAGCTCTGAAGACCGCTCAGCTGGCTATTGTAAAGAAGTACGCTGTCCTGGACGAAAAAGGTGAGGTCAAGTTCCTGAACGGCGTCACGATAGTGTACAAGAGCAAAGACGATGAGACCAAGTGCAACAAAGAGCTCGTAGAGATACGCCAGGAGTCCATAGATATCCCTCTGTCTGCTAAGATTAAAATATACGAGGATGACGTGAGCACTCCGCGAAAAATGTGGCTCCTGTCAGATATCGTAGAGATGGTAGAGCGACCGGCTCCCGAAGTAAAGAAATAGGCACTTGACACGGATATTGCCACGTGTTATATTGAAATGAGTAACAGAATCTTTAGTCGCTGCAGCGGATAAAGATTCTGGAAATCCAAATAAAAACCGAGCATGCAGGTTAAAACGCATGCACAGGTGGGCCGCTGTTACCGAGATGCCCAAAACCGATGACCGTGATACGTCATCACTCGTATGGAGGCTGTGTATGTCTGCTCACGTATCTGCTACACCTAAGAAGTCCAGTCGGAAGTCCAAAGATCAGAACGCCGTACTTAGTAAACTTCAAAATCTGATTAAAACGGGTAGTAAGGATTCTGATGGTACCGTTACCTATGGTAACTCAGATCCGAAGAAACCTGGCGTAGAACCGGTAGATCGAGTGCTTGGTTTTGAACACTCTGTAGAGAAAACTCCTGTCAATGTGGTGTCGGGCGACAAGATCCAGGATATTGCTCTGCAGAAAGCCGGTTTAGGGACCCCTGTAGGATTATACGATGACGCTCTCATCCAGTCAGACACTCTGAACTCTAACATGCACCTCTCCTGTATAGTAAAAACGGGTAGTGACATCCTGCAGGTGCGAAGAGCGGTAGTAGAGGGCACGCTCAAGAGTTTTGGGCTATGTGTGGAAGGCTCTGGGGTGAAAGAAACCATAGAGACCCTAAAGGGGGACGAGGTGCGCCCGCTGTTGATAGATTATCTGAGAAAGCATTGCACAAACACTGAAGCCGGGGAAGTTATAGGCCCTGTAGCTGTATTAAAAGCTGTACATGCTATGCAGGGTGCAGCCTCCGAGAGAAACCCCGTGGGTAGGCTGGAGATAGAAGAATTGTCCAATCTGTGGAGTACTGTGGATAAGAACGTGGTAGAGACCGCGAAAGTGAATCTGAAAACTCACATTAAGTACTCTATGGAAGATCTTAAGAAATTGGCTGAAGGATCTGTGAATACAGTATCTGCAGAGCCTATAACCGGAGCTAAAGAAGCAGAAATGTGTAACTCTCAGAGGCTATTCAAACCTGATACAGCTACCTCGGAAAAGCAGTCTGACGCTTTCGGGGATGTAGTAACCCCTGAGAAAGAAAAAACAGAGCTGGGTAAAAGGGTGGCTAAAGTAGCCGATATGCTCGGTACCCATCCAAAGATCATAGAGGAGAGACTGGCTGAGAGTGGTGTGAAAGACAACGAGTACGGTATCAAGCTTTTGGAGTCTCCTGTAGTATCTATAGAGGATATCGTGAGAGTATTAGAAAAAATAGTCGGACACGAACAACGCTTTTCTCTGAAGGCCGCAGCGAGTATCCTCAAGGGTCAGGATCCTTTCTCTAAAGCTACTGTAGAGATCGGGAATACAGACACCGGTAACTACGCCAATACTACGACGACGGTACTGGTAAACGCCCTCAAAGATCTCCGTACGATATCTCAAATGAAAGATAGGGAGCTAGTAGAACTTTTCATGACGGAACATTCTATCGAGGTTGAGGGCGAGCTGCAAAAACGATCCCGGAATAATCCGTTTGTCATTTTGCGCGATGAGAAACACGTCCCTGGCGAAGTGCTCATTGACCTGGAACAGACCCTTTTTCAGCTGCATAGAGCGAGGAAGGGTTACGCGGTCCCGACCATGGTACCAGGTACAGACGGTAAAGTAGTACGTGTGTATCGTATCACTGAGCTCAATCCTGATGATCGTATCGTAGAGCTGTGTCCTATTTGCGGGGACATCCTTTATAAGGGATACTGCTCGAAGTGCGAGATTAACTTCGCTGGCGTGCAGGATGACGAGCGAGCATACATCCATTTGATAGCTCGTAGTAGTAACTTCAACGCCAAAAGTCATTCGGATCGCAAAGCCCTCCACGCGAGCTCGACGAAAGGCCTGGAGGATTTGAGGGTGACGTGGCCCTCGATCGCTCCGACGTTCGATGATCTAAAACTCACAAACAATCTGCCCCGCCTGAGGATGATCAAGGACATCCCGGCAGTGCAGGTGGCGGACCCATTTCATGTGAGCGGTAATCGGTCGTACTAGTCTAATTTTGGGGGCGGGAGTACCTGTTCAGTAGTGACAGGGACAGCAACTTTTGGATGAGGTTGCTGTGATCCCTCCCGTCCCTTTTATGAGCCTTTTGTAGGCTGTTGTGGACCTTTCTGATCTTTTTGGGTTTAGATATGAAATTGACAACAGAAATATTTGTGGGTAGGTCTATTAAAGTTCATGGGGATAAATATGGTTATGAAGAGTCTATCTACATTAATAGCCATACTAGAGTTAAAATATTATGCAAAAAACATGGTGTGTTTGAGCAACTTCCTAGTAGTCATATGAATGGTCATGGGTGTATACCGTGTGGGATAGAATTTTCATCAAGCAACAAGAGGATGTCCGAAAAAGAATTTATTGGTAGAGCTGTGATAAAGCATGGTGATCGTTACGACTATTCTTTAGTGAGATACGTAGATTATGAAACAGGCGTATCTATAGTTTGTAAGAGACACGGAATTTTTATTAGAAAACCTTCTGATTTTATGGAAGGTAAAGGCTGCCCTAAATGTGGTAGAGAAAAGGGGCACAGTAGTCATAAGTCTTGCATGGAGGAGTTTATCTGTTCCGCAAACAAGGTGCATGATAGTAAATATGACTACTCACAAGCAATTTATGAGACTTGCTATAAGAAAGTTAAAATCATATGTACTATTCACGGCTCTTTTGAGCAGGCACCTAGCAGCCACTTAACTGGTAGGGGGTGCCCAAAATGTGGTTTGGAAAAAATAAGAAACGAAAAAGTACTAAGTAGGGAAAGTTTTGTTGATAGATCCAACGCTGTTCATAGTAATTTGTATGACTATTCTTTGGTCTGTTATCATAACAATTTTACAAAAGTTAAGATAATATGCGCCAAGCATGGAGTGTTCGAAATAGCTCCTACAAGTCATTTGTCTGGGCATGGATGTGCTAAGTGCTCTTTTGAAAAAGCTTCTTTTAGGTTAAGAGGTAATACAGAAGATTTTATTAGAAAGTCGGTAGAAGTTCACGGAAATAAGTATGATTACTCAATGGCCAGCTATGAAAATAGAGGAACAAAAGTTAAAATAGTTTGTCCAAGGCATGGAGTGTTCGAACAGGTAGCTGGGGGCCATGCTATAGGTAAAGGATGTCCAAAATGTGGAAAAGAGGATACGGGTTTAAAAAAAAGATCTAACACGAGTACCTTTGTTAAGAAAGCAAAAGAAGTTCATGATAACAAGTATGATTACTCTTTAGTCGATTATGTTGTTGGAACAAAAAAAGTAAAGATAATATGTTCTAAACACGGTATTTTTGAGCAAACCCCTTACAGCCATCTTAACGGGGCTGGTTGTGGTTTTTGTTGTAGCTCTAAAGGAGAAAGCAGACTTATAAAATACCTCAAGTTTCATGGTATTGCTTTTGAGAGGCAAAAAACGTTTGATAAATGTAGAGTCAAAAGAATGCTACCTTTTGACTTTTATATACCTGAGTTAAATGTCTGTGTAGAGTATGATGGTATTCATCATTTTAAACCCGTACACGGGGTAAGCACATATGAAAAGACCAAAAATAATGATGCAATAAAAACGGATTTTTGTATGAAAAATGGAATTAAGCTTATTCGAATACCTTATACCTTAAGTAAGCCAGAGATATTTACTATAATAGGGTCTCTAAGAGCCAAAACATTTTAGAAAGGATGTAGATATGAAGACTATGGAGTTAGCGGGATTCAAGGCTAGAATAATGGAAGCCGAGCGTTTAACAGGTAATGATATTTTCGGCCTTCCCCCAGGCATACCCTTAGAAATCTACTATTCAGATCAGTTTAAGAAATGGCCCAAAAATTATATAGATAAAGCATTCTTGGTGCCCGTCCGGCCAAATAAAGGGTTGTGGTTTGATTGGACTCTCTGTGCTGCTGCCAACACTGCGGTACTCCCCACTGTGAAAGGGTGTAATCCTATTACTGGGCTGCAGACCTCAGGGTTCCATTTGGAGCGGTATGATACCAAATGTCCTAAACACGGGTGTGATTTTATCGGGGATAGATATTGTCCGGAGTGTGCTTACAAGTGGCCTGCCCAAAATTATGCCTGCGTATCTCCTCTATGGTGGGATGGGTTCAGGTCTGATGACGGCACTGTTCGTCAATTCTTTTTTACAGAAGATGAGTTAAGAGACGTAGCTACCGCACTCATTGGCCTTGAGAACACAGTCCCTGCGTTTGGATTTGCATTCTACAAACCTAAAGTACCACGTCCCCCGGTGAATCACATTTACCATAGTCCTGGTATGTTTGAGGTAAAGTGTAGTAGTTGGAGTTACACTAACTCTGGATCGGAAGCGTCCACTTATCTATACAGCTCTGCCATTGATGATTCTAGTGCGTTAAGGGGTATGAAAAAGATGCGTGGTATCTCAGGAAAGCTCTCAGGAGGCTATCCTACACCAGACTCGTCTCAGGCACTCTACTGTGCTTCTGCAATGTCTGACACGAGTGGTGTACCTATGGCATGCGCTGCGGGTCCTGCAGAGATGGATTTGCTCGGGGAGGTAGACTGTAAAAGAGGTTTCTCTGCAGAGCGTGGAGAGCCTAAAGTAGTGAAAGAGGTCAGCGTGGGCGCGGGGAGTAAAATCAATCAGGCACTCGCCGCAGACCCACATCCGTTGGACTCCTGGTGCGACACTCCTGAGGCAGTCATGACTATCTATTTCGTGTTCCAGGAGAAGTTTGAGGAGCTGAAAGCAGGCGGGATGCGCGATCTCGAAGGCAAAAAAGAGGGTATGCTCTCTGGGGTCCCTGTGGGGTAGTACGCCCCCAAAAAATACTCTTCTCATCTAAGGCCCTACGTATATATTGTACGTAGGTCTTTTTAGTTGGGGGGGGGGGGGAGGGGAGGAGGTACGCCGTGATCAACTCCGAACTCAGGACTGACTACAACCATATAGAGCTCATAAACAGAGAGCAGAAAAGGCAGATCGAAATTCATAAGTGGATAGCCAGCGAAAAAGCCGGTAAAGACCTATCTGACGAGGCTGTTCTGGAGTGGGCAGAGAAATACGCCCCGCTATTTAGAAAATGGGCTGAATCACTGCCCTATAACTGTGTGTCATGCAAAGAGGTCTGTACGTGTCTAAGAAACGATATGTGCCAGGACCCGTTCAATGAGAAGAGACTGAAGTACATAGAGGTCAACAAACTATATCCGTGATAATCTTTGCATTTTATATCCAGTGACTGTATAACTAACCACTGGAGGTCTTTGTATGCAGAAAGTCGCATCCTATTTGAGTAAGATAGCCTCTGAGCTCGAGGCTAAGAATCGGCCCGAAGAGGCCGGTGCGGTGGAGGTCCTGGCATCAGACATCGCTATTATGGATAAGAGCGCTCAGGACATGATAGCTGCCGAAGAGGCCTTCATACAGACAGCTCTCACTGAGTACAAAGAGGCTGATCGTCAGATCGAGGCTGCAGCTAAGAAAAAGAAGAAGTGGGTGCAGTCGATTGGGCTCAAGAAGGGTCGGTTTACTGAGTACTGTAAAAGGGAAGGATTTAAAGGACCCTGTCAGGCCTGTGCTGAAAAAGCGCTCTCCTCCCCGGACAAGTCTGTCAGGGGCATGGCGGGATTCTACAAAGCGACCCAGAAGTTCAAGAAAAAATAACTGTAAAAATACAGGATAGGATAGCTCCCGAAAGGAGACTCTCCAGGTCTCTTTCCTGTATATTTATCTGGAGAAGCGTATACTGGAGGTACGCATGAAAAAGAGGGCTGATTTTAATAATTTGACAGGAAAAGTTTTTGGGGACCTT
>Ga0315273_10005512_pt1 | contig 15652 bp, 13 predicted proteins | sample YL17G02_0_MG_FD_205753 | JGI IMG/M metagenome (GOLD analysis project Ga0315273, IMG submission 205753) | Sediment microbial communities from Yellowstone Lake, YNP, Wyoming, USA - YL17G02_0 | ecosystem: Environmental > Aquatic > Freshwater > Lake > Sediment | place: USA: Wyoming | collected...
ACCAGCTCGACGCAGCAGTAAAAAACCCCACTGTGTCATATCTCAGGACGATCCCGTGCACGCCGCCGCTGTTCCTAAAGGGGACAAAGTACATATATCTCCCGTCGAAGACCGCGCCTTTGTAACCTACTGTCTCCTTGCCGCCCGTATTCCCAGCATCATACGCAGCCCAACTTGTCGCTTGGGAAAAATCAGCTTCAGTGTCATACCTCAATACCCTGCCATGGAACGCCGAACCGTCGTTGAACGGGACGAAATAAATGAACCTACTATCAAAGCCTGCCCCATAGTAACCCTTTGTGTTCAGACCACCAATATTGCTAGCATCATATACCTTCCAACCAGAGGCTTCTTTAAAGCCGGTTTGTGTGTCATACCTCAGGACTTTGGCATGTGCGTAGGGGTCGTAACCGAAAGGCGAAATGTAGACGTACCTACTGTCAAACACAGCACCGTCGTAGCCAAACGCTCCCCTGCCGCCCACCACAGATGCATCATATGCGTCCCAACTTGAGGCGTCTTTGAACACCCCCTGTGTGTCATAGCGGAGCACCCTTGCATGACGCGTGCTCTCAACCGAGAACGGTACGAAGTACACATACCTGCCGTCGAAGACCCCCCCAGCGTACCCCCTTGTGTCCAGCCCGTCAGTTGAGCCTGCGTCATAGCTCTCCCAACTTGAAAGCGAAGTGAATCCCCCTTGTGTGTCGTACCTCATAACCGTGCCGTGGAAGTTCTTCATCCTGTTAGGCACGTAATAGACATACCTGCCGTCAAACACAGCCCCGAAGTAACCTTTTGTCTGCAACCCATCTATCGACCCGGCGTCGAAAGCCTCCCAACTCAAGCTGTCCTTAAACCCGTCAGACGCGGGTTGGTCATCCCCTGTCCCGTTATCTTCCACCACAAACGCGTTGCCAGCTGCTGGTGCATCATTATCCTGTCCCGTGCCGGTTGTGCCTGACCAGCGTATATTATGCTCACCGGCGTAGGCCTTTTCAGTTGTCGGAGGCGATTGCCCAGACCTTAACCCATGTAAAGCGGCCAAAGATATTGCTATAAGAACCACGCACACTATGACTGCAACATAAACACGATTGCCCATTTGTTCGCCTCATTAGGTCTATAACAGTTAAGTTAATAGCAATCGCTTATAAATCGCCCTTGTTTTTTATACTCCAATTAACAAACTTCTTATGCCTCGTTTCATTGTAGTTACGGGTGGTGTTTTGTCGGGGCTCGGAAAAGGTGTCACAACAGCCTCGATAGGCCGCATACTCCAATCCAAGGGTTTCTCAGTAATACCAATCAAGATAGATGGCTATTTGAACACGGACGCAGGGACTATGAACCCTTACGAGCACGGTGAGGTCTATGTCACTGACGACGGTGGTGAAATCGATCTGGACATAGGCCATTACGAGCGCTTCCTCAACCTTGACTTGGGCAAAGAGAATAACATGACCACCGGGGCGGTGTACGGTGCGGTCATCAAGAAAGAGCGTCACGGCGATTACTTGGGAAAAACCGTGCAAGTCATACCGCACGTCACTGATGAGGTAAAGCGCCGCATAACAAGCGTCGCCAAAAAACACAACCCAGATTTCATCCTGGTCGAAGTGGGCGGCACCATCGGGGACATGGAGAACATGGTGTTCGTCGAGGCGCTGAGGCAGCTGGCAGGCGAGAACCCGGGCAGTTTCATGTTCATACATCTCTCCTTTGTGCCGACAATCCTGAGTGGTGAGCACAAGACCAAGCCGACCCAGAAAAGTGTTAAGGAGCTGCAGAGCATGGGCATACAGCCAAATGTGATAATCTGCCGCGCCGACAAACCACTAGACATGAAGATAAAGGAAAAGCTGGCGCTGTTCTGTTCAGTCCCCAGCGGGTGCGTGATAAGCAACCCGGACGTCAAGTCCCTCTATGAGGTGCCGCTTATATTCGAGGCCCAGGGGATAAGCAAGATAATCTTCGAGCGCTTTAGCATGAAGCCGAAGAAGACTGATATGAAGAAATGGCGGGAGCTAGTGGCAAGGGACATGAACCCGAAGGCCAATATAACCATAGCCATCGTCGGCAAGTATACGCATCTGCAGGATGCATACCTCAGCATCAAAGAGGCACTCCATCATGCCGGCGTGAAGCACAACTGCAAAGTCGGCATAAAATGGATAGAGTCCGAGGACATCGAGACCCATGGAGCAGCAAAATACTTGTCGGGAGTTGATGGCATCATAGTGCCTGGCGGGTTCGGCGGCCGCGGGACTGAAGGCAAGATAAATGCGATAACCTACGTGCGCAAGAAGAGGATACCCTTTCTCGGCATCTGCTACGGCCTGCACATGGCCACAGTGGAATTCGCTCGCAATGTCTGCGGCATGAAGGGAGCACACACCACAGAATGTGAGGAGGAGACCGAATACCCTGTCATAGACTTGTTGCCGGGCCAGAAGGACTGCGACAAGGGCGGGACTATGCGATTAGGCGCGTACGACTGTGAGATAAAACCCGGGACCCTTGCCTACAAGGTCTACGGCAAGGCAAAACTATCAGAGCGCCACCGTCATCGATGGGAGGTCAACAACGCGTTCAGGAAGCAGCTGGAGGATTGCGGGATGGTATTCTCAGGCATGAACAAGAAGCAGGACCTGGTCGAGATAATAGAGCTCAAGGACCATCCTTATTTCATAGCGTGCCAGTTCCATCCAGAATTCAAGTCACGCATTGAGAAACCTGCACCGCTTTTCGACAACCTCGTCGCGAGCGCGTTGAGAAAGCAATGAGATTTAATCTTTTTTCTCTTCTTCGCTCTTTCCCCAGGCAGGTGACCCACTCTTTGGCTTTTCACTGGGCTCACTAGGGGCGGGCTCATTAGAAGAAGGTCCATTAGGGGGTGGCTCATTGGATGAGGGCTCATTTGGTTGGGTTTCACCACTTGTCTCTTGGACGGGTTCGCCCACAGTTTCACCTTGGGTTTGCTGCCCTGAGCCACCCCAAGTATCCTGCGGTTGTGTTGGCTCCTCACCGCTCCACGCTTCTCCTCCACCCTCAACGCCGCCGCGTATGTCCTGCAGCCTCTTGCCCACTTTTCCTTCAGTCTTCTTCTTGACCCTCTTCGAGAGCTTCTTTTTGACCGCAAGGAGGACTGCTATCACCACAACTACCAATATTATTGGCAGTATCGGCAGCTCCTGCGCAGGCACAGGAGGAGTCTCAATTACAACAACTGGTGGTTCTGGCGGGATTATCGTGGTGTTTACTGCGTTGTTGTCTTCGTATACCTCGTTGACCTTGTTGTCCGGGTCTATGACAAGTGACAGCGTCGACACTGAATACGACGGTGTGTATCTGAAAGAGAAGCTGGTGTCGGCCTCCTTACTAGTGTTTATATCGACCTTAGCCCTTTCTATTTCAGTCCTCGTGCCGTCCCTCTCAAGGAAGAGCGCCACTTCGACCCCTTGAAGGTTCAGCCTGCCAACGTTGCCGATCGTGATAGTAGCTGTCTCTGTCCTGTTGTTGGATACCTTGTTCAAACTCGGCAATCCACTCCTTACTATGATCAAGTCATTTCCAAGCTCCTTGTACTTGCCATTGTTTATCTCATTGGACTCATTCACTACGTTGGTCGAGTCCGCTACAGCGTAGATGCCAATCTCCCCTGCGGGAACTACTACCCCCCATGTGAAGTTGGCGGTCCCACTCTCGCCTGGCCCGAGCACCCCTAGGGAGACGTTCTGCAGCGGGTAGTCCAATATTGGTGACCTCCTGTAGAAGCTAACCTGGGATGATGCAGCCTCAACGTCACCGATGTTCTTGACAACAGCTGACACTGTGATGACCTCTGCGTCCCTAGGGAACTCGTTAGAGAACGCTATAGACTCTACCACCAGGTCAGGCTTTTTCTTGGAGTCTAGCATCCTGACTTGGTTGCTGAATAAATAAGCGACTACAATTTCCAGCTCATCGTCACCATCCACATCTGCAATTGCTGGTGAGGCAAATATGCCGGTGCCGTCATGGTAAGTCCAATCTATGCTTCCTGTCTCAGCGTCAAGTGAATACAGTTTGCCTTCCCTAGTGCCTATTACCGCCTCTATCCTGCCGTCGCTGTCTATGTCCGCCAGGGCAGGTGAGGCAAAGGCAGACCAGCCGTCAGTAGACAAGGCCCACAACAAACCCCCCGCGTTGCTTATGCCATAGATTGAGTTCTCAGTCTTTTGGTATGCAGTGTGCACATAATCCTCTTTAGACGTGGCGAAGACTACGTAAAAGCCATCTTCGGTAACAACAACACCTGGCGAACCGCTTATTGACGAGCCTGTGGGATAAGACGATGCGACTTTGCCATTCTTTATCCGAACCAGCGAACCTCCCTGGGTGCCTATCAAAATGCTGTTATCTGGAGCTATCGCCGGTGTGGACGATATAACTGGTGAGCCGATGTCCAGGCTCCAAGAGAGACTTCCGCTCTCAGCGTTGACTGCATAGACAAAACCACGTTCTGAGCCGAAGACAACTTCGAGGCCAGGGTCGTCATCAAGGTTCCCAAGTGCTGGCGATGAGGAGACGCCACCATCGACAGTGTAGAACCATTCTTCTATCCCACTCTCCCCATCAAATGAGAGGACGCCTTTGTCGTATCCTATTATCACTTCTATGTTGCCGTCGCCATCAACATCATAAGCAACAGGCGAAGACCTGAGTGGCCCTATCTTCTTGTCGGCTGACCACAGTTCGCTCCCTGTCTTGCCATCAAGCGCGTATATCTCAGCATCGTTAGTGCCGAATATGACATCCCCGTTCCCATCCTCATTGAGGTCTGCAATGGTTGCGGCAGAGTAAATCGTCCCATCAGTTGCGAAGTCCCAGAGCCTCCTGCCGAATCTGTCAAGAGCAATGATGCTCTTCTGCGCGGTGCCCTCCTTCTTTTGGACAGTCACGACAATCTCTGCGTTCCCGTCGCCGTTTATGTCACCGACTACGGGCGACCCAAAGGCCCCAGCACCCGTGCTGTAGCTCCATGCGACCACAAAGTCTTTGGCAAGCGCTCCCGTGCCGGAGGAGAAGCCAGTCCTTTTGGCATTGCCCCTGAACATGCTCCATGAGCTACCCGAGCTCTCGCCAGAAGGCTCAACCACATCACCATAGGTCCTCTCTGGCCCGCCCTCACTGACATTGACTGGCGCCTCTATGAACTTCTCAACAAACCTGAATGAGAATATCTTCGCAAGGGATATCTTGCCACTGCTGTCGATTATTCGCATGCCGATTTTGTCGCTTCTCATCACATTACTGCAGCTGACACTGATAGTGAGAGTCCCCTCAATGTTTAGGTCCCCCATGCCCGAAGCAGAGCAAGAAAGATTTCCGTCGGGTTCAACATCTGTCGCGGTTATGCCACTCAACTTGATTTCGCCGTTGTTCACAATCACTATACCAAAGCTGACATCATGCGGCACCGAGATGTTTATGACCTCTTGCACCACCTCCGCGCTTGGTGATATTATCCTTATTCTCGCATCGGCTGGTCTCAACGTCACTGTCGTGCTCCCGTTTTGGACGGTGTAATCAGTCGTGCTTGGTGCATTAGCAGTTATCCTCACACTCACACTCCCACTTATGCTCCCGGCGGTGTTCACCTTGAACGTCTTCTTTCCGCCCTTGCTTATGCTCGCGCTTGTCGGGTCGTAGGTGAATGAAAGGCCTTCACCTGTGGCAGACAGTGTGACACCGGCGACATCCCAGTTCTCTGACGGGTTCTCTACAGTGACTTCTATTATTTCCTGGCCGGTGGAGATGTATGTGCTCTCCTTCGCATCTATCCTCAGGTTTATGTTCTCAGCGGCGCTCACCATGATTGGCAAGAGCAGCACTGTCAGGGCAAGGGCGAACAGCATCTTTTTGAGCATTTTGGACAGTAGCTGACTATATTATAAGAGCTCTATAAAAAACGCCTTCGGTGTCGCTCCTTTACTCATACCTCAGCACCACTGCAGGGTCCAGCCGCGCCGCCTCGCGCGCTGGCAGTATGCCGCTGAAGACACCCAACCCAACCGCGAAGAGGCTAACCGTTATGACAAGCCACGGCGTTATGGTCGCGCTGACTTGGTCTGTGAGTGAGTTAAGGGCATTTACTGCCATCATACTCAGCAGCAGTCCAATCACCTCACCAATAACTGTCAATAGCACTGCTTCCAATATTATCTGCCCTAGTATCTGGTTGGTCGTCGCGCCCAGCGCCTTCATGGTCCCTATCTCCCTTCGCCTTTCCCTGACGCTCATGAACATGACATTCATTATCCCCAGGCCCGCTATTATGGCTGCTATGGAGCCCATGCCAAATGTCATCACACTCAATTGTGTAGTGAAATCCCCCGCTTTCCTCGCAGCGTCCTTCTCACTCAGCGCCTGGACGTTGTCAAATCGGCCCTCTATGTCTCTGGCTATGGACTCGGCCTCCCCTGCGTCGAACGGCTTGACGAATATCAAAGTAACCTTGTCGCCCATCCCGAGCATGTCTTGCACCTCGCCGAAGTCCCCTATAAACCCTTTGTCCTGCGAGGCCCCGGTAGCGTCCAATACGCCGACAATCTCATGCTTCTTCCCCCTTACAGTCACTTCATCCCCGACGCGCATGCCGCTGCTCTTGGCGTAGTCCGAACCCAACATGAGCTCATCGCTTCCGTCTTCAAAGAAGCGCCCCTCCTTCGCGCTGACATCTATGTTAATCACATCTAAGTAGTCGAGTTTGGCCCCATAAATCTCCCCTAGGCCTGGGATGCTCCCTGCCATTATCGGAGCCACTTTCTCAACACCGCTAATATCAGCTATCTCGTCAGCCAACGACCCATCAAGTTCGCTCATCTGGAAGCTCTCGAAACCGATATTGCTGGCAGTGACTGTGACCACGCCAGAGAGGTAAGTGAGTTCGGTGTTCACTCTGCCGGTGATGCCCTCTGAGAAAGAGCTTAAGGTCGTCATTAGGAGTATGCCTATCGCGACGCCTAGGACTGTCAGGCCCGTCCTGGCCTTGTGCCTGCCGAGCTGTTTGAATACGAGATCCGTCATCATTTTATGTCTGCGACCTCATGGCCTCCGCTGCATCCACTTTTATGGCCTGCAGCGAGGGGTAAAGTGACGCCAGCACAGATAATATGACACCGTACATGAAGCTGAAGACCACAAGTGTAGGCGTGACTGCTGCTAAGGGCATCCCCATCGCACTGTTCAGTGCGCTGGTCCCGACGAAACCCACTAATATCCCGATTGTCGAGCCTACGACACCGAATAGTACTGCCTCCTGCAGGACCATCATGAGTATTACCCGCTTTTCAGCGCCGAGGGCCTTCATTATCCCGAACTCCCCCCGTCTCTCTATGACTATTATCAGCATGGTGTTTACGATGCCTATAGAAGCTACTATGGACGCTATCACGCCAATACTCAGGGTTATGAGCCTGACACTGTCTATCGCACCGCGCGCGCGCTGCAGGGCTTCTTCGGAGGTTATCGCTTCGAGGTAATCATACTGCTCCTCTATCTCGTTCGCTATGCGCGCAGAGTCAGCGACATCAGTTGGGTCTACGACTATTTGTGAATAATAGTCCTCGAAACCCAGACTGTCTGTGGCCGCATCCAAGGAAGTGAATGCGGCGTAGTCCATAAAGCTCCCGAGTTCTTCTAAGACCCCTGAGACGACATAGCTATCACTCTTTACGTTGATCTCGTCCCCCATCTTCAGCCCTTTGTATTCGGATGTCTGGAACCCGATTACAAGTGCTTTCTCCCCCTCCATAGGCCAATCGCCCTCCTTGAAGCGAACGTTCTCCAGGTTGAAATAGTCTAAAGCATCCAGTGGCATGGCTACGAGGAAAAGGTTGCTCTCAGCCAAGAAGCTGTGTATGTTTGGCAGGACGCGGGCCACACCATCGATCTGTGCTATCTCGTCTGCGACCTCCCTCGGTATCTTGGAGTACATGCCGGGCGGGCCCTGGGTGGCTTCTTGGCCCGCCTCGATGACACCTATGAAGTTGCTTGCCATCTTCAGCTGCGCCTCGACCAGCCCGTTTATGCCCTCGGAGATGGAACCAAGCGAGACTATGGCCGCTATCGCAAGCACTACCCCCATTATGGTCAAAAAGCTGCGGGTCTTGTGTCGCCACAAAGACCGCACACTCATATCCAGGAACATAGTCCCCCTAAGGCTCTCTCAGTCAGCGCCATCAGGCTTTCTTCTCCTGCCGGTACTTGCTGACGTCTATCTCTATCTTCTTGCCCTTCCGCTTCCAATAGATCAAAGCGGCTGCAATTAACACGACCAACAGCATCATCATGCCGCCTGAGCCATCTGCGGCTTTAGCTAATTTGGTCTTGTCAAGGGTCATCGATTCCTCTACAGTGGTCGTTCCGTTGCCATTGGTGTAGTCCTTATAGGTTATCCGAAGGAGGACGTTGGCATCAGTGGGCATGTCAAAGCGGAATACCTTGTGCTTGTTCGGCTTTATCTTGTCGGTGAAACCCGTCCCAAAAACAACTCCTCTGGAAAGGGCTTCTATCCTGACTGCGTCCGCGTCTTTATTGCCGTAGTTCGCGATATCGACCTCTATCTGCATATTATCCTGGTCTGGCTTGATGTCGACTATCCTGATGTCCACCTTGCCGTTCACGGTTATACCAAGTGGTTTTGTATCAGTTATCTGCTTCTTGCCACCCTCTCTCTGGTATGTGACTGAAAGGGTGCTCTCCACAGGCTTTGCCTCTGAATCTTGGGAGACATCAAACACGAACTCGACATACCCGACTTCCCCGACCGCCAAAGAATCCATCATCTTCTCGTTTGAGCCGCTTATCCTAAGCTCCACGCCGGTGGTTATCGAGAAGTACAGGTTAGTGAGGTCCACCTCCCCGACGTTCTTCACGCCTATCTTGACCTTGCCAGTCTTGCCAGACTCAAGCGACGAATTGATGCTATCCACAACGACTTCAGTCCCCGCATCCACGATAGTGATGCTTATGAACTGGGTTTCAGTCTGCGTAGCGCCGCCCGCGTCAGTGTAAGTGACGGTCATAGTCATCGGCTGTATGCCCGGCATTGCAGTGTCGCTGGCCCTGACCTGGAAACTGGCCTCAGACGACCCACTAGGCGACAGCATAGTTATACTAGCTCTCATATTCCCAATCGGGTAGACATACGAGCTGCCTGGAGCGAGGTTGACTATCACATCGCGCAGGACGCTCTTGCCCGCATTATTGAGCGTGACCAGCAGGTTCTCACTGGCGCCAGGCGTTATCTGGACGTCAGGCACGAATATCTCCAAGTTCGACCTGTAGCCGACGACTATAGGTATGTTCAACTTGAACAAGCTGTCATCGCCAGTTACAGAGCTCTGGGTCCCGGTCGCTTCGACCACATATGTGCCCGGGGCGACTGTCTGGCCAACCTTCACAGCGAACGACGCAGAAGTTGTGGCGCCGACAGGCAAATTGCCCAACGTGGTCGTTCCCGAGACTGCTGAAACGCCAACAGTCCTGCTCGAGAGCGTGATTCTCAAGTCCCGTATCTCCATCATATCTGTGTTCGTCACGGTCACTATCACCTGTGCCGTCCCGCCCGGGTTCACACTCTCAGGCGTTACGCTGTAACCAACGCTCACAGAGGGCGCAGCCATTGCGCCACCGAGCACTGCGAGCAGTGCCATTGCAATATATGCTTTCATTTTTTCTTCTCCTTAGATTGTTTGTTGTTAATGTGATTAGAGTAAGTGTTCTCATCCACAAACCTCCCGTCGACTATGTGCAACCTGCGCGAAGCCCTCTTCGATATGTTCTCGTCGTGCGTGATGACGATGAGCGTTATGCCATTCTCATGAAGCCCTTCTAATAGGTCCACGACGTTCTGGCCGCTCCTTGTGTCCAGGTTGCCTGTGGGCTCGTCGGCCAGTATCATATGCGGGTCATTTATCAGCGCGCGGGCGATTGAAACACGCTGGCGCTCGCCGCCCGACAGCTCAGATGGTTTATGGTTTTGGCGGTGCCCTAGGCCTACCATCTCTAAGAGCGCGTCTGCCTTCTGCTGCGCAACGGATTTAGAGAAGCCATCGAAGCGCATGGGCAGCGCGACGTTCTCCTTGGCGCTGAGCGACGGTATCAGGTTAAAGGTTTGGAAGACGAAGCCTATCATCTTCCTCCTGACGCGGGCCAGCTCGTTTTCGCTCAATAGCTTTATGTCCACACCGCCAAGCGTTATCGTGCCCGCGGTGGGGCTGTCTAAGCATCCGACGAGGTTCAGCAGCGTGGATTTCCCGCTTCCACTAGGCCCGGTTATGGAGATGTATTCTCCCTTGTTGGCGCAGAAGTCTATGCCACGTATCGCCGGCACTTCGACTTTGCCCATAAGGTAGACTTTCCAGACGTCTGACATATCCAATATGCACTGCTTCACATCCATGCCAGTTTCACACCCATATACCCTTCAATTCCTCTTCGGCCCTTGCCAGTATTTCCTTGGACCGCTCTATCTTCTTCAAATCCTGGCCGCTTCCGCTCTCGAGGGCGCCTGCCGCCCCGGCCATAAGCGTCTTGCTGATTGACTCCATCCTGCTCACTAATATCCCCAAGTCGTTCTCGCTCCAGAACTCTATGAAGCGCGTCATAGTTTGCCTCACCAGCTTCTCATTCTTGCTCAAATACTCTTCACCCTCTTTTGTCACTGCGTAAGTCTTCTTGCCGTTGATCTCGCTGCACCTTATCAATCCCTCCTCTTCCAGGCTGCGGAGCTGTGGGTACAATGCACCAGTACTCGGCATATAGTCCCCTTTCGAGCACTCCTTGAAACGGCACATTATCTGATAGCCATGCATGGGCTTCTTCAGCATTCCTAGCATCAGCAGCCGCAAATCACCGCGCTCCAATGGCCGTCCGGTATTCAGCTTGGGTTTAGGGACCATAATAAAGATATATCTCGATATATCTTAATGGGGCGGGTATAAAAACATTATTTTGAGTAAGCAGCCCTGAAGATGTCGTGCTCAGTGATGACGCCGACCAGCTTGCCATTGTCCTCGACAGGGAGCCCCCCAATCCGTTTGGCGAGTATTATGCCTATGACCTCTTCTATCTCATCGTTCGGCCGTACGGTAACGAAGTAGCTGCGCATAGCATCCCTGACCTTTTCCCTGCCAAGGATCTCCTCTGCATCTGCCGTGCCGAAGCGCGCGAACTCACCAGCGGATATGAACCTTAGGAAACTGGTCGTTCTTAGGATCGCAACCAATTCCCCATTCTCCACTACTGGCAGCCTCCTGAAACCCTTGCTTATCATCATCCTAGCCGCGCTCATAAGACTTGCCTCCGGGTCTATAGAGAGCACACCGCGGCTCATGAGGTCTGACACCCTGATGTCGCGACTCCCCTGCGCCATCTTCTTTATGAAGTCCCTCTCCGAGACCACACCCACGACGCGGTTATCATGGTCGACAACAGGGCACCCACCCACATGTCCCTCGAGCAGCTTCTTGGCTGCCGTTTCAATGGAGTCGGTCTCCTTGACCGAGATGACATGCTCCTTCATTATCTTAGAAATCGGCAGGTTTATCGCAGCGAAGATATTGCCTTTGAACTCGTTTCGTATAATATTGTATTTTTCCCCCCCGCCGAAGAAGTCCACCAAGTCACGGGCGCTCACTATCCCAACAAGTTTCTTAGTCCCGGCGTCTACCACAGGCACCCTCCTTATGCCATTGTCTACCATGACCCCACAGGCCTGCTTCACTGTAGTCGTCGCGTACACGACTATCGGGTTTCGGGAGGATATACCTGTCACTAGCCCGTTCTTTATCTCCCCATGGACATGCTCTATGTGCTCTTTTGGGTATTGGTGGACTGCCTTAGAAGCGCTCTCATGATACATTATAATCAAACCTGCTCCTCAATGTCTTCATGGCACTCCTCACATACGAGGGTGCTGTTGATGTTGCGCAAAGACTCTGAGTAGTTTCCACACTCCTCGCACTCGCCAGACATCCCCACTTCGTTCTTCAGCAGCGCGCCGCCCTCGATCCTCGCCTTTTCGAATATCAGGTCATATACTGACGGGGATATCTTGACAATGTCAGTCTGTGTTATCACCCCAACCAGTTTGCCGTTCCGCAGCACAGGCAGGCGTTTGATCTCGTTCTCGACCATCATTGTCGCCGCTTGGCTGATGTCGGCGGACGGGTCTATGCTCAACAGCTTCCTGCCCATGATTTCTTTGACCTTGGCAGAGGCAGGGTCTTTGCCATTGGCTATCATCACAATAAGGTCGCCTTGGGTTATGACACCTATGTATTTGCCTTTTTCAGTGACGGTCAGCCCGCTGAGGTCGTGTTTTGCCATTATCTGGCAAGCCTTCTTCACAGTCTCGGTAGGGCCTATGGTGACGATGCCCTTGGCCATCACATCCTGGACTTTTATCCCCGTTTCCATCCCCTATCACTGTTTTAATTACCGGAGTCCTAATAAAAGCCGGGATGAAAAAGAGCGGTTACAAGATGGTCGTGGTCCTCAGGGACGACCTCAAGCTGTCTAAGGGAAAGAGCTGCGCGCAGGCAGCGCACGCAGTCCTCCAATGCTTCATGCAGCAGGACGATGTCAAGCTGACTAAAGAATGGCTCAAGACCGGCGGGAAGAAGATAGTGCTGAAGGCTAAGGATGACAAGGAGCTGTTCAGGATAGCCGACGCCGCAAAGAAGAAGGGCCTGGTCACAGCAGTCATCGAAGACGCAGGCCACACTGAGGTGAAACCCGGGACGATAACCTGCATCGGCATAGGGCCAGACTATGAGGATAAGATAGACAAAGTCACGGGCAAACTGCAGATGTTATAAAAGAGTCGGCAACCTACGGGTATAACCTGCCCCTTATTTCTTGCTCTTGTACCAATCGATTAGACTGATAGTGCCGCCCCTTTGCAAGAAGCCGGCGAGCCCGACTACACAGAGGCCTACAAAGACCAGGAGACTCAGCATAGCATTGACTGGGACATTCATGGCGATGTTGAGCACATAGAGGACCAGCGGCCCGGTCAGCCCGAGGCCGAACGACAAGGCAAGCCGCTCGCTCATTGACATCGCGCTCCTTTTTGGGAACACGGCCAAGCTGAGCAGGAAACCTGGGATTACCATTACAACTATCATCTCTAGGAGTAGTAGGGTTATAGTCAAGCCGTCTAGTGGCACCCACCCGAACTCTTCACCGACCATTTCGGATATTTTGAAGCGCTCGTTATTAAAAGAGATGCTCCAGCAGGATCTTAGCGCCTATGGCGATAAGTATCAGCCCGCCGGCAATCTCCATCTTGTTCTCGAATAGGTGGCCGAACCGCTCACCGATATAGACGCCCGCCAGTGAAAGCGAGAAGGTGGTTATGCCGATTATAATGACGGGCAGGAATATCGCTGCCTCTATGAACGCCAGGCTGATCCCAACAGCAAGTGCGTCTATGCTGGTAGCAATCGCGAGTATGAGCAGGAGCCGCAGGGTCATGACATCTCGCCTTTCTTCCCTTTCAATCGCCCTAGACTCATATACCATCTTGCAGCCTATGGTCGCAAGCAGCCCGAAGGCAACCCAGTGGTCGAAACCGGAGATATATCCAGCAAAAGCCCTACCACCCAGCCACCCGATGACCGGCATAGCAGCCTGGAAGAAGCCAAAGAAGAAGGCCATGCGGAAGGCGTGGTTGAAATGCACCTTCCTCATCATTGCGCCGCTGGCTATGGATATAGCAAAGCAATCCATCGCAAGCCCGAACGCTATCAGGAAGACAACCAGCAGATCCATCAGAACATGACCCCTTTGCCCAAGAATTTCAATGCCTGCATCATCATGGCGGGGTTGGACATAACTGCATCCATCAGCGGGCCTACGAAGTCCATGTCCCCCTTCTCCTCGATTATCTTCTTTATCTCTGGGCGGTTGAGGAACGCTACCATATGCTCATACTGCTCATCGCCGAACTTGTTGATGACATTGCGGATGAGGAGATGATTGTAGAGCTCCTTGTTTATCACTTCAAGGTTCCGTTCATAATTGCTGCCATCATGTATTGCGCGCGCAAGGGTCTTTGCAGCTAGGCAGCCTATCATCACTCCGCCGCCCGTAGTTGCCTTGACCTGCCCAGCTGCATCGCCAACAAGGTATGCGCCGTTCTTTTCAACTGCAAGGCCAGGCTCATAGAGCGGTATCAGCCCGCCCGATTTGCACAGCACTTTGTTCTTCTCCTTAAACCGCCCCTCTTTCTTCAAGCGCTTAAGGAAGCCCTCCATGTGCTCGTGCACATTTCCCTCACAAACGCCGACGCCTATACGTGCAGTGTCATCGCTGACAGGTATCACCCAGGCAAAGAACCCCGGCGCAACTGAACCGACGTACATCTCTACAAAATCCTTGCCACCGGTGACGCCTTTTATCTCGCACTGGGCAGTCGAGATGAATTGTTTTGGCGCCTCCAGACCAAAGAACTTGTGGATCGCAGTGTCGTGGCCTGTGGCGATGACGACCTGTTTCCCCTCTAATTTCCTCTCAGGAGTCGCCACCTCAAAGCCACCCTTCACCCTGCGCGCAGATACCGCTGCCTCACCAAGGGTGAGCTCGCCTTTGTAACTCTTCGCGAGGAATCTATCAAACTCGCCGCGGTCGGTGACATAGGCCTTGCTTTCCTTGGCCTTTATCTCAGCAAAAGCCCCGCTGGCAGATATGAACCGCGCGCCCCTGGCCTCATTGAGCACATAGGGGCCTTTCTTGATGCCCAACCTCCCCAAACCGTCTATGTTGAACAGCCCGGCACACTCCACGGGCTCGCCGATTCTCTTGTCCTTCTCTATGACTATGACCTTCTCTCCGAGTTTCTCCAGCTCCGCTGCGCATACCAGTCCAGCGGGCCCAGCGCCGATCACAATGACGTCGTACATCTTATCCGCTCACTCAAATCTATTATCAGTTACTCTAGTAACTGTGTTATCTGTATTCGTCTATCCAGTCGTACGGGTCTTTCTTCGGCGCGTAGACTGCGTTCCATGTGAAGTCCGGGTCCTTCTTTATCTTGCCCTTGAAGTGGCGGCCGAAGAGCAGCCCGACGACCATCCCGCCTAGGTGGGCGTTCTCCGCTATGCCCGTCCCGCCACCGGTGCTGAACCACAACACAGCGATGAGCACGAAGAAGATGCCCGCTATCCACAAGTCGACGGGGACCGGCGCGAACATCATTATCACCTTCATATGCGGGCGCAAGACTATCATCGCGCCGATGACCCCGAATATCGCCCCGCTGGCGCCGAGCGCAGGTGTCATGCTTCCAAGCAGGAACACTGATGTCACCACATAGAAAACTGAAGCGAAGAGCCCCGACGCCAGGAACACTGTGAGCAGGTTCTTCTTGCCTATTATCGCCTCCAATGAGAGCCCGAACATCACTAGCGCCAGGCCATTGAACATTATGTGAAACACGTCCCCATGCAGGAACATGTTGGTGAACAGCCCCCACAGCTCCTGGCCCTGCAGTATCGCGGCGGGCTTGAGCATGAACGACCCTGTGATGTCTGTGCTAGTGCCCTCAGTGGCTAGCTGTGCGACAAATATCACCACCAGCAAGCCTGCGAGCAGGAACGTC
>Ga0315273_10005513_pt1 | contig 15650 bp, 14 predicted proteins | sample YL17G02_0_MG_FD_205753 | JGI IMG/M metagenome (GOLD analysis project Ga0315273, IMG submission 205753) | Sediment microbial communities from Yellowstone Lake, YNP, Wyoming, USA - YL17G02_0 | ecosystem: Environmental > Aquatic > Freshwater > Lake > Sediment | place: USA: Wyoming | collected...
CTTAAGAACCTGCTAAAGCAGAACCTTGTGGTTGTATAAAGACGACAACCTTAAGAACCTGCTAAAGCAGAACCTTGTGGTTGTATAAAGACGACAACCTTAAGAACCTGCTAAAGCAGAACCTTGTGGTTGTATAAAGACGACAACCTTAAGAACCTGCTAAAGCAGAACCTTGTCCGTTTCACTCAAGTGCGATTACGCCCTTGTGGTTCAACGGATAGAACATGGGCTTCCGGAGCCTAGAATGTGAGTTCGATTCTCGCCAAGGGCACAAAAATGAATAAAGAAAATCTTATACTCATATCAGGCGCAACCTTGTTTAAGGAAAGCAGGGGAAAAGTTTATTGGCTGGTTGTTAAACAAACAAGCGAGTCTGGATGGGAATTCCCGAAAGCAACAGTTCGTAAGGGCGAATCTTCGGTCCGGGCAATTTTAAGGGTTTTGGGCGAACTGGCCGGAATGAGCGTAAAAGTTTTAGAAGAAACCGGTCGAGCCAACGCCTCAGCCGTAATCAATAATAAAACAATTTCCCAGAAGTTTCTTTACTATCTGATAGTATTTAAAGCTTCTGCCGGAGAGATTTTGGGTTTTAGCAATTACGAATGGTTGGATTACGCAAAAGTCTTAAAGAAGCTTTCTTCCAAAAGAGATAAGGAAATGTTAAGAAAGGCGAGGATTGTTCTTAAAACGTGGAAAAAACTACACGAAAAGAAAGATTAAGGGAATTTTCGGCCGGCGGTGTTGTCTTCAAAAAAATTGTGGGCCAAAGGGAAAAGACAGAAAAAGTTTTGTGGTTAATAACCAGGGTTGGCGATTCTTCGAGAATGTTTTCTCCCGACACGTGGAGATTGCCCAAGGGTTGGTTAGATGATGCCAATAACGGCTCCCCGGGGCCTCTGGCCAGCGGTAAGGTTAAAGCCAAAGAAGAAGATCTGGTTAAGGCCGCCTTAAAAGAGGTGGAAGAAGAGGGCGGAGTTACCGCAAAAATAATTGCGAAAATTAACACCATAAAATTCTTCTTTACTTTTAAAGGGAAGAAAATTCTTAAGTTTGTGACCTTTTATTTAATGGAATGGACAGATGATATTCAGGAAGGAACGACTTATGAAACGGCCGAAATCGCCTGGCTTGGGTTTAAAGAAGCCAGGGAAAAACTGACCTATTCGAGCGAGAAAAAGGTTTTGGACAAGGCAAAAGAGATTTTGGCTGGTCTGGAGAGTAAAATTTGATATAATTTGTTGTTTTGGTGGGGTGGCCGAGCGGTTCAAGGCGTACGCTTGGAAAGCGTATGTGCTTTTAAGCACGCGCAGGTTCGAATCCTGTCCCCACCGCTCGCCGACTCGCGTTGGGTCCAGCGTTCGATAGTGCCAAGCAAGGAATATTTCTTTGCACGGCGAATCCTGTCCCCACCGCCACGTAATAAATTTTTGATTTATTTCGCGACGCCCGATGTTTTATTACGTTTATATTCTCCAAAGCATTAAAAACAAGAGTTTATATATTGGGCATACCACAATAGATTTACCAAACCATTTAAGTCCTACGAACTGATCTTTTTCGAGGCTTTTACAGACAGAAAAGACGCAAAAGTCCGGGAAAAGTTTCTAAAAAGTGGCTGGGGCAGAAGAAGCATAAAGAAACTATTTAAAAACAAATTAGATGAAACGTAAAGTATTTGCACCATTATTTTTCCTCGTATTTATCCTCTTTTTCGTTAAAGGGATTATCTTTTTGGACCCTGATTTCGGTTGGCATATTAGAATCGGCGAAATAATTACGACCAAAGGTTTTCTTTTCCGCGACCCCTTTTCTTATACGATGCCCAGTTTCCCTTATATTGACATTCAATGGCTTTCGAATGTTATTTTTCACTTTTTTTATTCTCTTGCGGGGATATATAGCTTATCGCTTATTTATTCCCTACTATGGTTTTTAACCTTAGTCGTGGTTATTAAATCTATAGGTAGAAAAGTTGTTTTTTGGGAAGTTCCGATTGTTTTGGCAATTGCCATTCTCTTTTCCTACTTTGGCGTTCGCCCCCAGGTCGCTTCATGGCTTTTGTGGTCTGTTTTTTTGGCCATTGTCCTTAATGAAAATAGATGGACAAAATGGCGCTTGCTCCTACCGCTTTTAACAATTCTTTGGGTTAATCTGCATGGAAGCTTTGCTTTAAGCATCGCGACCTTATTTTTAATCGGCGCCGTAAGATTTTTTCAAAAGAAACTCAAAAAAGACTTTATCTTAATTTTATTGCTAAGCATCTTGGCTACTTTTATAAATCCATACGGCCCACGTATCTGGCACGAGGTTTGGCTTCAGATGTCGGATTCGTCTTTAAGGTGGTCAATTTTAGAATGGCAACCGGCCTTTTTAACTTTTGATTTAATATTTTTCGTCTATGCGACATTAAGCGTAATGTTGGTGCTTCATAACCGAATAAAGTTTCGACTGGAGGAGTTGGTTCTCTACTTTTTCTTTTTAGTCCAGGCAGTTTCTAGCATAAGACACATTCCTCTTTGGGTTATTCTTTCACTCCCCATGACGGCCGTTTCGTTTCGTCATACATTGAACTCGGTCAGAAAGATTCCGCAGGCAAGAGAGCGCTTTAATAAGATTTATCGTTTTACTTTGTTTGGCGCTTTAACTATTCTTTTTCTTCAATCGCTTCTGGTTTTAAAAAGTGCGATGGCTTTTGGCGAGGTTAGTTTCTATCCCCAAGAAAGCGTTGTTTACTTGCGCCAAAATACACCTAAAGGCAATCTTTTTTCGGAGTATGGATGGGGAGGCTATTTAATTTGGAAGCTGCCGGAAAAGCCAGTCTTTATTGACGGCCGAATGCCGTCGTGGCGTTACAAGGCAAATCCCCCAAACGAAACAGGTTATGCAATGAAAGAATATACAGGACTTTTAAATGGCAAAATTGCTTATAAAGAGGTTTTCGAAAAATACAATATAACCACCGTTTTGTGGCCAAAAGTTAGGCCAATGGGGTATCTGGACGCCCTCTCGGCCAAAATTGCCGACAGGTTGTTAAAAAAAGAAGAACAATATAACTTCTTGGAAACACTTAAAAATGACGGTTGGCGAAAGGTCTACGAAGACAGATTGTCAGTAATATATGAAACCCCGCAGTAATTTCATATATTCTTCGGGTATATTTGCTATAATCTGTCATGCTCCCACGCCAAAATGGATCAAGTTGACGAAGTTAAACAAAAGACGGACATAGTTGCTTTAATTGGGGAATATGTCCAAGTAAAAAAGGCAGGCCGTAATTATAAAGCCCTTTGTCCCTTTCATGGCGAGAAAACGCCTTCTTTTATGGTTTCTCCGGAACTCCAGATTTATAAATGCTTTGGTTGCGGAGAGAGCGGAGACGCCTTTTCCTTTCTTGAAAAATACGAAGGGTTGGATTTCGGCGAAGCGTTGCGGTTTTTGGCCGATAGGGTTGGCGTAAAACTAATCTCAATCCGGCCCGGCGATAAAGGGGAAAAAGAGAGGCTTTACGAGCTAAATAATTTGGCCTCCCGTTTTTATCATTACATTTTAGTCGGTCACCCGAGGGGAAAAGTTGCCCTTTCTTATCTAAACAAAGAGAGGGGTTTAAATACGACGACGCTTGAGACTTTTCAGATAGGTTTTTCGCCGGACACGCCGGGGATTTTAAGGAAATTTTTAGTCGAGAAAAAAAGATATCAGGATAAAGAGCTGGAAAAAGCCGGACTTACTATTCCGGGCCGTTCTTCGATTGATCGTTTTCGCGGGCGTATAATTTTCCCTTTATTTGACCACAGGGGCAATATAGTCGGCTTTTCAGGCCGCCTTCTGCCTGGAGCGAAGGAAGACTTGGCAAAATATATCAATTCGCCCGAAACCCCCATCTACCATAAAAGCAGGGTTCTTTATGGGCTTAATTTGGCAAAGACCAGAATTAAAGAAAAAAAGACGGCTATTATCGTCGAAGGGGAACTTGACATGATTTCATCTTGGCAGGCCGGTATTCAAAATACGGTTGCCATTAAAGGTTCGGCTTTTACCGAGGAACAGGTAAGGCTTTTATCGCGGTTCGGTCAAAAAGTAATTTTGGCCCTTGATGCCGATTTTGCCGGCGATACGGCGGCCAGGCGGGGGATAGCTGTTGCCCAAACCCACGGTTTAGAAATAAAAGTGGCGAAACTAATCGATTTTAAAGATCCGGACGAGGCGGTTAGAAAGGCGCCGAAAGAATATAAAAACGCTTTAATCAAAGCGGTCGGGGTTTGGGACTTTTTAATCGACTCGGTTTTTTCAAAACATAAAGGGGGTATGGGAGAAGATAAAGCCAAAATAAGTAGAGAAATCGTTCCGGTTTTGGCCTCAATTCCGGACAAGATAGTTCAGGCCCACTATGTGAAGTTGGTGGCCAGCCGGTTGGGTGTTCCCGAAGACGCTGTCGAGGGGGAAGTGGAAAATTTTATTAATAAGGAAGAGAAAGAAACGCCGAAAGTCGAGACAATAGCGCCGCCTAAAGTTAAAGGAAGACGCGAACTATTAGAATCGAGGCTTTTGACTCTATTTTTCCAAAAAGACATCAAGGGACTTTTAGAAAATGAAGCTTTGTCGCTTATTGAAACGCCCTTGGCTTCCAGAATAGTCGAAGAGATTAAAGCCTATTTTGCCGAAAAGAAAAATTTTAATCTGGCCAAGTTTTCTAAGGCTTTGCCGGAGGAACTTACAGAAGGATTTGCCGGGATAATTTTAGCCGAAGCTGGATTCGAGGACGAATCGGAAGAACGTCTTGATAGGGAAATGAAACTGGTAGCGAGAGAGTTAAAATATCTGGCAACCAGGGACAAGTTGGAAAACATGGCTAAGGAAATTCGCGAACTGGAGATTGCTAATAAGACACAAAAACTTAAAGAAATCCAGGAAAAATTTAGCCGCTTAAGCCAAAAATTAGCAAGCCTTGAAGAGAAAAATGATAAGGGTATAATCTTTGAGGAGGTCTAGAACATGCATAAGAAGGCAATTGAACTATTGGTAAAAAAGGGTCGTGAGCAGGGGTTTTTAACCCAGGAGGAAATCTTGGAGATATTTCCTGATGCCGAAGAGAGAGTTGAAGAGCTGGATGAATTTTACGGAAAGTTGCTCACGGAAAACATCGACGTTTTTGAGTCGGTTACTCCGGAGGAAACCGAGGACGATGAGAAAGAGAAAGTGAAGCTCGATAGGGAGATCGAAATCCTTTCCAAATTAGGCGGGGCGGAGTCGACCGATCCGGTTAGACAATACTTAAGAGAAATCGGACGGGTTCCGCTTCTCTCGGCCGAGGACGAGGTTGAGCTGGCAAAAAGATATGAAAAGGCCGAAAAGAAGGCTAAAGATAAACTGACGGAATCAAATCTTCGCTTGGTTGTTTCGATTGCCAAGAAATATATCGGCAGGGGCCTCTCCTTACTTGATCTTATCCAGGAAGGAAATCAGGGACTTATCCGAGCCGTCGAGAAATACGACTGGCGAAAAGGTTATAAATTTTCAACTTATGCGACTTGGTGGATTAGGCAGGCAATAACCAGAGCCATTGCCGACCAGGCGCGGACGATTAGAATTCCGGTTCATATGGTTGAGACGATTAATAAGCTTTATAGGACTTCACGGCGCTTAATGCAGGAGTATGGCCGGGAACCGACGCCGGAGGAGATAGGCGACCAGCTCGATTTGGACGCCGAGCGGGTACGCGAAATTTTCAAAATTGCCCAGGAAGTGACCTCTCTGGAGGCTCCGGTCGGGGAAGACCAGGAGAGTTTTTTGGGCGATTTTATTCCTGATGAGCGGGAGCTTTCACCGATTGACCAGGCTTCAAAACAGCTATTAAAAGACCATTTAGATGAGGTCTTATCAACCCTTTCCGATAGGGAAGCGAGGGTTCTTAAGCTTAGATTCGGACTTGAGGGTAATAAGCAAATGACTTTGGAAGAAGTCGGAAAAGTCTTTGGCGTAACCCGCGAGAGAATAAGACAAATTGAAGCCAAGGCATTAAGGAAACTCAAACACCCCTCAAGGAGGAAAAAGCTTCAGGATTATTTGGATTAAGCTCCGCGGGAAGGATTCCTTTCGGCTTCGCTCAAGGTAAACTCCTCATCCTTCCAACAGGGCTTCGGCAAAACCAGTGCAAGTATTAATGCCTAACTTGCCATCAATAAGCTTCTGCTTCTTTGCCTTGTTCCATCCTTTGAGTTGTCTTTCCCGTTTTGCAGCTTCATTCTTACTTTGATATTTCTCGCAATAGACCAGCTTTAATTTAGAAAACTTTTTGGTAAAAAATGATTCCTTATTCCGACGCTCCTCGATCCTCTTCTTTAAATCATTTGTAATCCCAACATAAAAAGTTTTCTGGTCGCAAAGAAGCATATAAACATACCGTGGCATTTTTATTACTCTATTTTTTGGCTTGCACTGAGCTTGCCGAAGTGCTCGCTAAATGGGACGATTTTAGGACGATAAAGTGGATCAACCAAATTAACTTTACCGAAGTAACCAGGATAATGGACAACGTCAGAACCTATTTTGACTAAAGATTATTGATAAATACTGGATCGATGTCCGGCAACTAATACTTCGACAACCCTCTCTTTCTCGTAAATTTTATAGATTATTCTGTAAATTCCGACTCGATATGAATACATTCCTTCTAAATTCCTCATTAGTTTTTTACCCATAAAAGGATCTTCTTTCAAATCTTCTATTGCGTTGGCAATGGCGTTTCTGTGGGTCTTTCTTGCAATACTTTTCAATTGCCTTTTTACCCGAGGAGCAATAATTACCTTATACATTCAGGCCCAGATCTTTTTTCACTTTCTCCCAGGAAATCCCTTTCCCCTCTTTTAATTCTTTCTCTGCCTCCCGAAGCTCATACATTAACTGCTTGTCTGCAAGAATTTCATTTGTTTCCTTCCAGGATTCATACTCCGTTGCCGAAAGTATTACGGCCGCAGGCACCCCATTAACCGTAATAACATATTCCTCCAAAAGTCTTTTGGCTCGATCGACGATATCGGTTAGGTTTTCCCTTGCTTGGGAGATAGGTAGAATTTTTGTCATACCTAATATTACATAATTATGTACATTCTGTCAACAATCGCCGGAAGTGTTTGTTTTGCTCTCTACAACAGACAATGTTCGAAAGTACTATATAACTGCTATTTAGAATTTTATATACTAAATTATAGTGAAATCAAAAAAGAAATTTCTGATTGTTTTATTTATTATTCTATCTTCAGTTGGGGTTATATATTTTTTTAGAGGTTACAATTTTGCTTCTTTACTACCAATACCGATAAGAAAAGTTATCCCTCTATATTCTAGGAAGACCTACTCCTCTATAAAAGAGGCTTTGCAGGCAACTAACTATTTAAAATATCCTACAATATCGTTATTTATTCCCATTAGGGGTGAATATAACAGTATGCAATACAATCCGAAAACAAATACACAATTGGGGTTAGATACTTCTGAAGGAGGAGGTTATGCTTGTTGCGAGGCTCCTACTTTTTATGTTTGGGTAGATAGAAAGGATAACATTTTTTGGGTAGAAACATATCAGGCAAGCCTAAGTTCTGTAAACGACCACTGGTATGGTCCCTTCAAATTACAAACTTCAAACTAGATCCTAACGTCTATTGAGGGCTATTTAAATCTGAAGCTAAAATCAAGTGCTCCGAGGGATAGACGACGTTAGAACATATTTTATTTTTCGCTATTAGTTAAATATTATTATTGGTAACATTTTCAGGATTCTTCCACTTCCAAGCAGTCCAAACAATAAACAAAACGCACGCAATTTCTATAGCTGAGAAAAATACATAATAAATAGTCGGTATTCCGATAAATAATGTCAAGGTCTGAACGGCAGCCATTATTATGCCTGCAATGATATTTACCCAACGATTTACTCTATATTTCAATATACGAGAAAGAATAACCATAGCAATCGGAATTTCCATCAATATAGATGCTCCCAACAGAAATCCTTGAGTAAGTTGTGGGCCAACTTGTTTTATGGGATCCGTTAGAGTTAGAACATCACAATAAAGATAGTTGAACATTACAAATATCCATAATGTTGAAAGCAATACCTTCTTATCTAAAGGCTTTTTGTTTGAAGTCATTTTTTCTACCACGAGTTAATCATATCACAAACAAATGAAGTAAATCCCGAGGTTAATAACTATATCATAATATATCAGCTCCGCGGGAAGGATTCGGACCTTCAACCTCGTTCTTAACAGGAACTTGCTCTACCGTTGAGCTACCGCGGAATATTGCGTGCTTAATCCTGGGTAGCAAAATGGCCAAGCTTGGCGCCTGCGCACGTGATGGGCAGGGACCCATCACGGCTTACCGTTGAGCTACCGCGGAATGTCAAGCACGCACAATTATACCAGAGAAGTGTTTTTTATTGAATCTTCGACCGGGAATTCATATGCGTTTAATCCTGTGAATTGGCCATATTTGGGACAAATGTTTAATTAGCAACCAAAGGGGCGTCAGCGGCTCTATGGTTGTGGCTTTTCTTTCAAATAGAGATCTTGTTTCTTTTTTTGCAGTATTTTCCACAATTTCAAGTGTTTCCGTTTGTTTATCAATGAATACGGGGCTTTTGAGGCAGCCTCTAATACTTCTTTTTTTACGGCAAACTGACATCTTCGGCACAGAATATCTATTGATTCATCATCCTGTCCCTGGAATATTTTTTTCATTTCCTTGCCGGACTTGATGGAAGCATAATCATCTTTATAGATATTTCCCAATACATGCTTCAAGCCAAAATCGTTACAGCACAATGTCACCCGGCCATCTGGAAGTATCACATGCTCGTGCATGCCCAACCGTGTACATCGTATACTCCCGTGCAGTCTCTTCGGCGGGGGTTCATCAGAAAGTTTAACGTTGCCCGACCTATTAATCAGTTTGATAAAAAATGCTTTTCGCTTGGACTCAAGCACGACCTTCTTTACTTCTTTCCGCAGATCCCTCCCGTGATAATGGATATCAATATTATCTCCCTTTGCAGACAAAACATACCGCAGCATCTTCAAATATGAGTCATTTACAATGAAATGCTCAGTTTTGTCATCAGACGGCAGATGAATTATGAGCGAGTCTTTGTTCTGTCGGAAAGATAAAACAGACATAACTGCTTCAATATCATCCATAGACGCGCCTATCAGTGTGGTAAAAAGACCAATATTCCGTTTTTGTTCGTGTGCATAGAGAATCATTGCAGTACAAAGGGGGTTCATATATGGTTCAGAAAATCCTGAAAAACGTATTTCAAATCCGGCCGGCGTCCAGGCAATTGCCCTTCGGAATGTTTCCATGGACATATGACGAATGGGGTTTTTTACGCCCGAAGTATAGCCATCATAATACAATTTTTGCGGACAAAACAAGCAATTGATAGAACAGTAGCTGCTTGTAGTTATTTCAACGAATGGGGTGAAGAATATCATCTGTTTCGCGCCCGCGTTTGTACGGTGAATATTAATACATAAAACATCGTGCTAGATGGAAGTAATTATACAAAAAAAGCGCAAGTCATTTCAGCGCGTTCGTAGATCGTGATGTTGATGTCGTTTGCCACTTAGCTTGAATATTTAGGTTTTTTGAGATTTTACATTAGTTCAGAAACCGAAAGAGGAGGTAAAACAAGATAAATATATTTATTTAATAAACAGAAACTGTATATTACAACACATTGAAGACAATAAAAAATGAATTATTATCGATAATTATTGAACTAATTTTTTCAAAAACCGTTTCGAGCGAGCTCGGGCGGTCTGGATTATGCCCACGAGCCCAAAGCTTTCGATAATACATATCCAGGGGACCATAATCATATTGTATCGAGGAAATCGGAAAAACATTATAGAAGTAATAAATAAAACGACAACAACGCCCCAAAAGACAAACCAAGTGTATGTTAAACGATTACGCTTCCATACTTTTATGAGGACGACGCTGCCGGCAAAAAGTAGTATGGTGTCTACCCAGGGAACTAAATGAAAAGTACCATATTTATTTACTGTGCCTATTAGGTCATTGTTTAAGTTAATAAATCTTTGTTTTAGGGAAGGCGCACAATTGTTGGGCCTATTGGAACAGAATTCGCGGGATATGTTATACCGGGAATTAAGCATATACGCGGTATTCCTGATCGGGCCTGTCCAAGTAAACGGATTGATAGATATGAAAACAGTGAAAGCAACAACTAGTAGTAAGGATATATGAAGAAGAGTCTTTTTGAATTGTCGATTAATAATGCTCTTGCCGGCAAGCCCAAGAGCCAGAACACAAATGACAAACAAACCATGTAGCTTAGCGGCTGCAGTAAGGCCAGCAAAAATACTCAACAGAATAAGGTTTTTTAGGATAGATTTGTCCAAATAGATTAATGATAGGTAAAATGTAACGAGTAAAGTACAAAGGAATATAATGTCCGCTTTAGCAGTAAACAATTCAGATTGAAATAGGGGGTTTATGGCCAGAGTTAGTAAAGCAATGAGTCCGAGAAAATAGTTTTGGAGGCGCTTTCCGATAAAAAACATTAATAGTAAACAGGCAATACCAAAAAAAACATTTAACCTTCGGCAGAGCAGAGTAACTTCAATATTTCTGCGGAATTTCTCCGGGATTTGGTTTAAAGGAGTATTAACTTGCTTTTCCCACTCATTTCTTCTCACTTCCAACATTGTTGTGTCAGAATTAGGGTCATAAAGTGTTTTGACTGGTGATTGACGGTATGCAATATATAAAAAAGATCCATAGATAAATTCGGGAAGTTTTGACTCTTCGTATGAAGGATAGAGTTGCCACTCGGGATTGGAAAAATCGTGTTTTAAAACCGCCAGATCGAAATAAACCGCCCCATAAGCAATCCAATATCGCTCGTCGGTATGGAGAGGTGCCCGTGGGACTCTTGATTGGTAGTAAAAGAAAAGCCCGCATAAAATCATCAGAAGAAGCAGGGTTTTTATAAGCAATTTGTTGTTCATGTGACGACCGATTAAAATATTATTAGGAAAATAACCCATACAGGATAAAGAATTATCAGAAAGGTGGCTATCCCAATTCCTTATAATAGAAATATTTCACCGAATTTAATTATAAATTAAAAATGAAAGATCCTTTAGTCTTGGGGGTTTTGATTTTTAAACTCCCAGCAATAAATACGGGCATAAAATTAATAGGTAACAATAATTAATTATTTAACGACATCAACCGTTTAATTCTATTCTTCAGGCCGGTCTTCCATAATAAAAATTGGAGTCTCCTCAAAAGAGTTGAGAACAATGGTGAACCATTGCTCCAATTCCTGTACACCTTTTTTAGTATGTCAAGCATCGGCATATGGCCTTTGTATATGTAATAATCGAACCAAATATATGCATGTTGTATTTGTTTTTTGCTAAAGGTTGGTAGACTGAAAATCGCACTTGCCCGTTCCATTCCGACATTAAGTGTCCGTTCTTTTAATAAGTTCATCTGTTGGCAAGTAAAATATAGGTCGGTGCCCGGGTACGGTGTAAAAATGCTGGTAAAAACGTCGTCCGGCTGACAAATTCGATTAATTTCAATAGTTTTATTAAAATCTTTTAGTGATTCTCCGGGAATGCCAATAAGATTAAAGAAAATAACCCTCATTTTATATTTCTTTGCCGTTGATACGGCCCGAATAATATCTTTATTTGAATAAACTCGTCTAAGAATATTTTTTCTGACCCTTTCACTACCAGACTCGAGACCGATATGCAGAGTGTTTATTCCGGCCTCTTTAAAAAGCTTAAACAACTCATGATAATTGGTATTGGGGACAACGCGGAGATTAACACTGAACGAATACCCATTGTTATGTTTTTTGTTCCACCGACGAACTCCCCTTGCAAGAGCGATTGTCCACTCCTTATCTATACCAACTGTTTCAATTTCTAGATGAATATTGTTTATTGTTGGAAAACTTTTACTTAGATCATCCATTTCTTCAATAATATTTTTTATTTCCCTCACTCGAACATATAAACCGGGGGCAATTTTCCTTAACGCATGATTACTACAATAGGCGCAATTAAATGGGCATCCTCTGCCAAGCAATATTGAAAGTTTTGATACTGGAGTAAACTCTGCCCAGCTGTTCCACATTTCCCGGTCGGGAAAAGGAAAATCGTCGATAAGCTTAATGAATGGGCGGGCGGGGTTTTTTTGAATCCTACCGTCTTCGTATTTAAACCATAAGTTTTTTATTTTTGATGGTATTTGTTTTTTCTCAAGTTGAGCAACTAGTTCTAAAGTTGGGTATTCTCCCTCACCGACACAAACGGCGTCAAAATTATCCTTAATCACCAGGTCGGGGTTTAGAGAGGCATGTGGGCCTCCAATGACCAGAAATATTTTGGGATATTTGGATTTGATATAGACAGCTACTGAAGCAATAAATTCATACTCTGATGCAACTGAGGTAAAACAAATAATTTTAGGTTTAAACTTCTTTATGTAATTATCTACAGTCAAAAAGTTTTTACCACCGAATTGTTTACTCAAAATTATTAAATTGGTTTTATGGCCCTCTTTCTTAAGAAGAGCAGAAATGTATGATATTCCAAATTGAACTTGGTCTAATGAATAAAGAGGTTTATCGGAAGATAATACTTGATTAAGAGAGAAAACAAACATAATGTTCATGCGTAGATTATAGCTTATCACCGTCATGTTTCCTTCTAATAGTTCATTAAGAAAAAGTTGAAACAATAAAACTGTTCAATTGTGGGGAGGAAACCACAGGGGCAGCGCACAATATCGTATCTTATAATTTGACTAATTTAAGCTGTGTAGTATACTTTTGCCCATAAAACATTACGTTGAGAGGGGGTGAGAATGATGAAGAAAATCGCGATTTTACTAACAGGATTATTAATTGTGTTTGCCTTTATGCTTATTATGTTTAAAGGCAAACAGATTTCCGCCGAGGATAAGCCAGGTTATGTCAAAGGGGAACTTCTGGTTAAGTTTAAAGAAAATGTCAGCGCAGAGGAGATTTCCGACACACACCGAAAGCTTGGCGGTAAAGTAAAATCTACCATTTCCGGACTTAATGTTCAGGTGATTGAAGTTAATAAGGGAGTGGGAGAAATGATGTCTGCTTATGCCAAAAGCGGCCGTGTTGAATATGCGGAACCTGATTATATTGCTTATCCCTTAACTAATGACGTTTATTTTAATAGACAGTGGGGAATGAATAATACGGGCCAGCAAACATGTAACATGGCTGGGGATATTTGTACGACAGGTACGCCGGACGCAGACATCGATGCTCCTGAGGCCTGGAATATCACTACCGGCAATTCAGCAATTAAGATTGCCATTTTAGATTCAGGAATTGATCAAAACCACCCCGATTTAATGAATAAGGTTGTGGCAAATGCCAATTTTTCCGATAGCAATACAGTTGATGATTTGTATGGACACGGAACTCATGTTGCCGGAATAGCCGCCGCAACTACAGGTAATGATACGGGCGTTGCGGGAGTAGGATATCAAGCTGTACTAATGAACGGTAAAGTCTTAAATGATACCGGATATGGAGCATATTCGTGGATTGCCAATGGAATTACCTGGGCGGCAGATGGAGGAGCCAAGGTAATAAATTTAAGTGTAGGCAATGGTCAAAGATCATCTACTTTAGAAGCAGCCGTAAACTATGCCTGGAATAAGGGCGCGGTAGTTGTAGCAGCCGCAGGAAATAGCGCCAATCCAAGCAAAACTTATCCGGCCTACTATACAAACTGTATCGCAGTAGCGGCGACTAACAATAATGATGTTATGGCGTCTTTTTCAAGCTACGGCAGTTGGGTAGATGTGGCCGCACCGGGTGAGAATGTCTTTTCTACGTTCCCGAATCACCCTTTTTACCTGCAAAGCGTATATGGCAGGGCTAACAACTACGATTTTGGAAACGGGACATCAATGTCAGTTCCTCACGTTTCCGGTATTGCAGCTTTAGTTTGGGCTACAAGCTATGGAACAAATGCTCAATCAGTCAGGAATCGAATTGAGCAGACAGCTGATTCTGTTCCCGGGACAGGAACTTATTGGGTTTGGGGAAGGGTTAATGCTTGTAATGCCGTAGGCGGTAATTGTTCGGCAGCGCCGACGCCTACACCTACCCCGTCACCAACTCCTGCACCCAATGCGTGTTCTAATTATTGTTTTAGGAGTGTTTGTGATGGAGTGTGTACGCCAAAAGACAAACCAGGTTGTCCTGATTGTCTATAGGGTTGATGGTTAATTAAAGAAGTAATAATAGCCTTAAGGGTTTAAGGTCAGTATTGATGTATGGGCTATCCATTTATTTCTTCCTGCCCGCCTCATCCTAATCGACCGGGGATATACGATATTATATGTCTGTCGGAATATTTCTCCAATTTAATTTTCGTATTTGAACAACCTAGATTATTAAGTTTAAACGTTGATCTGGCGGAAAACCGATGTTCAAAGAATTTCTAAACGAGAAAATATAACCAAGGGGGCCTTGCCGTGGAGCAAATATTATTTTAAATTATTAAAAGCTTCAAGAAAACCGCACAATTCATTGTACGTATGAATTGAAGCTGTATCAACATCTTTCCTTAGGGATAAAACCGCGAATTTTGAATCCGAGGAAGATGTTATTCTTTTTTAACCGGAGTTTTCTTTTTTGGGGTTTTTGTTTTCTTTTGGGCAACGATTGTTTTTTCCTCGGGTTTTGCTTCCGGTTCCGTCTCTATTTTTGCCGGGGCTGGGCAAACTGTCAGCATCTCCATTATTTTGTCCAATTTTCGGCTAATAACCTCAAGCTGTTCGTTGTTTTGTGGGCCCGAATCGTTTCTTCTTTCAAAATCGGGCCTTCTTGGGCCCCCGTCTTGAAACCTTCTTGAATCGGCTCCGCCGCCCATTTTTTCAAAACACTCACTGCAATAAACGGGCTTACTGCCATTTGGCCTAAAAGGAACTTCACAATCCTTTCCGCAATTACTGCAAACGGCTTTATGCATTTCTCTTCCCCCACCACGGTCGTCAAAGCTTCGCCTTCCGAAATCTCTTCGGCCAAAGTCTCTTCTTGGCCCCGAACGATCATCCCGATTAAAGTTTCCCATGAATACGAATCTTAACACACGTGTGGCCTGATTACAAACTGACTGCCGCCAGAATTAAAAAGCAAAGAGAATAATATTATTTAACCTTTGTTTTGAAGGGTTTCTTTAATGTGAAACCGATACCGAATCTTACTGGCAATTTTTCCGCGGGCAGCCGGGTGAATAATTTTTTTGTGTGGTATACCTAACCTTTCAAGCTCTGTGCTTACTTTTCTTCCCATCGCGACGATGATTTCGCCCTCCTCCGACATTTCTTTTAAGATTAAGAGGGATATTTGGTTTGGATTCGCATTATCTTCCCAGAGGTTAATAAATATCTGCACGTTTGGATCCAGACCGATTGAAGAAAGAGCGTCAAAAAGCCGGATTGCCGAAAGGACCGGGCGGCCTGTTCTTTGGCATTCTTCCCAGCTGTATCCTTTTTCTTGGGCCGTTTGGCTTCTATTTTCCCCGACAAAGACTAATCTCTCACGCATGGTTCGT
>Ga0315273_10005514_pt1 | contig 15650 bp, 8 predicted proteins | sample YL17G02_0_MG_FD_205753 | JGI IMG/M metagenome (GOLD analysis project Ga0315273, IMG submission 205753) | Sediment microbial communities from Yellowstone Lake, YNP, Wyoming, USA - YL17G02_0 | ecosystem: Environmental > Aquatic > Freshwater > Lake > Sediment | place: USA: Wyoming | collected...
CGCCGACGGTTCCCTCGGCGTACGCCGGGATTTCGAAGACACCCATCGGTCCGTTCCAGAAGATGGTCTGGGCATCGGCCAGAACGGATCCGATCGCGTCGAGCGAAGCGGGGCCGATGTCGACGCCCATGCGGTCCGCCGGAATCGCCATCGTCGGGACGATCGTGCCGGGATCGGATCCCGTCAGGTCCGCGGCGGCGCGGCAGTCCACCGGGAGAACGATCTTCGAGGCGTGGGGGCCCTCGAGGAGGCTCTTCGCCATCGCAACTCGGTCGTTCTCCACGAGCGACATGCCGATCTCCAGCCCTCGCGCGCGGAGAAACGTGAACATCATCCCGCCACCGATCACGAGCCGGTCGACCCGGGGAAGAAGGCTCTGCACCACGTCGATCTTCCCGGATATCTTCGCGCCCCCGAGGATCGCGACGAACGGCCTCTCCGCGCCGGCCAGCAGCTTCCCGAGCGCGGCGAGCTCCTTCTCCATCAGGAAACCCGCCGCCCGCTCGGCCACGAAGGCCGTGATGCCGGCGGTCGAGGCGTGGGCGCGGTGAGCGGAACCGAAGGCGTCGTTCACGTAGACGTCGGCGAGCTTCGCGAGGTCCCGGCTGAAATCGGGGTCGTTCTTTTCCTCTCGGGGGTCGAACCGGAGGTTCTCGAGGAGGAGTACGTCACCGTCCTTCAGCGAGGCCGCTGCGGCCTCCGCGTCGGGCCCCACGATCCCCTCGGCGAACGCGATCGGCTTCCGGAGGAACTTCTCCAGGCGCTCCCGGACGGGCCGCAGGCTCTGCTTTGGATCCCGTTTCCCTTTCGGGCGGCCCAGATGCGACGCGATGACGAGCCTCGCGTTCTTCTGCATCAGATAGCGAAGCGTCGGAAGCGTCTCCACGATGCGCGTGTCGTCGGCCACCGATCCGTCGGCGGCCAGCGGCACGTTGAAATCGACTCGGACGAATACGCGTCGCCCGGCCACGTCGAGCGAGGAGAGCGTGCGGTGGTTCATGCCCGGCTCCTTACGACCGCCCCAGCATGAGGAGCGCGTCGACCATGCGGTTCGAGAATCCCCATTCGTTGTCGTACCACGCGAGAACCTTCACGAGACGGTCGCCCGACACCATCGTGAGCGGCGCGTCGAAGATGGCGGAGTGCGGATTGCCGATGATGTCCACGGAGACGATCGGGTCCTCGGTGTATTGGAGGATGCCCTTCAGGCGGCCCGCCGCGGCGGCCTTCATCGCCTCGTTCACCGAGGCGACTGAGGCGCTCTTCGACACCGAGAGCGTGACGTCGACGAGGGATCCGTTCGGGACGGGGACGCGTACGGCGACGCCGTCGAGCTTCCCCTGGAGCGACGGGATGACCAGCCCGATGGCCTTCGCCGCGCCGGTGCTCGTCGGGATCATGGAGACCGCCGCCGCGCGGGCGCGCCGCAGGTCCTTGTGCGGGGCGTCCTGAACGCGCTGATCGTTCGTGTAGGCGTGAATCGTGGTCATGAGCCCCCGCTCGATGCCAAACGTCTCGTCCACCACGGAGAGCACGGGGGCGAGGCAGTTCGTGGTGCAGGAAGCGATGGAGACGACCTGGTGCTTCGACGGATCGAACGCCTTCTCGTTCACGCCGATGACGAAGGTCGCGTCGGCGCCCTTAGACGGCGCGGAGACGAGGACGCGTTTCGCGCCCGCCTGCAGGTGGACCGCCGCCTTGTCGCGGTCGGTGAACTTGCCGGTGCACTCGAGAACGACGTCTGCGCCGAGCTCCTTCCACGGGAGCGCCGCGGGGTTCACCTCGCTCAGGCACCGAATGGTCGACTTCCCGATTCGGAGCCCGCCCTCCACGGCCTCGGCGCGGTCCGCCAGCGGACCGTGGATCGAGTCGTAGGAGAGGAGGTGGGCAAGGCTCTTCGCGTCCGTGACGTCGTTCACGGCCACGAAATCGATCCCAGCGTTCCGCTTCAGGGCCGCGCGGACGACGAGGCGTCCGATCCGGCCGAATCCGTTGATGCCGACGCGCACGATAGGTCCCTTTCCTAGCTAAAGAAGACCCGGGCTGTTTCGTAGAGCTCCGGGCCGACCAACTTCATGGACCCGACCGCCTCGGCGAGGGGGAGGTCCACGATTTCCGTTCCCTGAATGGCGACCATCCTGCCGAACCCGCCGCGCGATACGAGGTCGACCGCGGCGACTCCGAATCGCGAACCCAGGACGCGGTCGAACGCGGTCGGCGAGCCGCCGCGCTGGACGTGCCCCAGGACGGTGTAGCGCGCCTCGAAGCCCGTCTCCGATTCGATGCGCTCCGCGATCGAGGGAGCGATGCCGCCGAGACGCACGTGACCGAAAGCGTCGCGCTTCTCGCCGGGGACGAAGAGAGAATTCCCGTCCGTGTCCGAGACCTGCGCCCCCTCGGCGACCACGATGATGCTGAAACTCTTCCCTTGCGACTGACGACGGCGGACGACGTCGCAGATCTCCCGAAGGGTAGAGGGGAATTCGGGAAGGAGGATGAGATCGGCGCCGCCCGCGATTCCGGACTGAAGTGCGATCCACCCGGCGTGCCGTCCCATCACCTCGACGACCATCACGCGATCGTGCGACTCCGCCGTGGTGTGAAGCCGGTCGATCGCCTCCGTGGCGACCGTGAGGGCCGTGTCGAAGCCGAAGGTGTAGTCGGTGCCGCTTACGTCGTTGTCGATGGTCTTCGGCACGCCCACGACCTTGAATCCGGCCTTCGCGAGTTTGTTGGCCGCGCCGAGCGTGTCCTCCCCGCCGATCGCGATGACGGCGTCGAGCCCGTGCTTCTCGATCGTGGCGCGAATCTTCGCCTCCCCCTGTTCGTCCTTGTAGGGATTGGTGCGCGAAGTGCCGAGGATCGTCCCGCCGCGCGGAAGGATGCCCGAGACGTCGTCCAGATCGAGGCGCTCGATCTCGCCGACGAGAAGGCCGCGCCAGCCGTGGCGAATCCCGGCGACCTCCCAGCCGTGGGTCTTGACCGCGCGTTTCACGACGGCGCGAATCACCGCGTTCAGCCCGGGACAATCGCCTCCACCGGTCAAGACTCCGACACGCATAGCGAAAGGGCCCTCCTTCTATCGATTTAAGTCTTTTTTGCAGATGGAGTTAGAGCGGCGGATTTTAGGTCTCGGTGGGGCCTAAGTCAAGGGAGACGGAAGGAGAACCGCTAGTGCATGTCGGGGGCGGAAGAGTAGCGGAGGGTGTAGTCGCCGTAGCCCTGCTCGTCGACGAAGACGAACTTGAGGCCTTGCACCATCTCGCTAATGCCTTGCCGCGGGACGATTTCGCTCCCGCGATGCTCATACGTCCAGATCTCGTAGGCGCGGGTGTCGACGATCCCCGACTCCTGCTTCGCGATTTGCTTCTGATCCTCCACCGGGATTTCGTCGCTGATGGCGAATCCGAGAGTTCGATCGTCCACCGGGAGGCGCTCGATTTGGACGTCGTCGGGCTCTCCGTAGCGGATGTAGACCCGCCCGCGATCGCTGAACATCCCCTTGTCGTAGACCGAATAGCTGATATTGCAGTGCACGATTCGGCGATGAAACTCCTCCATCGACTCATTCTCGGCGGTGTCGGGAGTCGGATCGACCGATCGCCACAGAGCCCCGATGCGCACCTCCTTCTCCCCCATGGGAAGCGCGCGGAAAGGGATCTCGTCCTCGGCCGTCAGGAGCGCCCGCGCGGCCACCTCGTAGCCGTCGGCCGCGTACGGGGTCCACGAGTCGGCGGACCAGAGCACGTCGAATTCGGTGGCACTCTGCGCGGGCCGGGCGCGGACCTCGGACGACTCGAGCGTGAGAACGAACCAGTAGTGGCCCGACGCAAGGGACGATACGTCGATGGCAAGCGCGTGCGGCCACGCCTCCCCCTCCGTGGCGCGAAGGGAGTCCACCGACGTGAAGACGGTGTCCCCCGTCGCCGAAACGATTCGGGAGGTCAGCCGGTAGCGGCGTCCTTCGGGCGGGGCCGCCAAGTCGTAGATCTCGTAGTAGGCCGAAAAGACGTCCTGGAAGAGGCCGAAGTAGCCGCTCGGCTGCGGGAGCACGTCGTACGGTCCCTTTCCGAATCGCGTCTCCTCCGTTCTCTCGCTGACGCTCCAGGCCGGGAGGATGCCGCTCAGGGCCGGCTTGGTGAAGAGCCACTTCCCGAGGTTCACGGTGCCGTTCACCTCGCCCTGGCGCTTCTGGTTCTTCATGGCGTACACGAGGCCCTGCCGGGCTACGTTCATGTCCTCGACGAGGACCCTGAACCTGTACTCGCCGGGCGGCGCCGCCAGCCCCACCGAATAGATCTCGCCCAGGAGGGAATCGTGCGCGACCATCTGGTCCGTAACTTGAAGAATAGCCGTTTGTTGATTGCGGCCAAACGGCTTGCCCGCCATCGATTTCAGCTCGACGGTGATGCGGAGATCAGCCTGGAGAAGGGTGTCCTTGGGGACGAAGCGGACCTGATCGTAGGGGACTCGGATGGAGAATTCCGCCCGGGCTTCCTTCTCCCCGTGGCGGAACGGGATGGCTCGAGCATGGAAACGCAGATCACCGACGGAGGCGCAGCCGACCGAATCACGCGGGCGGCCAGCCCGCGCCGGGGCCGGGCCGAGCGTAACGACGAGACAGAGGGCGAGAACCGCCCGGAAAAACCAGAGGCACTGGCTCGCCGCTCCCCTATCGACTCCTGGCAGGCGGCGCACCAGGGCCCTTCGCTAGAAGCTCACGTTCATCGACACCCGGTGCACATCGGACAGGTACTGCAGGTCGCTGTAGGCGTAGTCGATCCGAGCCACCGACGACTTCGACTGCGTCAGCGGGAACTTCACGCCGAAGCCACCCGTGAGTCCCTCGGTGTCGTAGTTCATCTTGTATCCGCCGCGCAGGAAGAAGAAGTCGCGGAAAGCGTACTCGGCGCCGAGGTTCAGCTTCTCCGAGTTGTCCGGAGGGTGCGTGAACTCCGCCGATGTGAGGATTCGGCTGTCGCCCTGCTGCAGCACGTTGAAGGAACCGCCGACGCGGAAGAAGACCGGCATTTGCACCTTCTCGTCGATGAACTGCATCTCGCTGCCGATGTTCTGGATCGACATGCCGATCTTCGCTCCCATCATCCCGATTTCGTAAAGCGTGCCGAAGTCGAACGTCACCGACGTCCCCTTTATGTCGTCGAGCCCGGTCTGGACGTAGTTCACGCTCAGGCCCGCCGAGAATTTGTCCGTCAAGGAGCGAGCGTAGCTGAGCCCGTACGCCCATTCACCCGCGTCGAAGGTTTCGCCCGTCCCGTCCGGCAGGTAGGTGGTGCGCACAATATCGCGACTCATCGTGAGCGCGCGGACGTTCACGCCGAGCATGCCCGGGATCCACTTGATGTTGAACACGTACGCGGCCTGGTCGAAGATGATCTCCGCCGGCCAGGCCGTGTGGTTCAGCGAGATCGACTGCCCCGACAGGCGCGCGATGCCGGCCGGATTCCAATAGACGGCGGTCGCGTCGTCGGCGATCGCGACGTACGCCTCACCCATGGCGGCCGCGCGAGCGCCCACGCCGATCTTCAGCGATTGGCCGCCCAGCGTTCCGACCTTTTCGAAGATCTGCGCCCCTTCCGCGTGAAGCGGGAGTAGCAGAACCATGAAGATGGCGATCGCGATTCTCACGAAAATCCTCCTCGCTTGGCCCGTGGAACGACGGGTCGCTCCGGCCGGTCTCATCGAATGATGACGAACTTTCCGATCGCCCGCCCCAACTCCGTATCGACGGAGAAGAGGTAGATCCCGCTCACGATCCGCTGACCGTTGCGCGAGATCAGATTCCAGGAGACGGATCCGGCGGCGGCGGCCACGGGATCCTTGCCATATTGAAGATCCGAAGGTGGACTGCCGTCGAACGGAAGATCCTGAACGAGGTCGCCCGCCAGGGAGAAGATGTGAATCGTCCCCTTCACTTGCGGCAAGTTCATGAACGTGACTTTGGTCCCCGATGGATCCTCCGCGCGGGGCACGAGATCCCACTCGGCTCGCGCCTTGTAGGGGTTCGGCACGACATAGACGTTCGTTTGGTTGTCCTGCCCGTTGGCGCGCGGGTAGACGACCTGCGAATTCTGCGCGGACGGATTCGACGTTAGAAGGATGTCTTGAGCGGGTGACCCGCCGGGAACTACGGAGACCGGCACGACGGAATAGAAGTAGGGGAACCCGTTCAAGACGTTGCTGTCGACGATGCTGTACCGGCCGACTGCGAAGAGCGTGTCGACCTCCGTGAACCACTCGGTCGAGTCCGTGGAGACCTTGCGCTCCTCCGCGTTCCACCGAACCTGCACGGAGTCCGGTTTCCCGACGATCGGCGTGGAGGGATCGATCAGCTCCGAGAGCGGCCGGGCCGGCGATCCCTTCGGGTCGACGCGCCATTCCCCGAGCAGCGCCCATAGCTCCTTCGCCGGCCCGTTCGACCCGAGCGGGCGGTCCCATCCGGAGGCCTTGTAGACGCGGTAGCCGATGAACTCTTTGAGGTTTCCTCGCTGCGCGTCACGGACGAGTTCGGCGAAGTCGTTCCACTTGAGGGTGACCTTTCGGTCACCCGGGAAGAACCACGCCGAGACGCGCGTCGAATCGCGGGACGTCTTGTAGTTCTCGAGGAAGTCGCCCGGCTCGTTCTTCCCGTCCTGCCCGAGAAATATGGGGGACGGAAGGGGCGCGGCCGCGACCCAGTTCACCAGACGTTCTCGCCCTCCCTGCCCCGTGTTCACGTTGCAGTCGAGGTCGACGTAGACGCAGTCCTTCCCGACCGGAACGGGCAGCGTGTCCGCGCTGGCGCAGTGTCTCAGGTCAGGGCCGTCGGTGCACCAGTACTTCCCCCCTTGCTGGTCGCAGCCCAACGACGGAATCCAATCCGGAATGCCCGCGTATTGCGGATATTCCGGGCCGCTCGGGATCGAGGACCAGAACCGGACGCGGCAGACCGACGACTCCGGAATCTGATAGACGAACGTGGCGCCGGAGGAAGAGCGTAGGCACGTCTCCTTGCCGCAATCCCCCGTGTTGGAGAGTCCGTCGAAGTCGGTGTAGAGGCCGTCGAAGACCTGTTGCGCCGCGATGGCGTTCTCGATGAGGGTTCCGCCCGCGCCGATCGTGTTCCCCGTTCCGAGACCGAGCCCCATCACCCAGCCGACCGAGATGATCAGGGTCGATTCCGGGAGCAGCGAGCGGAACGGCCCCGTGGCCATCACCAGACGGTAGTCGAGCGGGCGGCTCGACCGGATCTCCCCGAGATTCGCGGGATTGAGCGTCGGATCGGTCATGAGCTGGTAACGCTGCGCGTCGTTCTCGGGATCCCCGCCCGCCGCGTACGGCGCGCCCGAGCCCGAGAAGAATTTGAAGGCCGTGATTCCGACATTCTTTGGCGCAAGGAGGCCGGCCGGGTCGGTGGTGTGGTTCAGGAACATCATGCCGAAATAGCCCGGCACGTCCCCGCCTTTGTTCTCCTGCGGATTGTTCGGGTTGTCGGGGTTGTCGTATCCGTAGCCCATCTGGATCTTCCGGCGGATCGTCTCGCCGCTCGCGCCGATGTACTCGATGTCTCGATTGATGAGCCCGACCTGATCGTCCAGGAAGTACCCCGGGACGGCGCGACTGCCGATGTCCATGTCGGCGAAGATACCGACCATGACGTTTCGCAGCGTCCGGCCGCTGACGTTCGTGATCGCCCAGTCCATTCCGACGAAGTCGTTCTGGCCCGGCGTCGCCCACGCGTAGGACGTCTGGCGCACCTTCAGCCCTAGCGGCACGTGCTCCGGGAACTGCTGGCGGGTTTGCGGAATGTTGTCGAAGTACTCGCAGGCGAGCATCTGCTGCCCGATGGCCGCGTAATCTTCGTCGCAGGCGCCGTCACCGTCATCGTCAAGTCCGTTCAGAAAGTCTTCGTCGACCAATCCGTCACCGTCGTCGTCCGCGACGACGCTCGCAGAGATGACCCGGTTTCCGTTCGGAATGCCCTCGTACGCCTCCCGAACGTCCGCCACCTGATCGATCGGAAGGTTCACGCAAGCGTCCGCGGGAGCGATCTCGGGTGAGAATTCCCTCTCGTAGGTCGCGGTCGTCACGTGCGGAATGCCGCTCGCGTCGAGCGCGCCGATCCAGAGCCCCGCCGCGAAGAGATAGTCGTGACCCGATCCCTGCGGCCACTCGGCCGAGGGGACCGTCGTGCGCCGAGGGTTGTCCTGGTTTCCGGTTTCGCCGATGTTCGTGATCTGGAGCTGGAGGCGCCCGACGTTGTGGACGAACTTGCCGTCGAGCCGGAAAAGGTTGTGCTGGTTGCGCGGATCGTCCTGATAGCTCCCCACCGGCTCGTGGAACCCACAGATGCCGAGGTAGAGCGACGCCACCGCGCCGATCACCACGGCCTGGCGGGAGACGGCAGCGAGCCCTCGGCCTCGCCGAGGCTCCCGGCGCGAATCTCCCTGCGCTGCTGAGTGGTCTCGCATTAGAACTGAACCCCCAAACCGACCCGAATAATTCGCCCAGCCTGGAAGACGCGAGGATCGTTCACGGCATACCAATCCTCGACGCCGTCGCCGTTCTGGTCCTGGGTCAGGAATGCGCCGCCGGCGGTGTTTGTTTCAGAGTAGTAGATCTCGTACGAGCTGGCGTTTACCTGGTTGTTCGGCCAGAGCGAAGGCTGCAGGTTGCTGATGTTCTTCGCGTCGAGCAGGTTCGTGCCCTGGACGTAGAACGTCACGCTCTGACCCCACATCCGGAAGAATCGCTCCGCCTGGCAGGAAAGTGTCGAGGTCGAGGGGAGCCGGCTGGCGTTGATCTCGTTCGGATCCTGCTGGCGCTGCTGGCGTAGCACCTTCGTGTAAGGGAATCCGGTGCCGAACTGGTAGACGAATGTGGCGGCCCAATCCTTCTCGTTGCCGAGCCGGAGGGATCCCGAGAAGGAGTTGCGCTGATCCCAGTCGAGTGGCTGCTCCGACGTGGGCTTGAACTGATCGCGAAGGTTACCGGAACTGGCGAGCGCCCGGTTCGGATCGGAAGCGGTGCCAGTGGCGTTGCCGTACGTGTAGTTGAGTTCGCCCGAGAATCCGTGGCTGTGCTTCTTGATCAGGGTGAACTCGAAGCCTCGCGAGGACGCGTAGTCGCCGTTCACATACGTCGGAACCGTCAGGGCGAAGCCCGGGATCTGCTGTTCCACGGTCGTGAGGAGGCCGAAGATATCCTTGAAGTAGACGCCGAACTGACCGTAGATCTCCTTGCTGAAGAGGTGCTGCACGCCCAACTGATAGGAAATCGTGGTCTGCGGCTCGAGGTTCGGATTTCCACGCGCCTGCGCCGAGATGTTTCGGCCCTGGTAGATGTTGAGGCGCTCGGGCACCTGGAATAGACGCCCGTAGTGGAAGCTCATCACGTCTCGGTCGGAGATGGGGTACGCGATGCCGACTCGCGGACTCCACTGCGTCTTCACACGGTTGGTCACTTCATCCGAGGGAATCTGTTCGCCGACCGAGAAAGCATCGTACCGGAGGCCCGCGTTCAGGACCATTCCCTCGTACTCCCAGCGATCCTGCACGAAGGCCGAACCTTCCGGGTTGTAGTACTGGAATTCGTCGCGGGTCGCACCGTAGCTCCCCGCGGGATTCAGCACGTTCGGAAAGTCGGTGTTGAGGAAATTGAGGGAGTTGTACGAGAGATCGCCGCCCGTCATGAGGTTATGGGTTCCCACGCGCTTGGAGAAGTCGCCGTTCAAGGTGTACGTGATCGTGTTGCGCGCCTCGTAGTGCGGGTAGTCTCCGTTGGTGACGTAGTACTGCCCGTCGACGCGGTTGAACGGGTCGTAGTAGTTAGCCGGAGTCTGCTGGTATTCCCAGAGCTGGCGGCCGAGGACGTCGTCGATGTAGCGCCATTCCTGACGCGACGCTCTCAAGTTATAGATCGTTCCCGGGGCCAGCGTCTGCCGCCACGTGAAGGCGAGCGACGTGTAGTCGTCGTCGGTGACCGGGAGATGCTGCGCGGTGTTCGACTCCTGGTACGAAGGGTCAACCTGGTAGTACGCCCACGTGCCGTATCGCTGGGAGATGGAGCCGTCCGTCGGCGCCGTGGAGTCCTGCAGGACCTGAACGAAGCCCTTCCGATTCCAGCGATTGTGGTAGGGACTCCGGGAACTCTTGTTGTAGATCAGCTCGGTGTTGAGCTTCGCGTTCGGCGTGACCTTGTAGGTCAGCTTGCTCGAGATGCTCGTCTGATTCGACTGGCGGTTTCCGATCCGGATGAAGTCGAGGAAGCGGTTCTCGGCCGTCTCCGCGGTGCTCTTGAGATAGGTGTCCGAGAAGGTGCCTTCGATCGAAATGAAGAAGTTGGTCTTGGGGAAGAAGAAAGGCCCGCCGACGCCGAGGCTCAGGCGCTCGTAGTTGGTGAACGACTTGTCGGACTCGCCGAAGCGGTCGGTGAAGTACCGGACTTCGCCCGCCAGATGGTCGCCGCCTTCGCGCGTCGTCAGGTTGATGACGCCGGAGAGGGCGTTTCCGTACTGGGCGTCGAGCCCTCCGAGCACCTGTTCGCTCGAGGAGACCGCGAGGAGCCCGAGATCGACGCCTTCCGCCGAGAGCGGATTGCGGCTCGGAATTCCGTTCACGATCGTCAGCACCTCGTTGGCGCGACCGCCTCGGAAGTGGAGATCCCCGCCCTGGCTGATGACGCCGGCCTTCAAGCCGATGGCATCCTTGTACGAATCGACCGGCAGCGATCGAAGGTCCTCGCTGGTGACGGTCTGCTTGGTCGCGGAACTCCTCTTGTTGATGGCGATCTTGACGTCGCCCTTGACCTCGATTCCCTTGATCTGCGTCACCTTTTCGACGAGCGTGAAGGAGACCTCGCTCGTTCGGTTCGCGTCGATCTTGACTTCATGATCGAGCTTCTGGTGGCTCGCGATCATGGCGCGCAGCGTGAAAGTGCCCACGGGAACCCGAGCGATCTTGAACTCGCCGGCGGCATTGGTGACCCCGCCCGTCTGGAGTCCGACGAGCACGACGTTGACGCCCTGAAGGGGCATCCCGCTCTGATCGACCACCTTCCCCTGGATGGTTCCCGTCTGCGCGTTGGCGGCGCCCGGGAATGCGATTGCGGCCACCGCGAGAAGGAGCGCGAGAATCCTCGGCGAGCGGGGTGCGCGGAGGGAAAACCCGCCGCGAAGTCGATTCCGCAAGCTCGGCATAGGGTGGTGTGCTCCTTTCCTGGCTGACACGAGACGTAACGAAGGGGCCGATTTTACTTCGGCAGGGCGCTCGTCCGTCAAGGCAAATCGTTGAACCAACCCTGGTTGTAGCACTCTTGCGCCCGCGATGCGACCGGACAGAGCACATGGTCAGACGTCATGGCACAGGGGGACCAATCGTAGCCAGCGGGGGGGACTTCGGTCGGAGCGCCAGTGTCGCCGGGTAGCACTCCTACCGCGGAATTATAGCCATTTGGTTACGGTGTGCAAGCCCTTTGTCTCCGTTTTTTCCAACCTGGCTCAAAATTCCGTCCCGCTCGACATCCTGAACCCTCGGACCCGGACCGCCGGGCAGACCGTGGCTCCGGCTCGAACGGCTGCGGTCATCCCGTCGACTCGCTGAAGCATGGCCACGATCCCCTGGTTGAATCGGAAATTCCGGACCCCGTGGGTGACCTTTCCCCGCTCGATGGCGTAGAGCCCGTCTCGGGTCATCCCCGTCACGTTCACCAGCTTCGGATCGACCACGTTCGTATACCAGACGCGGGTGACCAGCAGGCCCCGCTCGACCCCGGCGACGAGCCCCTCGATCGTGTCGCTCCCTCCCTCCAGGACGAGGCTGCGCGCGAGCGGCCCGAACGTGTTCGGGTAGGCGAGGCCATGTCCCGTGCTCTCCCGCCCCTCCTTCGCCGCCGTCCGCCGGTCGTAGACCGCGCTCCGCGCCACGCCTCGTTCGATCACGGTGACGGGGAGGGTCGGAACGCCCTCGCCGTCGAACGGCGAACCCCGATGGAGGGGATGGTAGGGGTCGTCCCGGAGCGTGACGGTCTCGCCAAGCACCGCCTTTCCCATCGCCCCCGTCAAGAAGCTCCGCCCTTCCTGGATCGCCAGCGCGCCGAAGGAGAGATAGTTCATTTCTTGCAGAAGATCCGAGACCGCAGCCGGCTCGAGGACAACGTCGTAAGAGCCGGGCTCCCACGCCTTGGGTGAGTGCGCGCGGAGCGCCTTGTCGACCGCGCGCGCCGCCAGCGCGTCGCCGTCGATGTCGGAGGCGGCGTGGCTGTCGGCCCTGGCCCAGCCCGACTCCGTGCCGCGGAGCGCCGAGATCGAGAAGGTCGCCGCCGTCTCGCTGTGGTAGGCGAAGAGCCCGCTCGTGTTCGCCATGGCGAGCGTGCCGAGTTCGCCATAGTCGCCGATCGTGCCGTGGCCCGTCTCGAAGATCCCGGCCCCGTCGAGACCGGCGGCCAGCGTTCGCGCCACGGCGCGGCCCACCTCGCGGGCGCGGGCATCGGGACCGAGCGCCGCGGTCGCGGGATCGACGGCGTCCACTTCCCGGTAGCGCTGCGGTCCCAGGAACGGGAGCGCGCTCTCCGATTCGGGGGCGACCTTGGCCGCTTCTTCCGCCCGGGCGAGAAGCCGCGAGAGCCCCTCGTCGCTCAGGTCATTTCCGGTCGCCCGCCCCGTCCGTTTTCCGTCGGCGACGCGGACGGAAACGACGTGCCGGGATTCCGCCACGTTCTGCGTGATCTCGTTGTTGGCGAATCGGGTGAGGTAGCTCTCGCCGCCACCGAGAGTGGCCTCCACCTGGGCCGATCCGGCCTTGGCGAGGAGACGATCGAGGAGCCGCTTCGCTTCGTCTCGGGTCATGCCTCGTCGCTCGCCGCCACGCCGACCCGGACCTTCCGGAAGCGCGCGGGCGCGGCGCCATGGGTCATCTCGGCCACCTGCCCGGGCTGCCCTTTTCCGCAATTCATCACCGACCAGGGCATCCACTCCTCCGGCCCGCAGACGAAGTCGCACGAATTCCAGAACCGAGTCGTGATCCCCTGATAGGAGGGACCCTTCACCATGCGAACGCGCTTCCCCTTCTTGATCTCCCATCCGATCTCGGCCGCGAACTGGAAGTTGTACCGGAGCTGGTCGATCGACCAGGAGCGGTTCGTCTCCATGTAGATCGCATGGTCGGTGTCCGATAGGAGATCCTCGAACGATCCGCGCCCCGGCATCAGGCTCAGATTGACCATCCGGATCATGGGCGTGTGGTGCCAGCCGTCCGCGCGCACGCAGCCGCGGCTCCGCGATTCCCCGATCCGATGAGCCGTCTCCCTCGACGTGAGATAGCCCGCGAACCGCCCCGCGTCCACGATCGGCCAGCGCTGGGCCTCCACGCCCTCGTCGTCGTACCCAAAGGTGGAGAGTCCGTGCCGGAGCGTCGCGTCGGCCACGAGGGTCACGGCCGGAGAGCCGTACTGGAGCGATCCCAGCTTCTCGGTGGTGAGGAAGGAGGTCCCCGCGTAGTTGGCCTCCATGCCGAGGGCCCGGTCGAGCTCGGTCGGGTGCCCGCACGACTCGTGGATCTGGAGGCCGAGCTGGGAGCCCTCCAGAATGATGTCCATCTCGCCGGCCGGACATCGGTCGGCCGTCAGGAGAGCGACCGCCTCTTCCCCGATCCGCTCGGCGTTCTCGAGCCAGGGGATTTCGTCGATCAGTTCGTAGCCGCGGCTGAGGAAGAATCCTTCCGACTGCGGATACGATCGCCGCTCCACGCCGTCGCCGGAAACGGCCAGCGCGACGAGCCCGCCCCCCGAACGCGTGGCGGTCTGGTCCAGATCGGCGCCCTCCGACGAGACGAATCGCGTGCGCCGCCGGAGAAACGAGAAGAAGGCCTCGGCGGTCGTGACGCCGCGGACCTTCTTGGTGGCATCGGAGCATCGCACCAGGAGATCGAGTTTCCGCTCGAGCGGGATGCGGAACGGATCGACCGCGCACTCGCTCGCCCAGACGGCGCGATGCGCCGGCTCGGGGGCGAGCCGAACGGGCTCTCGGAGAACGGAGGAACTCGCCTCCCCGATCGCGACGGCGCGGGCGGCGCAGGCCGACACGCCGTCGGGGGTGAGGTCGTCGGTGGCGGCGTAGCCCCATCCCCCGCGCACGATCACGCGCACGCCGAGCCCAGCGGACTGGCTGCGATCGAGGGAGCCGACTTCGCGATCCTTGACGTGGAGGTCTTCGCGCTCGGACTCGACGATGCGCGCGTCGGCGTACGTCGCCCCGCGCTGGACCGCCGTGTCGAGCGCCAGGCGGAGGAGATCGTCCACGGCCCGGTGTCTAGAAGAGGTACTGGAGAGAAAGAGTGCCCATGTCGCTCTTCCCGATCTCGCCCCAGGGGTTGCCTGGCGTGGTGTGGAATTGCTCGTGGGAGTAGGAGCCGTCGAAGAGAATGCCGAGCGCGTTCCATCGATACGCCGCGCCCACGCTCAGGCGGGTTCCGCGGAAGGGCGCGTATCCGTCTCCCCGATCGGGATCGTAGCGGCGGAGCGCCACGCCCGCCCGGAGTGGCAGCCACGGCAGCGCCTTGTACTCGGCGCCGAAGTGATAGCTGACCCGCCCCATGTTCACGTCCGGAATCGGCGGCGACGGCGGGGCCGGGGCGTTTTCGAGGGTGTAGTCGGCGCGATTCTCGCGGGCGAGCTGAACCTCCAGCGCCACGGTTCCGTTCTTGTCGGGCAGATCGAACGAGACTCCGCCCGCGCCATCGTAGCCGAGCCGCTTCAAGTCGATGGGAAGGAGCGGAGAGAGGACGTCGGGGAGCGGCCGCGACCACTGGTACTCGCGGTAGTAGGAGTAGCGCGCACCCACGTGCATCGGCGTCCCGGGAATGTCGGCCATCCAGCGCGTCTTGAACTCATTGTGGCGCAGGCCCACGAGGCCGGTGGTCCATTCCTTCTTGAAGATGAAGGTCTGGTCGACCACGGAGGGGTATGGATTCAGGAAGAACTGAGGCGCCCAGTTGACGTGGGCGATCTGCTCTCCGTCGTACGAGTGATGGTTCCCTTCCACGATTCCGTGGAGCCAGCCGTGAAGGACCTCGATTTGACCGCCCCAGTTCACGAGGGGCCGGCTTAGATCGTAGGTGTCTTCATGGAGCCCCGACGTGCTGATACCGGTGAGTGTGTTCCCCGTCCAGGAGGCGAAGACGCCTACGCGCACCTCTTCGCGAAAGAAGGCCGGATGGAAGAGGACGCCGCCGCTGAATTCCGTGGCCTCCGACTTGTCATCGAAATCGTACGGATCGTTCAGGATCTTTCGATCTTCCTGCTCCGCGCGGTACGAGAAGCGCCCTCCCAGCGTGAACCAAGAACGGAACTTGCGCGCGTAGGTGAGCCCCCCGGTGGGGTACTCGACGCCCGCCCCGATGGTCCGGTCGCCCGTGCGCGGGATGAAATAGTCGGGAAGCGAGACATCGAAGTCACGAATGAAGCGGCTCTGATCTTCCACCGTTCCTTCATCGTGGCGACTCGCTTTCAGATTTCCGTACTCGACGTCGCCGGCCACCGCCCACTTCGTGCCGGCGAGCCATCCGAACCGCATCGAGGCCGTACGGCCCACGACGCTGTGGGATCTGCCGTAGTAGGTGTCGAAGTAGTCGCGGTAATTCGAGTTCTGCTCGGCC
>Ga0315273_10005515_pt1 | contig 15650 bp, 14 predicted proteins | sample YL17G02_0_MG_FD_205753 | JGI IMG/M metagenome (GOLD analysis project Ga0315273, IMG submission 205753) | Sediment microbial communities from Yellowstone Lake, YNP, Wyoming, USA - YL17G02_0 | ecosystem: Environmental > Aquatic > Freshwater > Lake > Sediment | place: USA: Wyoming | collected...
CGATATTACATCGGATTAACCACGGATCTTAAGAAAAGATTGTCCATCCATAACACAGAATCCACAGGATATAGTCAAAGATACGCTCCATGGGATGTCGTGACATATATTACGTTCAAAGACGAACCATTGGCTCGTCAATTTGAGAAATATCTAAAAGCAGGCTCAGGGCAAGCTTTCCTCAAAAGGCATCTATTGCCAAAGCAGTGAGGCCGTAGCGACGTGAGAGCTCCAGCGCGGCTCACCATGGTTCGACGCGCCAAAAAACCTCTCTAGTTTTTCTGGAGAGGTTTTTTGGCTTGCTCACCATGTGGTGAGCAAATGAGCTGTTGTTTTACTCAGGCGAATGCGCCGAACCACAAACAATGACTATATGTGGAATGTATATATAATTAAATGTTCAGACGGTTCTCTTTACACTGGGACGACCACCGATATTCCTCGTCGGGTAAAGCGTCATAATTCAAATAAAGCCAGTAAATATACCAGAGTTCGCACTCCCGTTACATTAGCCTACTCAGAAGACTGCACTACCAAATCCTCCGCCCTCAAACGCGAAGCTCAGATCAAGCGCTGGTCCAAACAAAAGAAAATTGCGCTAATAAGCGGTAACCTTTCCCTGCTTCGCAACATCAGTAAATCTCGCGATTAATCACCTCCAAAAACCTCTCAAACTCTCTAGTTACTGAATCTGCTAGTTACTGTGATATGTACCGAATGTGATAGTGATTAATGTGCGCGTTATTGGCAGTAACTAGGAAATGGCTTATTCAGATAGGATGAGGCGAAGAACTATCTCTTCTGGCAGAGAGAGGTATTAGATAGAAGAGAGGACCATATCTTTCGCTGTGAGTCCCAGAGTGGCTCGTTTATGATCTCGCGGGTTTTGTATTCAGGGATTTGTTCGATTATCGCGTTATGCGCGAAGATGATTTCTTCTTGGATAGATGGAGCCAGGAGCATGAGGTTCGCGACCTGGAAGAGCCGTGTACGGCTCATATTAAGCCATCCAGCTATCTCGTTAAGATCCTTGGCCTTTCCTTCGGAAAGAACGGATTCTATCTGGTAGGCGAGAATTAGATTTTGGCGAAGTGATGGCTCTTTTGCGATTCCGGCCATTCGTTTTCTTCGGGTATCATTCCTTAGCTTCTTTAGGTCCAGCGCGAATTCTATCCGCATATTCTATCCTTGTATTTGCTTATTCAAGAACCTCATGCCATTCTCGCTTAGTGTGAGTCCAAATGCACCCGTCGTGCCATTGTAGTCAACTTCCTTCAGAATAAGCCTTAGTATGCGCCTCTTCTCTTGAGGGAAAATTGTATCCCACACAGGATCGTTAATAATCTTTATGCATTCTGCGTTTGGCTCGTTTGTGATATCTAGCGTAATGTCTTTCGACATCTTTCTTAAAGAGTCGAGTACGGCGTCCTCAATTACTGGCGCGCTGATTGACTTTGTGGAGCAAGCGTCATAGCCGCGCTTCTGCGCATTGAGACATACATAATAACGATACCGATATTTACCTTTTTGAGAATAGGTATGGAACATTGCTGCATCACAAGTTTTACACCTTATTATGCGGTTTAATAATCCTTCGCTCTTGGATCGTTTTCGTCCTGTATGATCCTGGCAGTTCTGAGTAAGGATCTCCTGGACTTTTGCGAATACTTCGTCAGAGACGATCCTATCATGAGCGCCTTGATAGACCTGTCCTTGGTACTTAACCTTTCCTATATATAGGTCGCTTCTGAGTATGTTCTGTATTGTATTTTTCGTAAATAGGATATCCCCGATGATGTTGCCCGCTTTACTGATATGTTTCTTTGTCTTGCATCCCTTTTCGTTCAGAACTTTTGTTACGGCAAGAAGCGACTGCTCTTTTACATAGAGACCGAAGATCTCTCGTACGAGGACGGACTCTTTATCATTAATGAGAAGCTTATGATTAACCCTATCGATGTCATAACCCAACATTGGTACGCCGCCTAGATACTTGCCTTTCTTGCGCGCAGCGCCCATCTTATCGCGGACGCGCTCGCTTATGATCTCTCGCTCGAACTGGCCGAATGAAAGAAGGATATTGAGTGTTAGCCTTCCCATGGAAGAATTGGTGTTGAAGGCTTGCGTTACCGACACGAAAGTGACCGAGGATTCATCAAATAGTTGAAGAAGCTGTACAAAGTCTAGAAGAGAACGTGATAGTCTATCCACCTTATAGACAACCACGCAGTTCACCCTGCCATCTTTTATATCGGATACAAGCTTCTGGAGCGCTGGGCGTTCTATATTGGCACCGGTAAATCCTCCATCGTCGTATTTATCCGATAGGAGAACCCAACCTTCATTCTTTTGGCTTCGAATGAAGTTCTCGCCAGACTCACGCTGTGCATCGAGAGATGTGAAGTCTTGATCCAGACCTTCGCTTGTAGACTTCCGCGTGTAGATCGCGCAATAAATTCGTTTCTTAATAGTTTCTGCCATAGGGACTCCTATAAACCGAAGAAGTTATAACCGCTCCAGTGTAGCCCTGTTATCTCTTTGGTCAGTCCTGTAAGCGACTTGAATAATCTACCGTTATACTCGAATCCTTTTTCCAGTACCTTTACCTGAAGCGTCGTTCCTTTATATTGCTTTGTGATTATCGTTCCCGGGATCGGTAGGCGGCTGTCGCGAGATTTGAGCTTATTGTTGCTGCTATTTTCAGGACCAATATCAGGCCTTAATACCTTATTATTGATGGGGTCGTGCTCTTTGATGAGCTCCTCGATCCTGGCGCGACTTTCTTCCGACAGCCCTCCGCTCTGCATCTCCTGGATACGGTAGGCAATCCGCTTCCAGAGATATGTCTTATTAGTGGATGTAGCCTTCTTGCCTTCAAACACCTCCTCGTGCTTCTTTTGAAGATCCGCCACCGGCATCTCCTTTAAAGCCATAATCTGCGACACAATTGACTCTTCCATTTGGTACCCCTCCTTTTGTTATGGTGAGCAAGGCCACCAATGTGGCCGCGCCGAACCATTTGGTATGTCACATATAGCCATAGGTTCTTGGACATAGCAAGTTTATAACGCACTATTTTTTGCATGAACAAGCTATTAGAAATAGCTCGCTTCGAAGGCAAATAACGAGAGCAAAAGAGGAGAATATTTTTTCTTGACAAATGACAGTTTAGGTGATATAGTTAAAATGACAAAGGACTATTATGGAACAAGAATACTGGAAATCAATATTATTGACACCGGGAGAGCTCGAGAAGCGTCCTGATGTTAAGGGATGGAGCATGTGGCGCATAAACACGCTACGGAAGCGTTATAAGCTCATGCCGCCGCCTTTAGTAAAGCCTCATCTTGTGCAATCGAAGAAGGATCCATCGAAGGTTATATCCAAGGGCAGACTCATCCTCTATTCAATAGAGATCATTGACCACTTAAAGAAGATCGATCGGTTACAACAAGAGGAGGGGTTGACCTACAAGGAGATCGCGGCCCGGGATGATATCAAAAAGGATCTTGAAAAGTACAAACTCCTCAACAAGACAGAGCTTAGCTTCGATACGCGTGTAATAGATGAGGGCTTCTTCGCAAACTTTTACAGCGCAAAGGCAAATTTGGCGCGCATTTTTGGATGGCAGACAGACTCACGTTCAGTTAAGTTTTTGGATAGCCTAGTCACCGATCGTGCATCCTGTGCCAAAGAGTATTTTGACATAAATAAACGAATGCGTAAGCAAGTGATGGAGCAGGGCACCATTAGTCGAGATCTGGAAGATAAGAAAGACGAGCTCGGGTATAAACTCGATTATCTTCATTCACTTATGAAGGCGACTACCGATGAGGGGGTGAGGTTGTTAAAAGACAAGAAGATAACGATGGAGCAGTGGTTTCAACCTTTACGCGAACTGGGCAAAAGGTGATTTTTTTTACTCATCAATGACAGTTTAGGTATCAATGCTAAAATGTCATAAAAAGGAGGGTATCAATATGGAAATTATGAGAATAAAGGTATCTGCTATTCACGTGGCAGCGTATAACCCGCGTCGAGATTTACAGCCGGGAGATGTTGAGTATGAAAAGCTCAGGGAGAGTATCGAGACGTTCGGATATATCGATCCGCTCATATGGAACAAGCAGACCGGTAACCTTGTTGGGGGTCATCAGAGGCTCAAAATACTTAAAGGGCAAGGTCTGGAGGAGGTCGACGTTAGTGTTGTCGACTTGCCACTCGACAAAGAGAAATTGTTGAATATAGCCCTTAATCGGATCCAGGGGGAGTGGGACGAAGATAAGCTTGCAGCCCTTCTCGAGGAGCTGGGAAATGTTGATATGCCGGACTTCGATATTAAGTTGACTGGCTTTGACATGCCTGAGATAAGCGAAATTCTAGATCGTACCTCGAATCCCAAAGAGGATAATTTCGATTTTGACGGAGAGGTTGAGAAGATAATAGAGCCAATCACGAAGCGAGGCGATGTCGTTCGGCTTGGTGAGCATGTGCTCATGTGTGGCGACTCAGCTGATCCGGAGGACCTAAAGCGCCTAATGGGTACGGATCTCGCCAGTTTGTTATTCACGGATCCGCCGTACGGAATCGCTTACGATCAGAATAGCCGTCCCAACGGCAACCATGGAGCCAAGAAACATTCTGCTGGGCAGAAGATCCTGCATGATGACCTTTCCGAAGAAGACTACGCCAAGTGGATAAAGACGATCTTCGAGAATATGGGCGCGTTCTTAGCGCCAGGCGCTCCAATTTACATCTTCAACGCGCACAAGCAGTTCGCAGCCATGCACGCTATCCTCACCGAGCTTGGCTATTACGTTTCCTGCGTTATCACCTGGGCCAAAGAACGGTTTGCGATCTCGTTCGGGGACTACCATCAACAGACGGAATTTTTGATGTATGGATGGAAGGCTGAGAACGGTCCTCATAAGTGGTATGGACCAACTAATGAGAGCACACTCTGGGAAATTAGCCGTGATCCGACGTCTACTCTCCAGCACGTCACGCAGAAACCTGTTGCACTATCCGCTCGAGCAATTCGTAATTCCTCACAGCGGGGTGACTGTGTGCTTGAACTCTTCGGCGGGAGTGGCTCCACGCTCATTGGATGCGAAGCCCTTGGCCGGCGATGCCGCTGTATGGAGCTCTCGCCCGCGTATTGTGACGGTATCGTACGGCGCTACATTTCTTATATAGGTAAGGACAAGGCGCCGAAGGATCTCGTGGAACGATATATAAAGGAGGAAGCTCATGCCAACCAGTGATAACGATTCATCGCAGAACCAGAACGAATCGATCCTAAAGCTCATCCAGGATATAGGCTCTGGTGCTGTTGATCCAAAGCTTATCGACAAAGAGACTAGGCAGCGCTGCGTGGAAGCGCTATCCAAAGAGGGATACCCACTCTCCCATATTGCGGATCTGCTTCATTGGAGCGAGAAGACCGTCCAGCGGGATCTCACGGATATAAAAAAGAAAAATGCGCTCAGTCCAAACATCGAGTTCGCAAAACAGTTCGTCGGTGATATTTTCCAAAAGGCGATGAGCCATCACAGTTATCTCATGAGGCTTGCTCGCTCGAGGGATGCGACAATCTCCGAGAAGACGCAGTCAGAATACGCAGCCTGGAAGATTCTGAAGGAACTTATCGAAAAGTTCCAGACTCTCGGCTACCTTCCGATGAAGCCTACCGAGATCGTTGGGACTTTCTTCCACGGCTCCGATTCAGACAAGGAGCCTACGATCGATGAAATGAAAGCGATGGTATTGCGAATAGAAGAGGCGGCCAAAGAGGCCGGAATATTGGATGCGGAGGCTGTTCTCCGAATCCAGGCGCTGCGCAAGCGTATCGAGCAGCTTGAACTCGCCCAGGATATTAAAAAGCTCGAAGATGGCACCACTAAGAGGGAGGATCATCATGAGTAGTGATAAATTTAGACGCGAAAGCGGAGAGACCAACCGCCTGCTTGGTCAGAAGAGTCTCTATTACTTCGCGAAGACGTACTTCCCGAGGTACTGCAAGCTGTCGTTTGCAGAGTTTCATAGGGATATATGCACGTCTCTCATGGACGCGACAAAAGAGCGAAACAAAAAGATGGTTATTGCCGCGCCACGCGGCAATGCGAAGAGCGCGATCGTAAGTCTCTTCTATGTTATATGGTCAATCTGCTACGGGCACGAGAAATGCATTCTCATAGCTTCGAGCACCAAGGAGCAAGCCGAAAAGCTCCTTTCGCACATCAAGGCGGAGCTCACGAACAATCGGACGCTTCTTGAGGACTTCGCGGATGTCTATGGTCAGCCAAATCCTAAATGGTGCGCAACGGAAATCGTGACGAAGAATAACATCAACGTCATAGTTTCTAGCGTTGGGCATGCTATACGCGGTGTTCGCTACCAGGAGTTTCGGCCGACCCTTATCATCCTCGATGATATCGAGACAGTAGAAAGCACCAGAACAGGCGAGGGTCGTGAGAAGCAATTTGACTGGTTCACGAAGGTCGTTATGAATCTCGGTGATGACAGGACTAATGTTGTCGTTGCTGGTACCGTGCTTCATTATGATGCGCTCCTTGCGAGACTCATTTCACAAGAGGAGTTCCCTGAATGGGATAAGAGGATATATAGGTCAGTTGTAAAATGGGCTGACCGCCAGGAACTCTGGGACAAGGCGATCTCAATTTTGCATAGCCGAGAGATCTACAGGGGCGGGACTGGCCAGAAGGCAATGGCCCAGTTCTTCCAGGATAATAAAGATATGATGCTTGCGGGTGCCAAGGTGCTCTGGGAAGAAAAGGAGAATTATTTCGAACTCATGCTGCTTCGCGCAGCATTGGGCGAGCGAGGTTTCGATTCCGAGAAGCAGAATGAGCCGCACGAATCCGATGATGTATCTCTTGATTCAAATAAGATCATTTATTGGGATCATAGCGGCACAAGTGACATCGAAGTAAGGGAGTCACTAGCAAATAGGCTCGCCGTCCTAGGCGCATGTGATCCAAGCGTCGGTAAGAGTAGACGAAGTGACTATTCTGCCATTGTCACAGGCTATTTTGACAAGGAAAGCAAGGTCCTATATTGCGTCGATGCAGATATTGGGCGTTGGGACTTCGAAACGCTTGTACAGCATATAAAAATGCATCACGAGACGCGTAATTATGGGACATTTGTATACGAAGCAAACGCCGCGCAAGCATGGCTCGGTGACATGATTAAAAAGGCTGCTCCACTTGTGCCAGTTAAGCCGGTTATAAACAATCTTCCAAAAGAAGAGCGCATCAGGAAGCTCATGGTTCGGATTGAGCAGGGCATGGTGAGGCTTACACGGAGACATACGGAGTTATTGCGAGAGCTCACACAGTATCCGCACGGCGCCCACGATGATGGTATCGATGCCTTGTCAATGCTTGTAGACTTGGCCGAAGAAATTTCATCAATGAATATCGATATAATGCTCAAGGTATTCAAGAAGATGAATAGCCCAGATATACAGAACCCTCGTCAGATAATGAGCGTTGGAGGTAGGCCTTTCGACGACCCATTCAGGATGTTTTCTGTCTAGGCAGGTAGTCGGGGGATAGTTAAAATCTACTTGCTAATAAGGCGGTTTCGAGTGATGTATATGATGCTCGAGACCGCCTTATTACTTTAACGAAAGGGGGACGATATGGCTGAAGGGGTAAAGAATGTAAGGGTTGTTTTTGAGGAGGCCGTTGTATTCGAAGATGACCAGGGGTACCTTGACGGGTACTCGATGATAGTTACTAATTTTATAGAGCATTATAACATGTGGCAGTGTCTACGCGAAGGCAGGCTTCGGAAGGGTGGGGTTCGAAAGAAAGATGACGAGGAGTATGCCAGACAGCGGCTACCCGAGCTAAATAGGGCGCTACAGGTTCAGGAGTGGCTCTTCTGGGAGAAGGTTAACCAGAGCTTAAGGGCGGGAAAGACATTTTTTCTTGAGGAGTTTGCAGCGCACTACAGGCTTGGCCATTTTGAGAAGAGGGCATTCCTGCTATGCCTCTGTGGTGAGCTTTCAGGCGAAGAGGGATTCTCGATGTCCATACCAACCATCGTCAATATGTTAAATCTTGATAATTCTGTAAGCGGCAAGGTGAAGAATATTGCGTACTTGAATAAAGAGATGCCGCTTCTTAAGCAAGGGATATTGGCGCCTGCCTATAAATTTGATACACGGGACTATAAGATAAGTGGAGTATTCCTCGAGCTTATCTCAAAGATACTGAACGGCGGTAAGATTGAATGGCCGAAAATTGAAGAAGCCGAGGTTGCCGATCCTGATGGTCCCGAAAGCGTCGGCTTCGTAAAAAACCCCGAGCAGGCCATGGATGAAGTTATTCTAAAAGACGACATGAAAGAGAAGGTGAGGTTGTTCCTCGATGTGTATAAGAGCGATAAGTTTCATGAGTTTGGAGCGGACAAGACCATCAAAAACAGTAAAGGACTCACATTTCTGTTTTATGGTCCACCGGGGACCGGCAAAACGATGCTTGCAGAGGCCATTGCCCGAAGCGTGGGTAAGAAGCTGCTCATTGCTGAGACGCCCAAGATCTTCAATATGTGGCTTGGCGAAACCGACAAAAAAATCCATGCAATGTTCAAGATTGCCAGGGAGTACGATCTCGTCCTCTTGATCGACGAAGCTGATTCGCTCATTTATAGCAGGGAACTCGCCTCATCGGACCTTAAGATAAGGTTCGTTAATCTAATGTTAACAGAACTTGAGCGCTTCGAAGGGATCGCGATACTCACTACTAATATGGACCAAGTGCTCGACAATGCCCTTGAGCGAAGAATAGCCCTGAAGGTGCAGTTTGAGTTGCCATCATGCGAGCGAAGAGCCCAAATCTGGAAGAATCATATACCACCAGCATTCGGCTTAGAAGCAATTGTTAATATCAATGAGCTTGCGCGTATATATGAATTTTCAGGGGGTAATATAAAGAACGCGGTCTTGACTGCTATAAGAAGGGCCATCTTCAGGAACGATAAGATGCTTACTATGGAAGACCTGGTGTTCGGTGCCGATGTAGAAAAAGAAGGAATGTTATCTGTTAAAAATGGACCAAAGGTTATTAAGGGATTTTCAGTTTAGTAATAATAAACCAAAACAATGACTCAGGCCAGTAGTATAGAACAAACCTTAATAACGCCGAAGTGTCCAAAGGTATGAAGATATATGTGATGGTTGCTAAAGACGTACAATTATGGGTTGTAATTAATAATCTTGTATGTTAGCCTATCTTGATGTAGGTGTGATAATATGTATAATGGGCGGGTTGGCCAATAAATAGGGGGCAGATATGAGTACGTTTAGGGTATTCGTGGTTTCTATAATGGTGATGGGGTTGATAGTTATGTCAACACTAACTGCGCATGCTGACGAGACGAGTGATATTATTCTGCAGCTATTGATTAAGAAAGGCGTGATAACTGAAAAAGAGATAGCCGATCTCAGGGCCGAGATCAAAAAGAAGAAAGAGGAGAATCCCGCCGCGGCCGAAAGTCCGGCCGAGAAGACGATCAAGAAAGAAGAAGCGCTTAACGCTTACTGGAAAGACGGGCTGAGTTTCAGGACGGAAGATAAGAAATTCGATCTGAAAGTAGGCGGTAGGATATTCACTGACTTTATGTGGCTGCAGGAGGATTCCGCCATGAACGGCAGATTTGGAGAAGAGACGAATACTGCCGAGCTCAGAGACGCCCGAATATATTTAGCCGGCTCGATATACGAAGACTATATCTATAAATTTGAAGTGGATTTTTCCGGAAATTCATCACCGGTCATAAAAGATATGTACGCCGGGCTAAAGAAGATCCCGTATCTTGGCACATTCAGGGCCGGGAATTACAAACAGCCTATCAGCATGGAGGAGCTGACAAGTTCAGCCAGCCTGACTTTTATGGAGAAGGCCCTTCCGAACGTATTCATTCCGGCCTACAGGCTCGGGTTTCAATTAAACAATACTCTCTTTAGCGAAAGGCTGACATGGGCGGCTTCCTTATTCAATGAATCGACGAACGATCTTTCAACTTCGAATGAATGGAGCTTCGCATCGCGTTTTACGGGATTGCCATGGTATGAAGACGATGGAGCAAAGCTCCTGCATCTCGGCATAGGATACTCTCTCAGGAACCCGGAGCAGACGCTGCAATACCAGCAGAGGCCGGAGGCGCATATGGCTCCATACTTCGCGAATACCGGGTCTTTCGCGGCAAGGAACGCCAGTATAGTGGATTATGAGGCCGCCGCTGTTTACGGGCCGTTATTTTTGCAGGGTGAATTTATGCAGGATTTTGTAAACAGGACGAATATCTCGGGCACCAGCTATTTTTCCGGATGCTACGCTCAGGTGAGCTACTTTCTGACAGGAGAGCATAGGCAGTACGATAAGGCCAGAGGGATCTTTTCAATGTTAAGGCCCCATAAGAACTTCTCACTTAGTGACCGCACGTTCGGAGCGTGGGAGATCGCCGCCCGTTATTCTTACCTTGACTTGAAAGACGATGGGATCAACGGCGGGGCGCTTAACGACGCCACTCTGGGGCTTAACTGGTACCTTAACCCGAATATGCGGATCATGTGGAACTATATACATTCGCACCGTAACGGCGTAGGCGACGCCGATATTCTGATGACGCGATTTCAGGTAGATTATTAAGATATAATCATGTTTTTACCGGAATAAAAATTTTAGCGATTGATTAAGGATACAAATGGAAAAACCAGTAAACGCAATTACAATTATACGATGCCAGCTAAGTGAGGATGCTTGCCCCCCGGAGGAATGGAAGAAGCATATAAATAACAATCCTGATTTTCAGAAGTTCTGTATCGATATGGAAGAGATAGCGGTTGTCTTTATGGACTGCAAAGGATGCCAGAAAAATAAAAATGAAGCCGAGGAAATAAAAACGATCGCATCTCAAATAGTCGAAAACGGTGTAGGAACAGTATTTCTGACAAGATGCATGTGTAGAAACATAAATAATCTCAAATCTTATATAGGTATAAAAGATGGCGATCTTGGCTGGATCGATATGTTTGAATCGTTTTGCAGGGGCTGCATAGGCGGGCTGTGTGAAGGCGGCAGCGTTTTTTGTACGCTTTATCAAGATAAAATAAAAGAAAGATGCCCTAATAGCACAGCTTCTCATCTATCAGAATTTATTAAAACTAATTATCCCTGGGTGACCATAATAATAAAAAAATGAAAAACTACAAAGTACAGAGATTTTTATTTTAGAAGGAGGCGTGATTTAAGATATGACATTTCTTGAGCTTGTAAATAAAAGAAGCAGCGTAAGGAAGTATACCGCAAAGCCGGTACCGCGGGAAATTATCACCAGGTGCCTTGGGGCGGCGCGCCTGGCGCCATCGGCGTGTAATGCCCAGCCGTGGGTTTTTTTAGTGGTAGACGATCCCGTATTGAGGGACAAGGTTGCGAGCGCGGCCTTCTCCGGAGCGTTCTCCATGAACTCTTTCGCCAGGAGCGCGCCTGTGTTCATCATCGTGGTCAGGGAAAAGTCCACACAGTTTGCCTCTATAGGCGGATTCTTTAGAGGCGTCCAGTATAATCTGATAGATATCGGCATAGCATGCGAACATTTCATCCTACAGGCGGCGGAGGATGATGTGGGAACCTGCTGGCTGGGGTGGTTCAATGAAAGAGCGGTAAAGAAAGTCCTGGGTATTCCCAAAGGCAAGAAGGCGGATATAATGATAAGCATGGGTTATCCCGAGGAAGATAGCGCAAGGCAAAAAGAAAGAAAATCTTTAAGTGAAATGAGCGCCTTCAATATTCCAAAAAAATGAACCCGTCCCCTTTATTTACATTAATGCGGCTGCCGTTCGTCACGGCAAGCATCATACCTTTTCTTATAGGCGCGGCGTACGTCTTTCGTGCCGAACATATTAGCATATTTAATACTCGCTTTCTCCTGGGGCTGTTGGCGGCTGTATCCGGCCATATCGGAGCTAATATACTGAACGATTATTTTGATTCGAAGTCCGGCAACGATTGGCAGGACAGGCGCAAGCATATCTTCTTCGGCGGCTCCAAGGTGATCCAGGACGGCCTTATGAGCGAGAGAGAAGTATTCCGGGCAGGGGCCTCGTTCATCGCGCTGTCAGCTATGTGTATCATGGCGCTTCAGATCATGATCCCGAATATTCCTATCATCGTTTTCGGGTTCTTCATACTCATACTCGCTTACTCATACACAGCGCCGCCTTTAAAGCTGGTCTACCGCGGCTGGGGAGAGCCGGTGATATTTGTGCTATTCGGCACAGCCATAGTTACCGGAGCTTACACTTTACTTACCATGCGTTACTTTGGAGTCCGGGAGATATTGCTTTCATTCCCTATCGCATTTCTCGTGACGGCCATATTATATGTCAATGAGGTACCGGACTATCAGTCAGATAAGAATGCCGGAAAGCGTAACCTCGTAGTCAGAATAGGGCCGGCAGGCGCCTGGCGCGGTTACATTATGCTTATAGTCGGAGCGTTCATTTCTATAATCGTCTGCGTGATCAAAAATATCCTGCCTGTAAGCTCTCTTTTGACCTTACCTATATTTATGATCTACTTTGAGGCGGTGTCGATACTCAAGAGGGAGTATCATGACCTGGAAAGGTTGAAGGCGGCGAGCCTCCGTACTATAGCGGGACATGCGCTCATAGGGACAGGGTTGATCGCGGCGCTTCTCTTTTCCGTGTCGGGAAGAGAGGCTCTTAAAGAGTACAACGATACGCGGCCATATATGGGCGCGTATGTCACTATCCGCTGTTTCTTCGATAAAAATACGGATATAGAGCCTGTCATAAAACGGTGCTGGGACAGGATGGATGAGATCCAGAGGGATATGAACGCATTCTCCGACACCGGAGACGTCGCGCTGATAAACAGCCTGGGGATAAAAGGCGTAGGCGTGCACCGTTCCACATACGACATAATAGATAAGACGCTGGACCTTTCGCGGAAGACGGAAGGCGCGTTCGATATAACTGTTGGCCCGCTTGTTAAGTTGTGGAAGGACGCCGCGCGGAATAAGCGCATGCCTGACGAAAAAGAGCTCGCTGATGCCAGGGGTAAGGTGGGGTATAAAAATATAATACTGACGCCGCCCGGCCACGTTCTCCTTGCTAAGGATGGCATGAAGGTCGATCTTGGAGGGGTGGCCTCCGGTTACGCGTGTGATGAGATCGCCGGGATCCTGAAGATCGGCGGGATAGAGCATTTCCTGGTAGATGCGGGAGGTGAAATATTATGCCGCGGCCTTGAGGGAGGCCGCAGGCCCTGGGTGATAGGCATCCAGGATCCTTTCGACAAGAGAAAGATCATAGGCGAGTTCGCCATAAGAGACAGAAGCGTCTCAACGTCAGGCAGCTACGAAAAATTTTTAATGATAGGAGAAGAAAAATTCTCCCATATCATAAATCCGATCACAGGCCTGCCGGAAAAGAATATTATGAGCGCTACAGTTATCGCGCCTACAGGAACAGAGGCGGATATACTCTCCACGGCTCTCTGTGTTTTGGGAGCGGAGAAAGGCCTGGCCGTAATAAGTAAAATGAAAGGCGTAGAAGCGATGTGCGTTGAGAAAAGAGGAGAGAGATTTATCCGGAGTCAAACCGATAATTTCGGAAAATGACGGTACCGTAAATGGAAATAGAAGAAAGGGATAGATAGATGAATAAACTGATCGTCACTACATCGATGCTGGTGCTCAGCAATGTATTCATGACATTCGCGTGGTATGGCCATCTGAAGAATTTTAACGATAAGCCGTGGATCATCGCGGCCATAATAAGCTGGGGGATAGCATTATTTGAATATCTTATACAGGTCCCGGCAAACAGGATCGGCCATCAGATAATGAACCTCGGCCAGCTGAAGATCCTGCAAGAGGTGATCACGCTCTCTGTCTTCATACCTTTTTCGATCTTTTACATGAAGGAAAGCATAAAGCAGGACTATATATGGGCGGCGCTATCCATCATGGCCGCGGTATTCTTCATGTTCCGCGGCTTCTTAGCAAAGGGATGATCAAATAAGCAATGGCAAGATAGCGATCGCCCGACGATAAAAATAGAAGCTCCCCGCCATGATCGGCATCGTCGTCTCACCCGGAATATTCAACAATTTCAACAATTTATACATTAGAAAATCAACGGATCTCTCTCATTTATTTGAAGAAATACGATGGAAATAATCCTTGACATAGTTGCTATAAGCTATATAATGTTTTTAACATGAAAGTGCCAGCCGAAGTCGAAGAATTCCTGACCACATCAGAAGCCGCAAAGATCTCCCACGTGACACGATTCACTGTCGCCAATTGGGTAAAAGGCGGTAAGCTGTCGGCTGTCTATACTGCGGGCGGCCACCGCAGGATATCTAAGAGATCTTTAGAAGAATTCATCGCGGTCTATTGCAAGCCCAGGCTTGCGGGCATTGGAATATTCAATCGTCATAATCTGACGCGCGCGGCCAAAAGAGGCTTCTATGGTACCGGGCAGCTCATCGGTAAGTTTCAAAAGATGGTGGGGGGGGCATACGGCACCTAGGCAATGAGAAGAAATGATAAAGTTAATGCCATTGTCGTGGGAGCTGGGCCGTCCGGATTGGCGTGCGCGTTCACTCTCGCAAGACATGGCGTCGAGGTCCTGGTGATAGAACGGGGGGCCTATCCGGGTGCCAAGAATATGTTCGGCGGAATATTTTTCTCCAGCATCATGGAGAAGATGGTACCGGGGTTTTTAGACGAGGCGCCGTGGGAGAGGTTCGTATCAAAGAGAAAATTCTCTCTTTTAGCCGGTGACAGCGAACTCGCTTTTGATATGAAACCGGAGGCGTTCAATACCGCTCCGTATAATCATTCGTTCATCGGAAAGCGCTCCCGCATCGACAGGTGGTTTTTTGACAAGGCCAACGCCGCGGGCGCGAATATCATATGCAACTATTGCGTCAGCGATTTTCTTTATGAGCACGGCAAAGTGGTCGGCATCACGAGCGGCGGCGATGACGACAGCCTGATGGCGGACGTAGTGGTTTGCGCGGAAGGCGCGAACTCCATCCTCGCGGAAAAGTCCGGCTTACGGCGGAAGATAGAGCCGATCGGCCGCTCGATCGCGGTAAAAGAGAATATCAAGCTGCCGCGGGAGGCCATTGAGGACAGGTTCGGATTGACCGGAAGAGAGGGCGCCGCGTATGAGTATTTTGGCAGTTCTGTGCCGGGGCTTCTCGGCAACGGTTTTGTATATACAAATGAAGACAGCCTGTCGGTGGGCGTCGGGTTCTCTCTAAGCGACCTGATAGAGAAGACCGACGGAAAGAACCCCAATGATATTCTTGAAGGCTTCAAGAGGCATCCGTCGGTCGCTCCGCTTATACGGGGCGGCAAGACCGTTGAATACATGGCTCATATGATACCGTCCGACGGATTCGGGCGGCTGCCCACGCTTTTCATGGACGGCCTGTTGATAGTGGGCGACGCCGCGGGATTATTAAATACTTCGTTCTTTCATGAGGGAGTGAACCTGGCGATGGCCTCCGGCATATTCGCCGCGGAGACGGTGCTCGAGGCGCATCAAAAGAATGATTACAGCTCCGAAACGCTCTCCG
>Ga0315273_10005516_pt1 | contig 15649 bp, 14 predicted proteins | sample YL17G02_0_MG_FD_205753 | JGI IMG/M metagenome (GOLD analysis project Ga0315273, IMG submission 205753) | Sediment microbial communities from Yellowstone Lake, YNP, Wyoming, USA - YL17G02_0 | ecosystem: Environmental > Aquatic > Freshwater > Lake > Sediment | place: USA: Wyoming | collected...
ATTGTCCCAGGATCACCCTTGGGACCAGTTGGACCAGTTGGACCAGTTGGACCAGATGGACCTGATGGACCTGATGGACCTGATGGACCCGATGGACCACTTGCTCCATCTGGACCTGATGGACCTGATGGACCTGATGGACCTGATGGACCTGATGGACCTTGATCTCCTTCATCGCCCTGTGGACCAGATGGGCCTGATGGACCTGATGGACCACTGGGACCACTCGGGCCACTTGGACCTTGATCTCCTTCATCGCCTTGTGGACCAGATGGACCAGATGGACCACTGGGACCACTGGGACCACTGGGACCTGATGGACCTGATGGACCACTAGGACCAGTTGGACCAGTTGGGCCTGAATCAGTAGAAACCCACTCTAGTTCTACACCATTAGCTGGAACAGCAAGGCGCTGACCTTCTGTACCAATAGCTGGTGGTAACTGGAATTCTCCTAAATCGAGACCATCACCTGACTGAAGTTGCTCAAGTTTTCCATCATTTAGTACAACAGGTTTACGATTATCGTGATAAGGTTCAATTTTTAAAATTTCTGTTGCCACGTAGGGGATTCCATACATGGATCCATTATCTGCTTTTATTAAATCGCTCCACCAACCTATATTACCTTCATAAGTTCCTAAAAACTCAGTAATATTTGTTGTGGGATTAAATCGGAATATTGAAGTATAAGCCCAGGGAGCAGCATAGATATAACCAGCTTTTGAAACGGCGCCATTTAGCCATTTTGACGCGTATAAATCCGCTTCAGCATCTACTAGTGTAAGTGAATCATTGACGGTATTAATAATTAAAACATAATCTGAAGAACCAGGTATACAATAAATTTTATTGTCAATTAAGACCCCACCAAACCATTTCTCACTTCCACTCAGACTACCAAAAGTTGAAGTTGTATCAGTATTTGGATTAATTTTTAAAACAGAAGCCGCACCATTTGGAATGCCATAAATATAACCATTTGGCGCTAGAAAACCATGTGTATAACCAGCAGTTGCGGTGCCACAATAATAAGTGGAATCATTTGATGTCTCTATAACCAGAATCTGCGCTTCAGTGTTCCAGGGAAAACAGTATATTTTAGTGCCAACTAAAACACCACCCCAATAATGTTTACCAGTAATTGTCCCAAATGTTGTGGCTGTATCATTAGAGGGGTCAAGTTTTAAAATAGAGGTACTATAGAATGGAATACCATAGATATAACCATTTGGGGCTTCAACTCCACTCATCCATTTACCAGAACCTGAAAATGAACCAAAAGTTGAAAGTGTATCAGTATTTGGATTAATCTTTAAAACTGACGTACCACTATATGGCATACCATAAATCATTCCATTCGATGCTTTAACACCACCACGCCAGCCATCAATAGCGCTAATAGTACCAAAAGTTGAGATAGTTTCAAACGGTTCTGCCATGATAAATTCCTTTTAATTAGTATATGCGCAGCCAATTAAGGTCTTGTCGCTCTGCATGTATTGTATTCCAGCCATCAATCCATAAATCACTTAGCATTTCAAAATATTCTTGATACTTCCATTTTACACGATCCATACTATAATTGGCTACCGCATGTTGATGAATATACCATGGATCTATATCTTGTACATGTTTTGCTGCCCAGACAAATTGATCTAAAGTGTGACAACGAAATCCCGTTTGACCGTGATCCACTGTTTCCGAAAATGCACCAAAATCAGTTGTAATGGGAGGTGTTCCAGCCATTTGTGACTCAATTGCCACTGCTCCAAAGGGTTCGATATAGATAGTTGGAACAAATGTGCCCCTAGCATTTTGGTATAATTGGGCTCTTTTTTGTCCTGTTGCAAAGCCTACATACTCAAGATTATCACCCTCATAGATTTCACCATCAGCGCAATAAATTCTATTTCCTTCAACTTTAGTACAACCCTGCCCGGCGATTTTTAATTTTGCTCCCAGTCTCTTGCATGTTTCAACGGCAATATGAATACCCTTCCGTCTTACTAGACGGCCAATGTACAAGAAATAATCTTCCTTCTTCTTTTGAAAAGGATAATCATTTGGATCCAGATAATTTTGTATTACGGCGTCATAAAATTTTCCGTTTGGATCAAAGCCACCTTGTGCGCCCCAAATTTTGTGCATATGTGCATATGATTCAAAAACACGAAAAGGTGCAAAAGTTCCATTATAACCAATACCATATTCAACAATATAAACATCTTTACCTACAGCATCAGCTAATGGTTTATTCAAGGTTCCCATAATGAGACAAATAAAATCTCCGGGTTGCTTTCGTTTATTAATCTCGCATGCAGCACGTTCGTTAATCATTCTCCAATAAGGTGCGCGCCCACTCCAATCGACTTCATAGAGTGCAGCAGGGTTATAGGGGCCAAAGAAGCCTTCCTGTTCAATCTTTGACATTATTTGAACATGTTCAATACAATCAACTTCACTACCTTCCGCTCCATAATGATAAACTTCATGACCAAGACTAGACATCATTTGACAAAAATGAAAAATCTTCATTGTGAAGGCACAAGCAGAATGACTTGGTGCCGTCCAAGTATGTGGTAAACCTACAACGTGAAATCTAAACTTTTTCATATTTCAAATCTCTCCCAAAATTTTAATAAGAAAAAAAAAGAAAAGTGTACTCCAATCATTATGATTGGAGTACACAAAATTAACTCACATTAGAGTTTAATTGGAGGCACAATCATAAGATCCATCTTAGTTGTGCTTAGAGCACGTCCAACTCGAACTACGAATTGACCGACCGTTGTTGGAGCGACTGCCGTTAAGCGGCCAGCAGTGGCAGGATTTAAGTAATAGATCGTACCTGCTACTAGACCAACTCCTCCAGTCTGACCAAGTACAGCATCCCACTGTGCAACTGTTCCATCCATGATTCCATCAAGCATAATAAGTCCGCCAACTCCATTAGCAATAGCAGTGTCAGAAACTAATCCTGCAACTTCCGTAGTTGCCGCAGCATTAGCTCTAGCCAAATCAACTGCCCCATTAGACTTAGTATAAACAGGTTCGCAAATAACAATATTAGTAGCATGATCGTTTACCATTGTAACCGTATCAACACCACTTGCCCCAGTCGGACCAGAAGGACCTGATGGACCAGATGGACCAGATGGACCTGATGGACCGGACGGACCTGATGGACCTGACGGACCAGTTGGACCAACATCACCTTCGTCACCCTGTGGACCAGATGGACCTGATGGACCTGATGGACCTGATGGACCTGATGGACCTTGATCTCCTTCATCGCCCTGTGGACCAGATGGACCTGATGGACCTGATGGACCTGATGGACCTGATGGACCTGATGGACCTTGATCTCCTTCATCGCCCTGTGGACCTGATGGACCTGATGGACCTGATGGACCACTGGGACCACTGGGACCTGATGGACCTGATGGACCTGATGGACCAGTTGGACCTATATCACCTTCGGGCCCTTGTGGACCTGATGGACCTGACGGACCAGTTGGCCCGGTTGGACCCATATCTGCAAGTTGTGCAAATACTAGGGTATCCGTGCCAATTACGTCGGCAAGATAGTTATTCGTGCAGACATACGCTTTATCAGCATACGTATCACCGTCTTGCACGAAGACGACCCAGTTACCAGCGTTTTCAGCGAGTGGCCATTGTGCTGAACGAGAAGCCGCGCCAGAAGCTGGCACAACATAAACACCCGTTTCAGTTCCATTAGCCTGTCGATCACATAGAACAAGGTCTCCTGCAACTAGTGTTTTACCGTCAATTAAGTCACCAGCTTCTAGTTCATCAGCAAGATCAACATCGCCTGTGGCACGTAGCCGAACAGGGTCTTTCCAAGAAACTGTCCCAGGATCACCTTTGGGACCGGTGGGACCAGTTGGACCAGTTGGACCTGATGGACCTGATGGACCTGATGGACCTGATGGACCCGATGGACCACTTGCTCCATCTGGACCTGATGGACCTGATGGACCTGATGGACCTGATGGACCTGATGGACCTTGATCTCCTTCATCGCCCTGTGGACCAGATGGGCCTGATGGACCTGATGGACCACTGGGACCACTCGGGCCACTTGGACCTTGATCTCCTTCATCGCCTTGTGGACCAGATGGACCAGATGGACCACTGGGACCACTGGGACCACTGGGACCTGATGGACCTGATGGACCACTAGGACCAGTTGGACCAGTTGGGCCTGAATCAGTAGAAACCCACTCTAGTTCTACACCATTAGCTGGAACAGCAAGGCGCTGACCTTCTGTACCAATAGCTGGTGGTAACTGGAATTCTCCTAAATCGAGACCATCACCTGACTGAAGTTGCTCAAGTTTTCCATCATTTAGTACAACAGGTTTACGATTATCGTGATAAGGTTCAATTTTTAAAATTTCTGTTGCCACGTAGGGGATTCCATACATGGATCCATTATCTGCTTTTATTAAATCGCTCCACCAACCTATATTACCTTCATAAGTTCCTAAAAACTCAGTAATATTTGTTGTGGGATTAAATCGGAATATTGAAGTATAAGCCCAGGGAGCAGCATAGATATAACCAGCTTTTGAAACGGCGCCATTTAGCCATTTTGACGCGTATAAATCCGCTTCAGCATCTACTAGTGTAAGTGAATCATTGACGGTATTAATAATTAAAACATAATCTGAAGAACCAGGTATACAATAAATTTTATTGTCAATTAAGACCCCACCAAACCATTTCTCACTTCCACTCAGACTACCAAAAGTTGAAGTTGTATCAGTATTTGGATTAATTTTTAAAACAGAAGCCGCACCATTTGGAATGCCATAAATATAACCATTTGGCGCTAGAAAACCATGTGTATAACCAGCAGTTGCGGTGCCACAATAATAAGTGGAATCATTTGATGTCTCTATAACCAGAATCTGCGCTTCAGTGTTCCAGGGAAAACAGTATATTTTAGTGCCAACTAAAACACCACCCCAATAATGTTTACCAGTAATTGTCCCAAATGTTGTGGCTGTATCATTAGAGGGGTCAAGTTTTAAAATAGAGGTACTATAGAATGGAATACCATAGATATAACCATTTGGGGCTTCAACTCCACTCATCCATTTACCAGAACCTGAAAATGAACCAAAAGTTGAAAGTGTATCAGTATTTGGATTAATCTTTAAAACTGACGTACCACTATATGGCATACCATAAATCATTCCATTCGATGCTTTAACACCACCACGCCAGCCATCAATAGCGCTAATAGTACCAAAAGTTGAGATAGTTTCAAACGGTTCTGCCATGATAAATTCCTTTTAATTAGTATATGCGCAGCCAATTAAGGTCTTGTCGCTCTGCATGTATTGTATTCCAGCCATCAATCCATAAATCACTTAGCATTTCAAAATATTCTTGATACTTCCATTTTACACGATCCATACTATAATTGGCTACCGCATGTTGATGAATATACCATGGATCTATATCTTGTACATGTTTTGCTGCCCAGACAAATTGATCTAAAGTGTGACAACGAAATCCCGTTTGACCGTGATCCACTGTTTCCGAAAATGCACCAAAATCAGTTGTAATGGGAGGTGTTCCAGCCATTTGTGACTCAATTGCCACTGCTCCAAAGGGTTCGATATAGATAGTTGGAACAAATGTGCCCCTAGCATTTTGGTATAATTGGGCTCTTTTTTGTCCTGTTGCAAAGCCTACATACTCAAGATTATCACCCTCATAGATTTCACCATCAGCGCAATAAATTCTATTTCCTTCAACTTTAGTACAACCCTGCCCGGCGATTTTTAATTTTGCTCCCAGTCTCTTGCATGTTTCAACGGCAATATGAATACCCTTCCGTCTTACTAGACGGCCAATGTACAAGAAATAATCTTCCTTCTTCTTTTGAAAAGGATAATCATTTGGATCCAGATAATTTTGTATTACGGCGTCATAAAATTTTCCGTTTGGATCAAAGCCACCTTGTGCGCCCCAAATTTTGTGCATATGTGCATATGATTCAAAAACACGAAAAGGTGCAAAAGTTCCATTATAACCAATACCATATTCAACAATATAAACATCTTTACCTACAGCATCAGCTAATGGTTTATTCAAGGTTCCCATAATGAGACAAATAAAATCTCCGGGTTGCTTTCGTTTATTAATCTCGCATGCAGCACGTTCGTTAATCATTCTCCAATAAGGTGCGCGCCCACTCCAATCGACTTCATAGAGTGCAGCAGGGTTATAGGGGCCAAAGAAGCCTTCCTGTTCAATCTTTGACATTATTTGAACATGTTCAATACAATCAACTTCACTACCTTCCGCTCCATAATGATAAACTTCATGACCAAGACTAGACATCATTTGACAAAAATGAAAAATCTTCATTGTGAAGGCACAAGCAGAATGACTTGGTGCCGTCCAAGTATGTGGTAAACCTACAACGTGAAATCTAAACTTTTTCATATTTCAAATCTCTCCCAAAATTTTAATAAGAAAAAAAAAGAAAAGTGTACTCCAATCATTATGATTGGAGTACACAAAATTAACTCACATTAGAGTTTAATTGGAGGCACAATCATAAGATCCATCTTAGTTGTGCTTAGAGCACGTCCAACTCGAACTACGAATTGACCGACCGTTGTTGGAGCGACTGCCGTTAAGCGGCCAGCAGTGGCAGGATTTAAGTAATAGATCGTACCTGCTACTAGACCAACTCCTCCAGTCTGACCAAGTACAGCATCCCACTGTGCAACTGTTCCATCCATGATTCCATCAAGCATAATAAGTCCGCCAACTCCATTAGCAATAGCAGTGTCAGAAACTAATCCTGCAACTTCCGTAGTTGCCGCAGCATTAGCTCTAGCCAAATCAACTGCCCCATTAGACTTAGTATAAACAGGTTCGCAAATAACAATATTAGTAGCATGATCGTTTACCATTGTAACCGTATCAACACCACTTGCCCCAGTCGGACCAGAAGGACCTGATGGACCAGATGGACCAGATGGACCTGATGGACCGGACGGACCTGATGGACCTGACGGACCAGTTGGACCAACATCACCTTCGTCACCCTGTGGACCAGATGGACCTGATGGACCTGATGGACCTGATGGACCTGATGGACCTTGATCTCCTTCATCGCCCTGTGGACCAGATGGACCTGATGGACCTGATGGACCTGATGGACCTGATGGACCTGATGGACCTTGATCTCCTTCATCGCCCTGTGGACCTGATGGACCTGATGGACCTGATGGACCACTGGGACCACTGGGACCTGATGGACCTGATGGACCTGATGGACCAGTTGGACCTATATCACCTTCGGGCCCTTGTGGACCTGATGGACCTGACGGACCAGTTGGCCCGGTTGGACCCATATCTGCAAGTTGTGCAAATACTAGGGTATCCGTGCCAATTACGTCGGCAAGATAGTTATTCGTGCAGACATACGCTTTATCAGCATACGTATCACCGTCTTGCACGAAGACGACCCAGTTACCAGCGTTTTCAGCGAGTGGCCATTGTGCTGAACGAGAAGCCGCGCCAGAAGCTGGCACAACATAAACACCCGTTTCAGTTCCATTAGCCTGTCGATCACATAGAACAAGGTCTCCTGCAACTAGTGTTTTACCGTCAATTAAGTCACCAGCTTCTAGTTCATCAGCAAGATCAACATCGCCTGTGGCACGTAGCCGAACAGGGTCTTTCCAAGAAATTGTCCCAGGATCACCTTTGGGGCCAGTTGGACCAGTTGGACCAGTTGGACCAGATGGACCTGATGGACCTGATGGACCTGATGGACCTTGATCTCCTTCATCGCCCTGTGGACCAGATGGACCTGATGGACCTGATGGACCACTGGGACCACTCGGGCCACTTGGACCTTGATCTCCTTCATCGCCCTGTGGACCAGATGGACCACTGGGACCACTGGGACCACTGGGACCACTGGGACCACTGGGACCTGATGGACCTGACGGACCAGTTGGACCAGTTGGACCTGAATCAGCGGAAACCCACTCTAGTTCTACACCATTAGCTGGAACAGCAAGGCGCTGACCTTCTGTACCAATAGCTGGTGGTAGTTGATACGCATTGAGGTTTAATCCATCACCTGACTGGATTTGCTCAAGCTCCCCATTGTTTAGTACAATAGGTTTACGATTTTCGGCCATAGTTAAATCTCCTTGTACTTAGTAAGTAGTTAAGCACGTACCCGTTTCAAAATATTTATATCAAATTTCGTAGTTGTAACGGCAAAGCCAACTTGAATCACATAACCCGTAGTGGGTGCAATTGTAGTCATTCGACCAGATGTACTATCTAAATAGTATGCTACCCCTGGTGCTAGATTTGTACTACCAATAATTAGTGTCCAATTACTTAATTCTAATCCTCCACTTGGAATTACAGCACATGGATCTCCAGAATCCCTGTCCTCTTTACAGAAACCATAAACTCGTGATGGTATTTCTAAGGTTGATATAGCTTTGTATAGAAATCCATCAACTGGACTTGTATAAACAAGATGTCCAGCTTTTAAAGCTTCTCCAGCAACAATCTGAAGTTCTACAATTGAATGTAGATTATTCAAAGCATCCGTAACAGTTGTACCTGGAACATTGGAACTATTTACAACATGTGTGCTTGTTGTGGTTCCAGTATAAGTTCCACCACTTTCAACAATATTCAAAGCTCCTGCGGTTACGGCATCACAGGTTAATGTTGCACTAGTCTTTAAAGTACACGTAGTAGCATTATCAGATGTACATGCACCTAAAATAGCAACTGTTCCATTTTCAATACTCATCGAGCATGTTAGGAAAGCTACTCCAACTGCTTGAAAATTAGCGCAACCGTCAATTTTAAGGGTACCATTTTGATAGACACCCGATTCAAGCCAACCAACAGCACCGCCTAAATTAGTAACTGTTAAATTGGAGCTAAACAAACCACCATAAACTTGAAACCACTCATCCCCTAAAGGTGCTGTTGCAGTAATATTCCAAGCACCAGTAGCTACATTGCAGTGGTCTAATTCAATTAAGAAATGGTTAGCCATACTACAAGTTACGGCACCTTGAATAGATAGCCGACTGAACTTAGCATGTGCTGTATTAATTGTAATTGCACCAGTTAATCTTACATAGGCATCTCCTACTAGAGCTACTTGATCCTTGTTATAATTTATAGCTTCCGAATAATATGCACCCTGAGCAATTTTAATTGCAAATCTATTTGTAGTTGAATTTCCAGAAACTGCATCTATAGCTGCTTGAATAGTCTTGAATGGCTTTGTTAAGGAACCACTTTCGGTATAACTGTCACCTCGTTTATTATCAACATATAAAACATTAGTGACTGGAGTGACTAAGTAACTGTCGGTATTTGGCCAGTGTCGTTTAATTAGAGCATCTGCTATATCAGAATCAGTCTTTACACCTACTAAAGTTGTTTTCTCAGTATCTAGTTCATTAATTGCATCTTGAACAGTTGTAGATGAAATAGTTCCCGCTGGAATATTTTGCATTTGGCTGGCATAAGAAGTCCAAGTTACTGTGCCTGTCAAATTAGTTAAATTATTCCAAAATCGTGTCGAACAATCGGAATCTATGAAAGTACCTACCTCTGCATAAAGATCCCAGTATATTCCTCCACCACCATATAGTGAAGAATTTTGATCACAACCAAAGAAAGAAGTATCAGTGACACGTACTGCATCACCTACAGCTGAAGAACCAGTAGCACGGAAAACTAATACAGAATCATTAGAAACTAAGAAACCATGAGTCCAAGAAAAAAGAAAAACATTTTGACATAAAAGATTCCCACCATTATCAACACGGATTGGCCATAGATCAAGATCAGAACTTGTGCAAATTATAAGTAAATTGATAAAATTTACACCATTACGTGATGCATTTCCAGCATGAAAAAGTTCACATGCACCTTCAATATAAGCTGTATTGGGTATAAGTCCTGCAATATCAATAAAGCCACGTAATTCTATTTGTGCTGATAGTAAATGACGCCCACCTATAAGATAAATTACAAATCTATTGGTGTCCGATTCACCTGTGATGGAAGCATATGCTGTATCTATTGTTAAATAAGGACGAGTAATTGATCCATCTGGTGTGTATATATCTGTACGTTTGGAATCAACATATCTAATATTCGTTACTTGTGGAATAAATTCTGGGCCAGTTGGGCCGGTTGGACCACTTGGACCACTTGGACCACTTGCTCCATCTGGACCTGACGGACCTGATGGACCACTTGCTCCATCTGGACCCGATGGACCCGATGGACCCGATGGCCCGCTTGGACCAGATGGACCCGATGGACCAGTTGGACCAGTTGGACCAACACCACCTCCAACTGTACTAATAGTGACACCAGTTGCAGTGTAATCAAGTGTAACTCCTGTGCCAGCAACAAGACCACGCCAAGCAAGTCCGCTGGCATCATCTTTGACCATTAGGAGTGAGCGTCCAGGTCCCCACGGAGATAACGCATTCCATACACCCATCCGGTCAATTATCCAAGACTCTAGTGCCTGGATTTCTTGTGTAATCCTATCCAGCATAAAGAAATCAGGATTTTTGTCTACATTCCGATCGGCATAATGGGTACTTAAACCATCCCACATGCGAATAGGAAACTGATTGTTAGTCCCTTCTTTCATTATTTTTCAACTCTTCAATAAGTGTTTGGATGCGTGTTTGAATAGAGACACTCTCAAGCTTCTTTTTAATCTCCTCTAGTTGTTCACTAAAGTCCGTATTTTGTTTTTTAATTATGTTCCAGACTTTACTCTGGAATGCAGTTACTTGTGTTGCAACAACTTCCTGTAATTCAAGTACTTGAAGTTGATTCTTGTCTATTTGTATTCTAAAGGTTTCTAAGTTTTGGCGTAAAATTGCCACCTCTTTACGTTTATCTTGTTCTAAAAGTGTTTTTTCAATTGCCTCAAGAGTATTTTTTAAGTCTTGAGGTGGCGTGAGAGCAACTATTTTTTGACGCACGACTTCAATTTTTTCTACTGCAGCATTAAATTCACCCTGTAGATTAGGAATTAAAGACAAATTTTTAATAAGAGTTAGTAGAACAGTTTGGATTTTTTGCATTTCAATAACAATACGTACATAATCTCCATGGTCTGGATTTTTAATATCTGATAAATTTTTTCTAGTTGGTGTAGTTCCATTCCAAATATCAATCTGTACCATATATATTCACCTAGTATAGAAAATAAGGTAGGTATGCCAGAGTTAATCCTAACCCAAAACCAACCACACCCACAATAGTGAAAAAGAATAGGAAGCTTAGAATCATTAAAAGAAAATCAAGAAACCCCCGCCCTGGTCCCAGCAACTGGACCAGGGCGTGCCTTCTTCTATGATTCCCTGTGCCACAATAAGTTGACTTTTGCGCCACTAGCTTCTCCAATAATTCGCAATAAACGTGTATCTGAGTCTAAAATAAAAGTAGTATCTTTGGTAATACGAATTCCAACTGTTGCCGTGGGATCCGCATCATCATCACGGACTCGGATATTTTGCGCCTCGACTTGAATAGTAACACGAACAGTGTTTGTTGGTGGTACAATATGTTCAACAGCACTAAGTAAATTTAGTTGTTGAAATCCTGCTGGATGTAATGGATGTTCAATATACATATTAGTCTTTCTTTTGATTCATTCTACGAAATGTTTTAGCCAAGTTACATTGCCGGGCTGATTTAGCACTTAAATCTGATTGAGCACAAAATGCCGAGATACTCATATTTGCAGCTTTAGCCTTGGCAGTTAGCGCACCCTCTTCAATATCAGCTTTTTGTATCCACTTTTTAGCTTTCTTCTTTGCCATTATAGTTGCCTATGCAATTGGAACCTTAGTTGCTTTACGCAGAATTAAATTACCTACTGCTTGTAAAATCACAAGTACACAGACTACTGTTGGATAAGAGGATAACGCTCCCGCACCATAACCTGCAACTCCAGCCAGCAGCGAGAGAGCATTGAACCACATGGTTTTTGATTTTAGCCAGCCTTTAGTTTCCATTTTGTGTCTCCCTTTGTTTCTGTTGCTCATGTTGCATGCTTGTTATAGTGAATACAACTTCAGGTTGATTTTCTACTTTTGGAACTGGGCCAACTCGATAATCACCTTCGCAACAACTAGCTATTTCTTTCATAAAAATTATCCCCGAGTTATTTAGCTGTTACAATAACTTGTATAATTTGTTCACTAATTCGATCTACAAGAGCCTCATAATTTGGGACATTAACTAATTCTTTTAGTAAAATCTGAACTAAATCATTTGCGATGCCCAATAAAACAGGTTTGGCAAGAAGCGTCCCGAGGCGGGATTCTAGAGTGTGACAGGATTTAACCAGACGCTCAATCGTGACGGCTAATGCGGCAATTTGACCACATGATGCTAACATTTCGGAATCATTGGTTATCATATTTAGGCGTTCAGACATAACCATCCGAAGAATTGCAATTTCATCATTTAGAGTACGCAACTCACTAGATTCAGCAAATTCCAAGTATCTTTGCTGGTATTTTGCTTTATTTAGCATATATTGCCGGCGTGGCCCAGCTTGTGGGTCTTTACTGTGATCGGCACAATATTTGCTCCCATCTACAGCTAGATGGTTACATTGTGCAGTGGCGCTCGTGTGTTCACATTGTGGCATATAGTATCCTCCATAAGTATTACGTAGTTTGGAGAGAAAAAATTTACAGAATCTAGTTGACTTTTGGGAATTTAATGATATACTTATAATATGAACACAGAATATCAAGAATCACTGGTCAAATTGGGATTTAATCCCGATAATTTTGAAATTGGAACATCCCCTTGGGATGATCTTTGGTCCAAAGTTCGCTGGTGTCTCAGATACATGGTGACTTCCCGCCCGAAAACGTCTTCATGGAATGAATCCAGGCGTGTATATTGGTACATGTGGGCCTATAGTGGAAAATTGTTCAGGTAATATAAGAATGTACAGAGTTTGGGACACAAATTTTGCATCTTATGTGGATATTGCAAAAGATCCACGGTGTAAGGTGTCTCTTCGCCTCCTTTATAGCCGCATTTACTGTAAAGTACCGCTAGACGAAGCTGTTAATTTTCCAAAACAGGTAAGAGAATATTCTTGTTGGGGAGAAATTTTCTCTTCTGTGAAGGCTATTTCTCAGGATCCACGTTGTAAAGTGAAGTTCTGGACTCTTTGGCAACGGATAAAGACTAGTTGGCAACTAGAGGATGCTGCGTCAAAACCAGATGCTAAACATATTATTTGCTGGGGTGAGACTTTTCCAACTTTAAAAGCTCTGGTTGCTGATCCCAGATGTCAAGTTTCTAGTCGTGTTTTATCCAGAAAAATAAAAGCTGGGGTACCCATTGAACAAGCAACAAGCAAGTTGCCCCTGGGTCTGTGAGTTAGTTTTGAGTTAGTCAAAACTAACTCTGGTTTTATTCACATAAAGTCTTACAGTATAAGACTTTATTCAAACAAATCATACATGACTAGTTTAGTGATAGTTAGTTTTGAAAGAGCTACTCTTGACGCGTTAGATTGTCGTAAGTTGTTGGTAAATACAAGCTTCGAATCATCACTAATTTAGTGATAGTTAGTTTTGGAGCAAATTTTCAAAAAACTATTCTCCCTATATATACTTTTCATTTTCTATATCTACTTTTTCTACAAAGAAGTTAAGGTTTATAAAAAAACTAACTAAATAATCAAAAATAAATACTAAGTCCTGCGCCTGTATAGAGTTATGGAAAATTCCAAAACTAACTCCAAAACTAACTATCACTAAATTAGTGATCATTCATCAAGTTGTAACTTCAATCATATCAACAACTTACTTTAATGATCACTAATTTAGTGATAGTTAGTTTTGACCTTGCCAAAACTAACTATTTGAACCCAAAACTAACTGGTACCCCCTCTAAGGTGGCATACAAAGTGTTGCATTTTGGCATCTCTATACATTTATATACTAACACCTTTGGAAGACTCACGCGTTAGAAAACACTCTCAAGGGGGGTATTTCTAACGCGTGAGCTTCACCAAAACTAACTATCACTAAATTAGTCATGTATGCCTCATTTCTAACGCGTTAGCTTCCAAAAAGTAATTATCAGACAGTCAAAAGGGCCAGCTGCACTATCAACAATCCCGCTACAATTATCATAATCAATTTGACCCTCCCCACCGGACCCGCACCGGACCCCCTTCCGAGTTAGATTGTTTCCCAATCTACGTACCTTGCTTGGCGGTATGTGGCAACCCCAAGCGGGTGGTCCCGCACCCAAGTGTTGCAGAATGATTGTGCCGATTGCAATGAATGCACAATCCCAAGGAAGCGAAGCTTACAACTGTTAGCACCATGAGAACCGTACAAAAAGTAAGGACGTGACATTCGAGTACAACCCTTTCAACCAAAGATATCGGAAATATCGTCAGTAGTATAACGACTAGCACAACCCCACAATCCGATATGCGCCATACAGAACGCATATCCGGCAGATTCGGCACAATCGTACATACCTAATGTTAGGCGGGTATCACTCCCCGTTAGGGCGTCACAATAGCGAATGCGGGCGCGATACCGCCTACCCACAATATCCACCCCATCGAATCCTGTAGGGTTTGGAATTGTTGCCCCGATTGTGACAGTATTCTTAGCTTCTCTTGCGCGGCGCGTGCCTAACCGTTGCACAACCGAATTCAAGATCCTAGTTCGTTCCACTAGACTTAACATCAATCACCCTCCCCAGACAACCCAACCGAATCATGATATCCTGAGCTATCCAAAGAGACAACGTATCCTTATAGCTCTTGCGGGCCGTCGGGTTACAATGCCGCGCTAGTCGTTTCTTCATTATGGCCATTGCGTTCATTACTTAAGTATACACCCTAGCCTGCCATTGTCAAGTAGAAACCAGAAAAATGATATTTGCCGGTTGTAGGGCCACCACTAATCGGAAAATATCATTTTATCGGTTTTCTTTTGACTTTGCCGAATTGTAAGCTATATTTGATTGGAGGAGCTATACCCTGCCCTACCCCTAGAATAGGGGGTGGTGGACTTGGCTCATTACATTGCGAGCCATTGGAGGGGCCATGGGAAAATTTTTTGACCCCGATAATCGCTACAAGCGAGCTGCGCAAAATAAACCAGCAAACTGCTAAATTGCAGTTTGCTGGTATCATCCTTTTATTTGGTTAAACCCCTAGAATCTGAAAAACCGGCATAGGTGGACTTCCATCCTCCGGGATATTCGTCACCATACGGAAACCCCGCAAAGCCAATTCTTTCCCGTTTCTCGTCACAACCGTAATTGTTACATCATTCTTTCCACCCGCAAGTGTGACAGCATTCAATAGGTCGCCGATTGTCATAATCCCGATCCTCTAGTGTAGTGTAGTGTAGTGTGGGTTACTTCCGATAATGAATTATAGCACGTCCCCGGTCTAAGTCAAGTGGAAACCAGTAAAATGATATTTGACGATTATCGGGGTCTAGTTAGTTAGCACTAACAATTTTGGATTTAGTTAGTTTGACCCCGATAATTAGAAAGTGGCTATTAA
>Ga0315273_10005517_pt1 | contig 15646 bp, 15 predicted proteins | sample YL17G02_0_MG_FD_205753 | JGI IMG/M metagenome (GOLD analysis project Ga0315273, IMG submission 205753) | Sediment microbial communities from Yellowstone Lake, YNP, Wyoming, USA - YL17G02_0 | ecosystem: Environmental > Aquatic > Freshwater > Lake > Sediment | place: USA: Wyoming | collected...
TGGCCATGGGCAGTGCGACCTTGGGTCCGACCTTGGCCTTTGCCGCCTTTGTCAATCAAAGCCCCAGCCAGCCGCTGTTCTCCTGGGTTGTGGTGGGTGTCGCGGCCATGGCACTAGCTGGGTTGGCAGCACTTGGCGTCCTGCTGTCCGCCATGACCCTGAAAGCCAATGCACGCCAAATCCTCTATCCTCTGCTATATTTTCCACTGGCGACTCCCGTGCTGTTGGCAGCGGTGCAATCCTCCCAGCTATATCTTGGTTCTGGCCAGATCACTGCTGACGTCCGGGCTTGGCTAGGCCTGCTGCTTGGCTTTGATGTGATCTACATCACCTTAGGCGCCCTTCTCTTCACCGAACTAGTCGACGAGAGTTAACATCGATGATCACTGCCGAAGACCGACGCGAGCTCTATTTAGGCGCCATCCTGCTAGCCCTGGTGGTCGGCCACTGGCTTGCCGCCTTCTACTATGCTCCAGTGGATGAGCACCAAGGTGAAGTCTACCGCATCATGTTTCTCCACGTTCCCAGCGCTATCACCGCCTTCGCCAGTTCGGCGGCGCTTGCAGTGTTCAGCGTCCTCGGCCTTAAGCAACGGTCGGAGGGCTCCCTAGCCCTGGCCAAGGCGACCGCCGAGGTCGGTCTACTATTTACCGTCCTAACGTTGGCGACCGGATCGATTTGGGGTCGCCCCACCTGGGGCACCTGGTGGACTTGGGACGCACGGCTAACAACGACCTTTCTCCTGGCCCTGCTTTACTGTGGATATCTACTTTTGTACGCCGCCATGCCGGCCGGTCCGAGTCGGATCCGCGCCTGCGCCGTTTTGGGAATTCTCATCTTTGCTGATGTACCTATTATCTATAAGAGTGTCACGTGGTGGCGGACACTGCATCAACCCCCGAGCATGCTGCGTGCGGGCGGGTCGACCATGGAGCCAGAGATCCTCTGGACCTTGGTCCTCGGAATGGTCATCCTCTGCCTTTATGGTGCTTGGCTGATCCGTTTTCGCAGCCGCAATATACGCCTGGGCGACACCTTAGAGGCCGCATCGTTCGACCAGCTGCAAACCTAGGAGTCCTCACGATGAACAACATCACCGGCATCGCCACCGACGCCCAGCCATTCATCATCATGGCCTACAGCCTCGGGGCATTGGCGCTACTGGGCTACGCCCATTGGTGCTTACTGCAGCGGGTCAAACTGCGGCAGCTCGTCGCCGCCGTACAACAGCCCCATTCAGCTGCCATCCCACCCATCTAGGAGCTAAGCCATGGCCAAAAAAGGCAACGTACGCTGGATCGTCGGTGGTGTCGTGATCGCTGCGGCGATTGTCGGCATCTCATTTCTTAGCCTCGGTGACAATCTCATCTACTTTTACACCCCGGCAGAAGCCTCGGCGAAGGCTGCAGAGCTCGAGAGTCAAACGATCAAGGTCGGCGGCATGGTCATGCCAGGTACGGTCCATTGGCAGGCGGAGCAAATGTCCTTGGACTTCACCATGACCGACATGGACGGTCACGAGATCAAGGTTCACCATAACGGCACCCCTCCTGATATGTTCAAAGAAGGCCAAGGAGTGGTCGTCGAGGGGCGCCTAGGGGATGCCGGCAAGTCGATGGTGTCGCGTAACCTCTTGGTCAAGCACTCGGAGGAGTACAAAAAGCCCGGTACCGACCACAAGTCGATGGACAAGGTTTTACTCGAAAAAAGCCTGTTTAAAGGCCAGCAATCAAACGACAGGAAGTGAAGGCCATGGCCGAGGACATCTCCACTGCTGCACCTGGCGCCAAAGCGGCGATCGCTGCCGGACGCCACCGCCACTATGTCGTCAGTGCTCTGATCGCTATCTCAGCCGCCTCGCTGATCGGGCTTTTGGGGTATGCACTCAAGCTAGACCAGTCCAAAGTACCGCCAGCCAACATCGACAAGGCGGCCTTGCCGTTTAAAGTCGCATTCGTGCAGGGCAACGACTGGGTGCCGGCGGCCAAGGGCCAAGATCACTTTACCCTTGCCGACCTCCGTGGCCACCCAGTGATTCTCAACTTTTGGGCCAGCTGGTGCGTCAGCTGCCGCGAAGAGGCCCGTGAATTCGAGCAATTTTGGCAGAGCGAAAAGGACAAGGTCATCGTCGTCGGCATCGCCATCCAAGACACCCCTGAAGATGCCAAGCGCTTTGCCGCCTATTACGGCAAAACCTATGTCCTTGGCCTCGACGAAGACGGCAAGGCGGCCATCGACTACGGCGTTTCAGGGGTGCCCGAGACCTTCTTCATCGATAAACAAGGGATCATCCGCCACAAAGAGATCGGTCCCGTGGACAGCAAGAAAATGCGGGAATTTCTCCCGCAAATCCTCTAAACCTGTGGCGATGTCATTGTTCTCGGTAGACACCGATGCCGGGCGGCACAGCACGCACCAATTTGTAGGATTTCCCGGCAAAAGACGTCGCATCTGGATGAGCTTGCAGAGCTGGGACCAACAGATGGCGGCTATCTTTAGAAAACTGGCAGGTTGGTACGTACCTCTTGCCCACGAACATCAACAGCGGATCGATGCGCTCATCATAGGCACGAAACGGACCGTCCTCCTGCGTGTTCACGCTGCCAAACTCGCTGCAGATCTGGCTCAGTGCGGACGTGATATTGGTATAGTTCCAATTGCTTAAAGAGGGCTCACGCGGCAGGACCCAGGCCGCCAGAAGGGCCACCACCGCCAGCCCTGGCTGCAACCAAGGCTGACTGATCCGTCTGGGCGTGGTCGTCAAGGCCTTCGCCGCTGCCGCCCAAGGGAACGCATAATACGGAATTAAAAACGAGGTATAATGCGGCGACAACAACTCACGATTCATCGCCACATAAAACGCCAACTGAAATGCAAGTACCAGCGCCCAAGTGAGCCAGATCAGACTGATGGTATTGGCACCAAGGCCCTTCTGGTAAAGCTCCCTTGCCGATTTGGTGATTTGGACGACGCAAAATCCGCCAAGCAAGACCAAAACCAGAAGCTGCCAAAGAGCCGGATGGCTCAAGTCAAAAGGCGCTAAAAATGAGGTCCATAACTTGGTCGATGCTTGCACCGCCGCGTCAAGCCCCTCGCGGTGGTCTGGCTTCGCGCCAAAATGTCCAAGATTCGCCAAAATTGCTTTAAAATTGGCGCCATGTGTCGAGCTTTCGGCGATCAAATAGGGCACCGTCGCGGCCACCACTAAGCCTATCGCAACGAGCTTGTGGACCATGTCCGCAGGCCGTTTATGCCGAGCTATCGCGACGACGGAGGCGCCTAAGACGACCAAGACCAAACCGAGAATCGCCGACGAATGGATATGGAGGCCAAACACGAAGACCGCCAGCAGCATGACCCACGCAGTCCACGACGGCTTGCGCCAAAGCCGCAGAAAGCACGCCAGCTCAATGCAGGTCAGCGGCAGCAAAAACGCGTTCGCCCACAGCATCGAGTGATGCCACCAGTAGGACGGCATCAGGAGCAGGGCCGCCGTCCAAAGGTAAGCCAGGCCGCGGTCCTGAAGGTAAAGCTCACGAAATAAGATGAGGACACCTGAAGACACCAGGACAATGAACAGCCCATGCAACTGATCGGGATTGGCACCAAGCCAAGTCGGCAACCCAAACAACACGGCTCCAAGCGGTCCAAGACAGTGAGCGGGCGGTGTCGTGCCGGACATAAAGGGACCGTAGAAGAACTCCCAATGGCCCTTGACCAACAGCAAGAATGCATTGGTCTGATCCAATTGATCACCGAGGTAAATGGCATGCCCAATATAAGGGACAGCCACCAGTAACTGGAGACTCAGCAATAAGAGTCCGTAACCGACCGGAGGCAGCCATTTCATCACTGCGGGACTAAGACGCATGGACCAACCCAAGGCTCGCCGGAATTTCAATCGCGTTCACGCCCTGCTCCCCAGATGCTGTCCAAGTATTGATCGCGGCCGCAGCTATGCCGGTAGTAGCGGTAGCGAACCGGATTTTTTTTGTAGTAGTGTTGATGGTACTCCTCAGCCGGATAAAATGTGGAGGCCTTGGTGATTTCGGTGACGATCTTGCTTTTAAAACGACCCGTTTTTTCCAGCTCGGCCTTTGATGCTTCGGCCTTTTGTCGTTCGGCATCGGTCTGATAAAAGATGGCGCCACGATATTGCGAACCATGATCACAAAATTGCGCATTGGGTGTCGTCGGATCGATTTGATGCCAAAACACCTCAAGAAGCTTGTCGTAACTGACCTTCTTTGGATCATAAGTCACCTGCACCGACTCGGCGTGGCCAGTCCCGCCGGCGGAGACCTCTTCGTAAGTCGGCTTGTCTTTGCTGCCACCCGTGTATCCCGGCAATACTAGGGTCACACCAGGCAACTGGTCAAACGGCTTCTCCATGCACCAAAAACACCCTCCAGCAAAGACCGCCGTCGTCAACCCACCACTTGCCGTGGCGACCGCCGCAGTGGCCTGACCCAAGGCAGGCGTCCCGCCGGCAAAGAGCGGCTGATAGTCAGCGTAACCTTCGGCGCTCAACTTGGCCGCAGGAATAAAGCGCAGTGCGGCCGAGTTCATGCAATAGCGCTGCCCAGTCGGCTTGGGACCATCATCAAATACGTGTCCAAGATGCGAGTCCGCGTGCTTTGACCGAACCTCGGTGCGCACCGAAAAAAACTGCCGATCCTCGCGCCTGACGATGTTGGCGGGGTCAAGTGGCTTGGTAAAACTCGGCCATCCCGTGCCAGAGTCGAATTTGTCCAGTGAACTGAACAGCGGCTCTCCAGAGACCACGTCGACATAGATGCCTGGCTCGTGCTGATCCCAATACTCGTTGTGAAAGGAGCGCTCCGTCGCCGCCTCCTGCGTCACCTGAAACTGCTCCTGGCTAAGCTGCTTACGCAGCTCTGCGGCGCTCGGCTTTTTGAATTGACTGAGGTCCTTTGCTGCGGCCACAGACGTGGCAAACGCAACTGCTAGTGCCCAGGCCCCTAAACCACCCTTACCTACCATAGCGTCCCCCATGACGTTGTGCGCCCTGAGTTCACTAGGGCTCTGGGCCATTGCCACCAGAGTCCCTTATACCAGGGAGAAGCCGACGAGGTTATAAAACTACGCGCGCGGACCTGAGAATATCATTTGGCCTTGCAGGCCATGGAGTAACTGGTGTTGGAGGGGCCGACACTTTCCTTCGTCTGGACAAAATAGACGGCGCCGTTCATGAGTTGCCGCACGCGCTCAGTCGTTGTGCTCGCCGACACAGCGCGGGCCGCCTTATCAGCACCATCCACTCCGAGGTCGTTGCAGTTGGCTGGGGGGATATCGGTTAAATGCATCGCCGAGGCGCTTGCGCCACCTTCGACCAAGGGTGGAGGCAACGCGACTGAGGCGAGGTAGTTCCACATGCAGAAGGCGTGCTTGGTGAATAAATCGGCGGCGCCCGTATTGGGCTTCATCTCGGTAAACGCCATCCTATCTAAAAGCGGCTTCTCCTGATCGGCAGCGATCCCGCTTGAGGAGAGAGCCCAGCAGCGATACGCGTCAAATGCAACCCGTTGCGACGTGTTCTGCAAAAAATTCACCGCATCGCCCAAACGTTCGCTGACCCAATCACCAGGCCCATTCTTGCCCAAACACTCGGGGTTAGCTCCCCGGTTGCGGATCGTGGTCGACGGTAGCCAAGCCTTCGGGCAGTTAGATGACGTGATGTCGGTCAACGAAATGCGCACTGGCAAAATCGCCGGATTGATAGGTGCGGCGGCCGTTCCCATATGAAAGACCCGGTCGGCGACCGTGATCGCCATTTGCGTGCCAAGGCTATGGCCAAAAAAGCGCACCTCGTGACCGCCTTTCGCAACGCCATTCATAAACGCAACGTATTCATGGACAAATATATCGGCAACGCTGGCTTCGGTGGAGGCATGACGACTCCCATCGGAGAGATAGTACACCAACTCACCGTGATCATCGTGGCCCCAGACCCGGCGTTCGACTGTGTCATAGCTGAACTTGGTCGGAATGATGCCAACTGTGCCCGATTCAAAGAGGGTGTCGGCAAACTGGGTCCAATCCATCATGCCAACATTCCAGCCTAGGTCGGTCCAGAGTTTCACCAAGTCGAGATCGGGAGCCTGAGGAAACCGTTTGTGTTTATTAAACGAACGCGGCTCGTCCTTGCTCATTTCGCTGGGGGACCAACCGTGAAAATAAATCAGGGTCGGCCGACTGGGATCGAAGAAGGGATTGTGCTCACCAGGCACAGCGCGCGCCGTTTGGTCACCAGGGCCAAGAAAGTAGAAGCCATAATGCGGCTTGGCATACTTTTGGCGACTAGTTTCTGGAGCTTCGATAGGAGTTGTTTTGACCGCAGTGGTCGACTGGGCCGCTTCTTCTAGGCTGGTCGTGTTCGAGGTTTTGCAGGCGCTGAGCGACAAACCCATGAGCAAGATCTGGACAAGGCGCACGGCTTAGGCCTCCTAAATCACCGGGGACGAACATCAAGGGTGGATCTGTCGATTATAAAGGTTTGCGTTTATGATGACCAGATATGGCACCGGATCAGCGTCCTCATGAGGCTGACTTAACCCTAATAATTAGGCATTTTAGAGCTCATCTCAAAATCATGCCACCACCTTCCTCAAGATCTCGATTTATGAATCCTAAATGGGATGCTTGAGAAAGGCCTTACACTCGCGCCACAAATCGTCCGGCATAGACTCATGGGCCACGGCCATAACCGTCACCTCCTCTTTGTGACCCGTCTTGGTCCTGCGAACCGCCGAAGGAAGAGTGCCGCTTCCGCCAAAGCGTTCCAGCCAAGCCTGGCGTACATGCAAGGAGTTGCTGACAAAGGTTTTGCTGGTCGGAAGCCCCTTATGCGACGTCGATGCGTACTCGAACATGCTGTATACCAGTTCTTCGCCACTCCCCATTCGCTGCAGCGATTGGTATCCGAGGACACAGAGCTTGGGATATTTTTTCACGCCCATATCGCGAGCGGTAAAAATCATGTCAAGATCATTGCCGGCAAAGCGCTCCTCGAGTGGACCGGTATCAAGGACGTCAAGGTGCACCGCCATGACGCTGGTCTTTACGAGGACGGCTCGACAAAAGGCCATCGCAACTGGAACCAGGCCCTCCAAGGTCCCGACCCGCAATTGTCGCATCGCCATACTGTTTGATAGCGTGCTGACCTCAAGTCGAAAGCTCTGAGCTGTTTGCATATAGATCTCGGCAAGGCGAAGGGCCGCGGGAGTCCATGAGGATTTCCGACGCGCCTCGCGATCGAGCAGCTGCACGCCATACTGATCCTCGAGTTTAGCGACGATACGCGACAGCTGTGGCTGACTTAGACCGACGTGAGTCGAGGCGATAGAGAGATTGGGATAGTGCGTCGCGCGGCTTAATGTAGCCAGATCCCAGCTGAGGTACTCCATGGTCTTGCCTTGAATCCTTTATAGCTCCGGTGTTTGGCGGGCAGGACTTTTTGCAACAAAGCCAATCAAAGGCGGCAACCCCTCATTCTATCATATATTTATAATAAAGACTCAACACCTAGGCAAAGCGCGCCTTTGAAGATTTTAGCGGCGCTTCGTGGAGCGACATCACGCCGAACCAGCAGGCCGAGTTCGTCAACGCAGCGGCAGGCGGCCCCCGCGCGACGATCAGGGCGGTGCTAACCTCGTCGCTGTTCAAAGACCTACGCCGCCGCGATGCACCTGGAACGGCCGGCAGCTCCAAGTCAACGCTGGCATTTGCCTCGGATATTGCGCCAATCCTCGCTGCAAGCTGCGGCGGGAGTGCCTGCCACGGCCAGGACAATACTCGCAGCGCCGCGTCAAGCTATGTGGGAAACGAAGCAGTTTTTAGACTAGCTCCAGTCGTTCGCATCTCCGGCGGTGCGATGCCCCCGCCGAACTCAGGAAAGACCTTATCGCCTGCCGACCGCGCCAAGCTGGTGCGATTTTTAAGTCCTTAGTCAGAAATCCTTCGGCCTGGTGGCAAAAAATCAGCGCTTAAACATCAATCCGACCGGCATGACGCCTTCGAGCTCGCCTGCTTGTACGCGTGAGTCGGTGATTGCGGCACGTTTGCGGAATGCCGCAAGCGTCGCGTTGATCGGCTCAATACTGCTGATGCCGTAGCCCATCTCGGCGAGGGAGTCAGTAAAGCGCTTCGCATCCTTGGCAAGCAAGGCAGAAATCTCCTGAGCCGTACCAGCGCCTGAGGTCCCCTGGATGGTTTTGGGTACATTGACGCCGTTTTCGTGGCAGGTCATGCAGGATTCCCCGTTTAACACCAAACCACAGCTTTTGACGTTATCACCGACGCAAGTCGTCAGTTTGTCTTGCGGGCGGCGAAAATCCGTCGCCACAAACAGCTGCGCATCAAGACGAGTTTGCATAGCAAATCCTGACACATAATACCCTTGCATGCCATTAGGCAGACTAAAGAAGTACTCGCCAGCGACGAGGGTTGGCAGAGTGGCATTACGAAGCGCTTGCGGCGCAGCAAAGGCTGCAGCTTGCTCTGGCAGGCCATCGATATCATAGCTACGCCAGTAATAGCCTCCCGGCTTGCCGCCGATTTCCAGGGGAATACGTTGCAAGACTCGGCCGTAGAAGGTCACGGTCGAATTGGTGGCATTGATATAAACAGCCTTGCTGTAGTCTGGGTGAAGCTGAGCCTCAAACGCTGAGACGCTAGCCGGTATATTCATAATTGGGTCATAGATCTCAGGACGCGACACGGCGTAGACCAGCCAGTCGCCTTTAACGACCGTGGCCCCACCAACTTTGGTCGAGTTAGCTGCGGCGTTCTTATCACCCATGATGAGCTTCCAGCCCTGGTTCAGAGTGAAATCAGAAAGTTTGATACGAAAAATGGTCTCCGCCGGATCAATTGGACTCAGTTTGACGATCATCGGATTAATGGACACACTGTTCAGCGACTTGGCCAGACCAAAACGGTAAACATCTAATTCTTGAGTACCAACCTGCTTTTGTGCGAGATGGCGAATGTCCGCATAGACGACATCGCCAGTGCTTCCGGCCTTGGCGAAATCAGCGCTGACCAATTGGGTCACTTCGCTAGCGCTTGGCACTTTAGCCTGACTAAGATCGCGAGCCGGCAAGATTGTTGGCGCCACCATGACTGGGGCGCTGGGTACGGCCCCAACAGCATCCGAAGCGGTCGGCGCAACCGGAGTTGACGTTGGACCATCTGAAGACGAAGCAAGAGCTGCGGGCCGCGTTGGTTTACTGGCGTCGACACTGGTGCTTGAATTGCAAGCCGAGAGCACAGCGACTAACCCGAGGGTCGCCAGATATACGGGGTTTGCTCGGCCAAGGATCTCTATATCACCTTGTTTCATAGTCAGTCACTCCTCAGTGTGCCAGAGTTCATGGGATTAGCTAAAAAGATTCATGATGCTTCTGACCGCACTTTCACCAGCACCCGCGGCTTGTTTTGGACTTAAGCTAATGATCGCACCGTAAAACTCAGCGGCCACATCGACGAAACTGTTACCAGCATTGAGAAAACGCCCCATGATATTCGAGTTGTCGTACAGACCTAGCCCACCTTGTTGCTTCGCCGCGATGGCTAAGATCTTTTTATTTAGGATATTCCAGCTTTCAGCCGCTGCCGCCGCATCCTTAGCTGTGGCGTTTTTCAAAAAGGCACAAAGGAGTGTCGCTAACTCACGCGCGTCGTCTTGGCTCATTGCGTTAGGATGGGCTGCATGGGCCGCCATAATCCGCTGGGTGACATCAGCACTCAAAAGAGCTTCAAGCTCGGCTGGAGACACAGTGCCCTGCTGAGGCGCGGCCTTTGCAGCCGCATCGGCCGACGTCGCTGCCGAGCCTGCGTCTACATGGGCTAAGAGATCCTTGGAGGTCAGCGTGCGAAGACCAGTAGGAGTGCTGGCTGGGCCCGCTGAAGCACCGGAGTTTGATTGTACTTGGGCCGAAGTGGTCGGCGCATTTCTGCCGCTAGAATCGCTACGCTGCGACTCGCTGCCGGAGTTGCTGACCCCGGTGTTACAGGCAGTCAGCAACATGATGATTTGGATGGAGGCAAAAGACTTCATGTTTAAAGAATTGATCATAATGGCCTCATGGTCTCTAAGTTTGATCCGTTTAAATAAACGTAGGACAGTGTTTGGATGATGTCGTTCCTTAACGGCATGTTCAGTGAAAAACTTTAGTAAAAAACCAAGTTCCTGTGTAACATTGCGATGTACATGATGAAATTCGTGATCGGCAAAGGCATATTTAAACGACTGACCGAGATATTTTCAGGAAAAAGTGAAGCCAACGCCTCCTCGGAATGAAAATGGAACTATTTGCCGACATCTATCCTGCTAAAAATATGGACATACAATGGTTTGGCTAAAGTTGGTCCGAGTTTTGTCCGATAAACAAATGAACCTTCTTGGAGAGCACTATGAAACTCACAAACTCAGGCATATCATCGTTAATTGCATCGGTCCTCGCGATCAGCGCCTGCGCCCCGACCGGAGCCAAGAATAACCGCAGCGCAGTGACCTCGACAGAGCAAGCCGGAGGTGAGTCAAATGATGCGACGGCGAGTGGATCAGGGAAAGAGGCCGGCGCGAGTCCGACCACCGCCTCCGCGACCAATGGAAATAAAAGTCGTCCGGTTGCCACGCCGGTTGATGAGAGGATCACCAGTGATCAAATGAAGGCATTTATGGCAGGTTCGTTCACATTGCCAAATGGCCCAGATGCCAAGGCCGCTAGCAATCCTGACACGCCGCCTCCCGCAGCTGGAGCAACAATAGGCGCGGCTCCATCCGGGGCCGATGTTAAGCCTGCCACCTCTCCCAATGTGCTACCTCCGGTGTTGTCGGCGATCAGCCGGGCATCCTACAGCGCGGCGGATGAGGCGAGGATTATCGCCGCCCTAGAAAAGGGCTTTGCCGCAAAGTTAGCAGGTCATCCTGGTGTGCTGACCCAAGACCAAATCCACGACCTTGTATTGAAGATCACCGACTTTATGCGCTCGGCCAAAGTCCAAGATTCGGAGCAAGCCGCGGTGAAGTGGCACACCATCATCACAACGCTTTCAGCGCTGAAGCAAGCACGGGCAAAATCAGGCCTACTGCTAAATGACAGTCCATTTACCCGTTTTGGCGTCTTCGGTAGCTACAGAGGCGGCCCCGTCGCTCACCTGGCGAACCTTCTGGGCCACATCGTCGGTGGGGTCGCGACAGTCGCGGCAGAAGTCACCACGACGGCCGTGAGCACCGTGGCTCAGGTCGCCGCGATCACTGCCGAGGTCGCAGTTCCAATCGTCGCCCACGTGGCAGTTGCTGCGGTGCAGACGGTCGGAGCGGTGGCTGAAGTCGCCACGGCGGTTGCAGTTCCAGTGATCACGACAGCGGCTGGTCTGCTCCAGACGACCTTGTCCTTAGTCCCTGCGATCGTCGTACCAGTGGCCGAAGCTGGCGCCACCGTGGTCGGGGCCGCCGCAGACATCGTCTCCCTCGAGATCGACGGCATCCTCGGCTTGTTGCTGTAAGATGCTTACTAGACAGCGCCCAGCCTATTTTGACGGCATATCGCCTTTGGGAATATAGCACAGTCGAAACGGCAGGTCGGCGGTCGCCTCGACCGAGGGCGCGTCCTCAAGGAAAAACTTACCGGTTTTGACAAAATCGATAGCCTGCTGAAAGAAGCTAGGCATCCAATAAAGGTCCGCCCCTGGTAGATCGTATTTCGACAAGAATGGGTGGGGAATGTCGCGGTAGAAGCACATCGACATCGCGTTTGGCTTGGCCTTGTGCTGGATTTGAAAAACCTCAGCATTTAAAACCGTGTCGGCGCCACCGTCGTTTTCAATCGTGACATATTGAATCTGCGGCCAAGTCGGACGCTTCGGCGCTTGTTCTTTAATGTAGGTGATGAGGTTCGCAGCATAGCGATTCAAGCCGGTGACGACGCTGTACTTTAAATCACAGATGCCGCGCCTTCCGAGCAGCGTATTGTCATAACAATACTGGCCCCAGTTACGCGTTTTATTCAGCATGAAAAGGAGCGCTGGATCCTTCGGCGGGACGCTCGAATCGTAGACTGGATCTGGGATGCTGCGATCGCGCTGATGATAATAGGTTGATAGCAGCAGGGCACGTTTGTACATGTCCGGTTTCTCGATAGCGATCAGGTGAGCGACTGCTGCGCCTCCAGACAGACCCATGACGAATTTGTCGCCGGGCAGATTGGCGACGATGGAGTTGATGTAGGAGGCATACCTCCAGTAACGGTATTCCTCGATGTAATTCGGCATAAAGCCGCTGTAATGGTCGCCCATATCGGCGATTCCAGTCGGAGCTTGACCCTTCTGTGCACCAGCTGGCGCTGGTCCGCGCCCTTGACCTGGCATCACCGGTATAAATGCATGGTAGCCTAACTGACTAAGCTTCACCGCGAGATCGTAAAATTGCTGCGGACAGGCGGAAAATCCATGCATCATCACAACAGTGCCGTGGAAATCGACCTTTTGTCCGTTAAATGATGACAAAGCCTGGATGAAAGTCGGGGTGCATTCAATATTGTGGTTGGGGTCGGCGTCGGGAGTGAAATCGGTTTTGCGGGCCAGCTTATCGACGTCGGTGGACTGCAACTCGTAGGGACCGCTTTGGTTGCCGTAGAGAATTTGCTTCGTGGTTGGGTACTTCGCCGCAAGTGCCGGATACGCCGTCTTGCTGTAAAAGCCGAGATAGTCGCGATAGGCTTGGAGAAATGCGTCCGGAACTGGCTGGCCCACCTGACTGCTAGCGGCACTGGCCAAAGTCGACTGATCGGTCGACGTTCCCGGGTGCTTACAGGCAAAGGTCGCCACAAAAAGGACACCAAAACTCGCTATTGCGATCCATGGTCTCATGATGATCGTCCTCAACCTCGGGGTGTGCATCTACTAACGTTAGCATGAGGCCCGGCTCCAGGCCAAACCCCGCTATAAACATTAGGCGCACTAGCATTCCGATGTTTGGACTAAAGGCAATTCAGTAAGACATCCATCAAGGTCCGGCCACCACCTGGGATCTTAACCTGACGCAGTCCGTCAGTCCCACTGGCACCGCCTTCTGCCGCAGCGACCAGAAACGCACTTAGGTCGGCCGCGGTACCTTTGAAACCTAAATCACATTCAAACACTTGTTTATTCATGCTGACCTTGCCGGTGGCGCGGTCAACAGAAGCATAAGATCCAGCAAAGACCCAAATGCATTGACCGACTTGCTGAGCTTGCGCTTCGACCGAGCAAACCAGGCTCAAGGCTTGTAAATTACCAAAGTCGCCAGCGCAAAAGGTGTCGCCGCATATGGCATTGAACTCGCCCGCCAGGCGCTCTTGGCCGGCGGCAAAACCACCGATTGCAGTCAGCGCTGGATGTTCACCTCGGGCGAACACATTGCCGGCATCCTCAAAAGACGGTGCTGCGACCGCCGCTGTGGCAAGAGTGGCCGCCGCATAGGCAGCGATCACTGAGCGCACTAATAAAGTAATGGTCCGATTCATATCCGATCTCCGAAAAAGCTAACCAGCACCTGATCAAAGGGTTACACCCAAGAATTCGCTACGTCCACGGACATGAGCGCATTTTATTATGCGAAAAAGGCATAGTCGGCCGGCGACCTCGACAGGTCGCCAGTCGATCGACGATCGCCGCGTTATTTTTCCTGATGTACTGGGCATTGGCACCGTAGTTGGGCATATAATAAGAGCTAACCACCCCAGGAGGGCGACGCCTTGGCCAGTCAGCCGCACCCCTCAGCCACGCCACTCGATGCTGGCAAGAGCCCGTCCGCTTCGCTATTTGGCGTGGCCAGCCGCGACATCAAACGCCTCAACGCCATCGTGACCATTATCGTCAAGCATGGCTTTGGCGAGATGTTTCTACGCACTCCGCTTGGTCGCCGCTACATCCAGGAGTCGGCCCTCGCTTCCGGCGGGGAAACCCCTTCGATACCTGCAGCGGTGCGCTTTCGTAAATTACTCGAAAGCCTGGGCCCGACCTACATCAAATTCGGCCAGATCCTATCGATGCGCCGCGAAATTCTACCACCACACTATATTGAAGCCCTGGAGGGCCTTCAGGACAGCACTCCTGTCGTTCCGGTCGAACACATTCGCGCCGTGATCCAGCACGGTTTGGGGCGCCCGGTCGAAGAGTTGTTCTTGACCTTCGACGATGAACCCCTGGCGACGGCCTCCATCGGCCAGACCCACCGCGCCACCACCCTGCAGGGCGAGGAAGTCGTCGTCAAGGTGCAGCGCCCTGGCATCGAGCAGACGATGCGCGGCGACCTCGACCTGCTCTTCATCCTCGCCAAGATGCTCGAAGCAAGCATCGAAGAGGTGCAGCTCATGGCACCTTCGGAGATGGTCGCCGAGTTTGAAAAGGCGCTGCTGCGCGAACTAAACTTCTCTGAGGAGTTCGCCAATCTGGTGACGGCGCGCAGCTTCCTGGCACCGGAGCGAGACATTGTCGTCCCCAAGCCCTATCCAGAGCTATCCTGCCGCACCGTCCTGACCATGGAGTTTTTCCCTGGGCGCTCTCTGAGGCGCCTCGAGCCGAAGTCCGCCCATGCCGTACACGCCGTCGAAGAGATCTTCCACTGCGCCTGCAAGCAGGTGCTGCTCGATGGCTTTTTCCACGCCGATCCGCATATGGGCAACATCCTCGTCAACGACGGCGGCGGCGTCTGCATGATCGACCTGGGTTTAGTCGGCCAACTCTCGCAAGCGCAGCGGACCGATTTAGTCGAGCTAGTGATGGCCGCCATGCTGCGCGACACTGCTTCGATCGCACGGCTTTTGCTGCGCATGGGCACGCCAACGGAGCGAGTCAACATCGCCGAGTTTAAAGCCGAGATCAACCGGATCATGGATCAGTACCTGACGCTCACCAACTTGGAAGCGATCAATCCAACGGAGTTCGCCAATGCTTTTATCGCCGCGGCGCAGCGTTTCAAGATCAAGCTAGCTAGGGACTACGCTTTACTGGTCAAATCGACGGTGGTGATTGAGGGCATCGTACGCACCTTGCATCCTGACCTAGACCTGATCGGCATCGTCCGCCCCTACGCCGAAAAGATCTTCGCCGCAAAGCTGTCACCGCAGCATTTGTTACAGGAATCACTCGGCGGAATCGGCCAATTCGCGTCGATCGCTCGGCAATTACCGACACTGTTCGAACAGTTGCTGCATGATGCCGAAACCGGCAACTTTCAAGTCCGAGCCGTGACCCCACAACTCGACCAAGTCGCGCCACTCCTACACCAGCTCGCCGGGCGCCTGACTCTGGCAGGATTTGCCGTCACCATGACCTTGGTGGCCACTCTATTGAACGGGTTATCGACCCCAGACAATGCCCACACCGTCGTCATCGTGCTGGCAATGGCGGCGGCCGCCATTGCTTGGACCGTGCTATTGGCCTGGCACTTTGTCGGCCGTGGTCGGCCATTCCGAGCCCGCTCGATCGTGCAGTTCTTCAAGCGCTAAGGCTAAGAATCTGTACGAAAACACCTTCAGTATACCTAGTTCCTGAGTCATTGAGTGTTCTCTCGGCGCGATTTTCCCAACCATTCAGTTGTCGTAAAGGTAGCGGCTGATGCAGTGATGATTAACTA
>Ga0315273_10005520_pt1 | contig 15643 bp, 13 predicted proteins | sample YL17G02_0_MG_FD_205753 | JGI IMG/M metagenome (GOLD analysis project Ga0315273, IMG submission 205753) | Sediment microbial communities from Yellowstone Lake, YNP, Wyoming, USA - YL17G02_0 | ecosystem: Environmental > Aquatic > Freshwater > Lake > Sediment | place: USA: Wyoming | collected...
GCAACCTCCTCGCCGGAGGCCCTGCCGGTATTCCCGCCATCCTCTCCGACTCCAACGTGGATTGGGGCCAGGAGCAGGGGCAGGTCTTCGAGCGCGTCCGGCGCGGCGACCTCGGGCGCGTGGGCCTCACGTCGCTCATCGTGGACGAGTCCGGGGCGCGCGCGGTCGGGATCGCGGGCCAGGCCATGGCACCCGGCGCGCCGGTCGACACGGTCTTCTTCTCGCGCTTCCTCTGGGACACCGCGGCGGCCATCGAGAAGAACACCGAATCCTGGCCGAAATTCGTGTGGCTTCGGGGCTGGCTGCCGCCGCTGCGCCACGGACTCGAGGCGCGCGCCCTCTCGGTCGAGCCGTTCGGCGACGCCCAACTCCTGATGCGCCTTCGAGAAGTCGCGCCTGCTACGGCTTCCCCGTCCGCAACGCCCGCACCCACGAGGTGAGGGTCCAGCCCTGGCGGCGCGCGGCATCCAGGCTTCGTGCGAAGCCATCCCGACGGGCCTCAGGGATGCAAGAGAGGTCGCCCGGGGGCGCCGCCATCGAACTGACGAAGAGGACCCACGGGTTGCAGGCAAGGGAGGGGGAAGAAGAGGAAGAGGAAGAAAGAGACTTCTTAGAAAGGAAAGAAAGGGCCGCCGCAGCCCCCGAGTCGGGCGTTTGCGCGCCGGCGCCCTCGCCGCCCCCGCCGAGGCGAATCGACTCGGCGATCAGCGCGACCACGCGAGGGTCATTCGAAGAATCCGAATCCCGTCCCTTCTTTCTCAGCAGTTCCTCTCCGAGCGTCTTTGCCCGGGCGTAGTCCTTCACGTCGATCGCACGCACGGTCTGGTCGCGCGTCGCGTCGTCCCACGGATCCGGCAGTCTCTCTCCCCTTTCGAAGAATTCGCGGCCCCACCCGATGCGAACCGGCCGCAGCGCCAGGAGCAACGCGGGCGCAGGCTCTTCCGGAAGAACGGGCAGGAACGGCGGGTCGAGCGACGGAAACCCCTCGCGCGCCAACCGCGCCGCCGCCCCGCCCCGCAGCTTCGCCGCGAGGACGAGCGCGTGGATGCGGATCGGCGACCAGGCGGGCGTCAGGGAGAGGTGGTGGGGCGCCGTGGCGCGGAGGATGCCGTCCTCCCCCCGGCCGATCTCGTATTGCGTCCCGGCCGCGCGCGCCTTCGCGATCGGCTGCGACGGCACGACGGACGAGAGCGCATAGACGGCGGGAAACGGCACGAGCGCGCCGAGCAGATTGACGCCGAAGCCGAGAAAAAGTGCGAGCCCGCCCGCGATGCGGACGGGCCGGCCGGACGATGCGCAGGCGAAGCCGGCGAGGAGCACGAGGGGAGGAAGCGCGGGCAGGAGCAGGCGCGGCCCCCAGCCCGCCTGCCCGTCCCACGCCCACCACGCGGAAGCCGCGAACAGGAGCGAAACGGCCGATAGGGAGGAGGCGAAAGCCATGCGCGCGTCACGGCGAAAAAGGGCGACTAAGCCAACCGGCGTGAGGAGGACGAACGGGGCGTACCAGAAAAGGCCCTTGTTCGGGAAGAGCGTCAGGCGCAGGAGGCCCGTGAAGAAGGGATACGAAAACGTCTCCCCCGCGTACCCGCCGAAGAGCTTGCCGAAGCGGACGAATTCGAAGAGAGCCCAGAAAAGGAGAATTCCTGCGAATGAGAAGAGCAAGGGCCATGGCGGCCCAAGGCGAGGAGACTCCGCGCGCTCGTCGCGACGCGTTCGGGCCCGCTCCGCCCGCGCCTCGTGGCCTCGCCGCTCCCCGTCCGCCCTCTTACCTTCTAAGAAGTCCCTCTTTTCTCTTCTTCCGAACAGAACGCAAGCGAGAAGCGGCGCGACCGCGATGAACAGCAGGGTCTTCGTCAGAATCGCGAAACCCGCGGCGACCCCCGCGACGATCTGCCAGCGCCGCGAGCCCGGAGCGCCCCGCAGCTCGACGACCGCGAGCAGAAGGAGCGCGAGACAACACGCCTGCAGCGGCTCGCCGTAGTCGCTCGCCGCGTATCCAAAGAGCGGCGTCGCGAGGACGAGGCCCGCGCCCGACGCCGCGGCCCAGGCGGGCGCCGCGCCGAGGAGGAGCAGCGCCCGGGTAGTCGCCCACGCCGCGGCGACGAGGCACGCGATGGGCAAGAGAACGAAGACGGGCGTCGACGGCGCGGAGGGAGCGACCGTCCGGATGGCGCGCATCAAGGCTCCAGGCACCGCCTCGGCGAGGGAAAGCCCCATCCCGTAGCGCGAAACGGCATCGCCCAAGGGACGCCGCGGCGCATTGACGAAATCGCGCGAGACGCCGATTTCGAGGAAGCGTGAGACGGCGGCCGACGCCGAGAGCATCTCCTTCCCGTCGGGAATGAGGCCGAACGCGCGCGTGTCGACGGTCGCGAGGAGGACGGCGAGAACCGCGAGCGCGGAGAACCGGGCCGCGCGTGGCCCGGGCGACGGTCCGGCTTCGCTCATGCCGCGATTATGCGAGAGGCCCGGGACGGCTCAGAAGCCCGGTCGTTCCGCGACGCTGTAGCAGCCCGGCGTCACGCAGTACGGGCGGCCGGGGCCCGCGGGCGCGCCCGACGCGAGGACCGGCACGACCGTGAAGCAGTTTTCGCCGGCCCCCAGCGTGACCCCCGTCGCGAGCGGCAGGATCCGCTGCTCGGCCGCGCCCATGTCGCCGAGCAGGAGCTTCGCCGCGGGAGCCCCTGACCTTCGAACCTCGACCGCCACGCCCTTCGCCGGCACCCGGCTCTTGTTCTTCACGGTGAGGCGCAGTTTCAGCTCCTGGCCGAAGCGCGGCTGGTTCGCTGAGTCGACGGAGAGGTCGACGATTTCCACCTTCGCCTCTTCCGAGCGCGCAGGCTCCGCGACGGCGGCTCCAAGAACGAGCAGGAGACCGGGAAGGGCGAGAGACGCGAGGCGGCGTGACGTGTCGCGTTTGATCCGCATGTTCTTCACTCTCTCCAAAGTGTCTTCGATTCGCGTTTCCTGCAAGTTTTCCAGTGGCCTGAGGGCGCAATTCGGGCGTCCGGGTGCGCCAGAGCGGCTTTCTGGCCCCGAAACGACAGATTCGACGGTGCTCCTCACGGTTCCTCTCCCGGATTCGCGGCCGGGAGCGGCGCCGGGGACGTATCAGCCCGGCGGTACTCGTTCGGAGACACGCCGAATCGGCCCTTGAACCGGCGCGTGAAGTGCGATGGATCCTTGAATCCGACGCGATAGGCGATCTTCGTGACCGGGTCGTCTCCGGCCCGGATCAATCGTGCTGCTTCCGAAAGCCGGACGTCCATGAGCCAGGTCATGGGCGAGGTGTCGAATCGTTCGCGGAACAGCCGCTGCAAGGTTCGCAGGGACACTCCCGCGATCGAGGCGAGATCGTCCGCGGTGAGATCCTCGCGGAGTCGCGGCATCAATCCAGTCCGAAGCCGCTCGACCGGATCCCCCGCTCCGGCCAGCGCCTCGCCGGGCGGAAGGACCGGCGCCGCCTCGCGAAGGGGCGCCTGGAGCCGGAGGGCCCTCTGCCGGACTAGGAAGATGGCGGCGAGCGTCGCGAGCACGACGCCGCCGAGGAGCCAGGCCCCGGAGCGCCTTAGAAAACGCGAGAAGGCGCTCGGCGGCTCGAGCCGCACCGGCCGCCACGCGGCAGGCGACTCGAATCGCGTCCGCCCCTCCCAATCCGCCGCGTGTACGACGGACGCGCCGGACGGACCTGACGAGAGGTCGTTCACCGCCACCGAGAGCCCGAACTCCCGGGTCGTCGAGGGCGCGCCCCCGACCGCCGCCCAGGGCACCGCGATTTCGACGCGGTAGCCCGCTTTCCCAGACGGTCCCGCCTCGGGTCCGTCGGCGACCGCGATCTCGATGGGGATGTTCATCCCCCAGTCCTTCGGCTGCGCCGAGGCGGCGCCCGCCCGGAGCGCCTGCGCCAGGGCGGCCGATCCCTTGAACGTCGTGCGCCGCCCGTCCCGCGAGATCGTGAATTCGTAGTCGTTCGTGTCCATGAGCGCGCTGTGCTCCCCGCGTGTGTCCAGCAGGATCTCGATGGAATCGGACTTCGTCGCCAGGGCCGGATCCTCGTCCGAGCTCGCGCCGGCCACCGGCGTCGCGTCCCCGACTTCGCACAGCACGCGCAGCGCACTCGTGCTCCAGGCGACCCGGACGACGACCGCCGTGGGGCCGGCGGCGAAGCGCACGGACGGCACGCCCCGCCACGGCCCGAGGCGCGCGTCCACGGCTTCCTCGCGCGCGATCCATGGTATGGCGAGGAGGCGGGTAGACGTCGCGGATCCCTCCCCGGCGCTCGCCGTTCGAGCGAACCCCAGATACAGGACGAAGAGGAGGCTGCGCCGGTTCGACGGAATACCGAGAGTGTACCGTCCGGCGGCGGGTCGCGCCCCGTGACGGCGCTCCATCCGGTGGTCCCGGAACGCCAGGGCGCCTCTCTGGCGCCCCGGAGCCGTCTTTCAGCGCCCGGGGACCATGGTCCGGCCTTGCGCAGGGCGCACCTACAGGCCATCTTGGGGGGTGATGCACACGAAGCGGCTCGCCCTCCTCGCCGTTCTCCTCACGGCCGGCCTGTCCTCGTCCTCACGGATCGCGGGTTCGCCGAGTCCCGCGGCGAGTCCCGCGGCCGGCCGGCCCGACCTCAGGAGCCGGGGGGGGATCCGGATCGGGTCCGTGCTCATCCCGTGGGGCGGAGTCGCCGTGCTGAACCCCGCGGACGCCATCGCATCCGGTTCCGGGGCGTGCTCGTTCAACGTGAGCTACGACATGACGAACGCCGGCTCGGCGGCCGCGGGCTCGTCCGCGAAGCCGTTTCTCAATCGCCTGCGCCTGATGGACGCGGCCACCGTCGCGGCAACGAGCACGGGGCTCGCGCTCGATCCGAACCAGACGAAGAGCCTGTCGGCCCAGCCCAAGCTCCCCGAGGGCGAGCATCGCCTCGAGCTTTCGCTCGACGACGAAAACGCCGTCGACGAATCGGACGAGACGAATAACCGCACGTCCGTCTCGTACAGCCTGCGCGGAACCTGCGGGCCCCGGAAGCCGAAATAGTCCGGCGCGCCGACCGAGAGGGCCGGCTACTTCACGCGCTCGAGGTCCCCTTCGATGCCGAGCGCGAGCGGCAGGCGGACGTGCGCGAGCTTGTTCTCCATGACGAGCGTGTAGATCCCGGGCTCGAATCGCCCTTTGGGGGACTCGAAAAAGAGGTCGCCCCAGGCGAGCGTGTCGCGGTTCACCGTGACTTGATCGAACACGATCTGTTCCCCCGGCACGGCGAAAAATCCGAGCCTCTCCTCGCGGGTGCGCCCGGGGAAGTAACCCCCGAGCGGATCGCGCATGACGCGCGCCTGATTGAGCATGCGGCGGAGGTCCGGAAGACCCTGGGCCATCTTTTTCTGGCTCGGCATGGGAACCCGCGCGCCGTCGGGCAGGATGAGCGACACGTCCTCGCGGAAGATCTCGACGGGCTGGTTGCCCGACGCGGAGAGGCAGGTCTCGAGGAGGATCCACCGACTGTCGAGGTGAAGCTGCGCGTGCTTGTAGCCCACGACGACTTGAAGCATGTCGTCCTTGAAGCGGACGACCGTGCGCCCAAGCTTCTTCACCTTCGCCGAATCGAGGTCGTCCGCGCGGGTTCCGGCCGCGACGACGAAGGAAAGCGCGGCCAGGGCCCACCAGGCCGAAACGGGACGCCGCGAAAGAAAATTCACGATTGATTCTCCGGGACTCCGCGAGTGGAGACCCTCAGTGACCCTGCTTGCATGGAGCATACCGTCGGGTGGACACCTTTTGCGGACGCCGCCTCGGGAGACCTCGTCGGGAGTAGGATTGCCCGCGACATGCACGGGACCTCCCTTACCGGCGCCTGGAAGCTGCTCGTTTTCGAATTCCGCTCCGAGGGACAGGTCGTGTTTCCGTTAGGGACGAACTTCCTGGGCCTGTGCCTTTACGACTCGACCGGCTACATGGCGATGCAGATCATGCGTGGAGACCGCCCCCGATTCGCCGCGAACGACCAGCTGGCCGGGACGCCGGATGAGGTCGCGGCCGCCCTGACCGGGTGTATCTCGTACTTCGGCACCTACGTGGTGGACGAGACGCACGGCGTCGTCGTGCACCACGTCTCGCAGTCCCTCTTCCCGAACTGGATCGGCACGGATCTCGTGCGCTTCTACCGGATCTCCGGCGACCGCCTCATCGTGAGCGCGCCGACGGTTCAGGTGCGAGGCCATCTGATGGACGCAATGCTCGTCTGGGAACGGCTCCACCCAATCGAGAGAACCTGACGGATGCAGCGGTTCGTTCTCCCCCGCCACGTCTCCCGTCGGCTGCCGCTCGCGCGCCGGACGGGTCCGTGTCCGCCCGGCGAGGAAATCCGTTTCACGGTCCTCCTTCAGGCGAAAGACATCCGCACGCTGCGCGACGCCGCCGGTGCCGTCGCGGATCCGGGGAGCGCCGTCTACGGGCGCCATCTCTCTCCCGACGAGGTCAAGGCGCTCGTCGCCCCCGGCTACCAGGATCTCGACGCCGTTCTGTCGTTCCTCCGCGACGCGGGGCTCACGGTGGACGGCGTCACAGGCGCCCGCACCGCGATCCAGGCCCACGGCCCTGCCGAAAAAGTAGCGCGCGCGTTCGACATCCCCCTCGGCGAATACGACCTGCCACGGTCGCTGTCGCCGCTGGGGCGGCGGGCCATCGCGGCCGAGCGGGACCCTTCGATACCGGCTTCGCTCGCGGCCGTGATCCGCGGGATCGCGGGTCTCAACACGCTCCCGGCGGCACGGCGCTTTCCGCCAATCCTCGCCCCGACGCGTTCGAAAGTTCCCCGTCGCGGCCCCGCCGCGGCGCGCGGCCCCGCGGGCGGCTACACGCCCGAGGAGATCCGGGTGGCGTACGACCTTCCGGAGCCGGGTACGGAGGGCGCTCGCGGCGAGCGCGTTGCGATCCTCGAATTCGGGGGAGGTTTTTCCAGTCGCGACTTCGGGGCCTTTTGCGCCCATTACGGGCTTCAAGCAGGCGACGTCACCGAGGTTTCCGTCTCCGGCGCGAAGAACGACTACCGGGGGAAGACAGGAGGCGCCGACCTCGAGGTCGCGCTCGACATGGACTGGGTGCGCGGTACCGCGCCCGACGCGGACATCGACCTGTGGTGGGTGCCGAACACGGACGCGGGCTGGGTGGATTTCCTGGGTGCGCTCCTCGACGCGCCCGAAGCGCGCCGCCCCTCGATCGTCTCGATTTCGTGGGGCATGCCGGAGGATGGCTTCGCCTCCTCCCGCCGTTACGACCAGACTCGCCAGCTCTTCCTCTCCTGCGCGCTTCTCGGCATCACCTTCGTCTGTGCCGCCGGCGACGCGGGAGCCGGCGACGTGCCCGAAGGCAGCGCCGCGTTCGACGGCCAGCGCCACGTGGACTTCCCGAGCGTCGTCCCCGAAGTGACCGCGGTCGGAGGCACGAAGCTGGTGCCCAGCGGCGACTCCTTCGCCGAGACCGCCTGGAACGACGGCCCGGATCGCGGTGCGACCGGCGGTGGATTCTCCCGTTTCGTCGCCGTGCCCGCATGGCAGAAACCGGCCCTCGCCGGCCGCCGCGGCGTGACCGGCCGCGGGATCCCCGACGTCGCGGCCGTCGCGTCGCCCGACCCCGGCCTCTCGATCTTCGTGAGAAACAAGTGGGCCGCCGCCGGCGGGACGAGCGTCGCCGCGCCGATCTGGGCCGGAATCCTCGCGCGCGTGTACGCCGCGCGCGCCGGGGCGGGCCGGCCGCGCCTCGGCGCCGCGAACGCCGCCCTCTACGCGGCCGCCCGGGGGGCCTCGCCGTTCCGGGACGTCACCCGGGGCGACAACTCCTATGCGGGCGTCGCTGGCTACCGGGCGGGAAAAGGCTGGGACCCCGTCACGGGACTCGGCTCGGCCCGCGTGGGATCCCTCGTGAAGAAGCTCCTCGGCTGAGAAAGAGAGAAGTCTCGATGTTCATCGGACACGCCGCCGTCGGGTTCGCCTCGAAAGCGGCGGCGCCCCGCGCCTCGCTCGGGGTCCTCCTCGCGGCGCCTTTCTTTCTCGACCTCCTCTGGCCCGTGTTCATTCTGACGGGGGTCGAGAGCGCCCGCATCGAGCCCGGCAACACGGTCTTCACGCCGATCGCCTTCGACGACTACCCGTGGTCGCACAGCCTTCTCATGGCCATCCTCTGGGGCGCGCTCTTCGGCTTTCTCGTTCACGTCGTATCGCGCAGCGTCACGGCGGGCAGCGTCGTCGCGCTCGGCGTCGTGAGCCACTGGATCTGCGACGCTGTCGTCCACCGGCCGGACCTGCCCCTGACGCCTGGCGGGACGGTGTTCGTCGGCATGGGCCTCTGGAACTCGAGGGCCGCCACCCTCGCCGTCGAGCTTCCGCTCTTCGCGCTCGGAATCTGGCTCTACCTGCGGACGACGAAACCCAGGGATGCGATCGGCCGATGGGCGCTCGCCGGACTCATCGCCTTCTTCCTGCTCGCGTACGCGGGGGCGGCCTTCGGCCCGCCGCCCCCGAACATCACCGTCGTCGCCTGGACCGGAATCGCCGGGATGATCCTGATTCCGTGGGCGGTGTGGGTCGACGCGCACCGGGCCCTGGCGGACGAGAAGCCCTAAGGCCGGTCGCCCCGCGGCGCGAAGCGCGGCACTCGAACGAACGCGGCGTTCACCGGCGCGGGCATCTCCGCGTCCGCGCCCCTCACGCTCTTCCAGATCGCCTCGTTGAGCGCGAGGTCCGGCGCCGCGTCTTCCTTCGTGAAGTCCCACGTGCCGGCGAGCGCCTGCATCGGCGCTCCGTCGGGGTTCATCTCGTAGAACGGGATCCTCGTCTCGAGGTGGACGAACGGCGCCGGGTCGGGAGCGTCGACGAAGGCGGCCGTCATCGGGGTCGCGGACGCGTCGTGCTGGGACATCGGCGGCAGGCCGAGGATCAGCTCCATGGTCCGGAGCATCGACACCGTGGAGTACATCGTCGAATCGACGAAGCCTCCGCGGCGGGTGTACGGCGAGATCACGAGGCCCACCGTCCGGTGCGCGTCGACGTGGTCCGATCCGTTCTGAGCGTCGTCCTCGATCACAAAGATCGCGGTTTCCTTCCAGAAGGGCGATCGCGAAAGCGCCTCGACGAGGCGGCCGAGCGCGACGTCGTTCTCGGCAACCATCGCGCGCGGCGTGCGCTCCCCCTTCTTCGTCCCCGCCGTGTGGTCGTTTCCGAGCCGCACGATCGTGAGACGCGGCATCTCCTTCGCTTTCACGAAGCCGCGGAACTCCTTGAGGAAGATGTCGACGCGCGCGTTGTCGAGGACGTCCATGTCGAAGCCGGGGTAGAAGGGGCAGGTATTGCCTTTCAGCGCGCCTTCCATGCCCGTCGACAGGGAGAGCTTCGTCGGCTCCATCTCGGCCCCGCGCGCGCGGCGCCGTCCCAGATGTAGCCGTTCGTCGGGAACGCGTTCGGGTCGTTCCCCTCGAAGAGGTAGTCGAAGCCCTTGCCCCCGTAGTCGGGAGGCCAGATCTTCTCGACGAAATCCGTCGCGTAGGCGCCCATCGACCAGTTGTGGCCGTCCGCCGAGACCTCGGCGTCGCAGTAGAGGTTGTCGAGGAGGACGAACTGCTCGGCGAGCGCGTGGGCGTTCGGCGTGACGTCGCGTCCGAAGATCACGAGCGACGGGTCGCCGTTGCCCTGCGGGAGGTCGCCGAGTACCTGGTCGTACGTGCGGTTCTCGCGGAGGACATAGACGACGTGCTTGATCGGCGACGCGCCGCCCGGCGCCGAGGGCACGACGGCCGAGGCCTTGGCCGGCATCGCGCCGCGCGCCGCGGGCCGGCGGTTCGCGTACGCGCGCGTCGTGAGCGTCGCCAGCGCGGCCGCGGAAGGGACATCCACGCGCGAGACGGAGCCGGGGATCGTGCGGGTCCTCTTCCAGGGCTTGCCGTCGCCCTTCTTCGTGGGGTCGGGCCCGCCGACGGCGTTCGACCACGACCAGCCGCCTTTCGCGTTCGCGACCCAGAGCGTCTTTCCGTCGCGCGAGAGTGCGAGCGCGGCCGGGTACCAGCCGCTCGGGACGAAGCCCTTCGTCCGCGCGGCGCGGAGATCGCCGCTCACGTCCACGACCGCGACCGCGTCGTCGTCCGCGTTCGCGACGAAGAGCGTCTTCCCTCCCGGCGCTAGCGCGAGCGCGTTCGGCGTGGATCCGTCCGGCAGCGCGTCGGCCGAGGGCGTGCCCGGCCCGTCCGCGCCGAGCGCGACCGAGATCTGGCGCACGACGCTCCGCGACGCGACGTCCACGGCCGCGACGAGATTCCGGTTCGACTGGGCGACGAAGAGCGTCTTTCCGTCAGGGGAAAAGACGAGATCCGACGGATGGTCGGCGGTCTTCACGGTCGCGAGGACCGCGCCCTGGACGGCATCGACGAGCGACACGGACGCCGCACCCCAGTTCGCGACGGCGAGAAGCTTGCCGTCCCGTGAAAGGACGGGGCGGTAGGGATGGATGCCGACTGGAACGGCCGCCGCGATCGCGCGCGAAGCGAGATCGATTCTCACGACGTCGTTCAGCAGTATCCGCGCGGCCCAGAGGCTCTTGCCATCCGCGGAGACCGCGAGGCCGGATGGCGTCGCGTCGAGCTTGGCTGGCTCGCCGCCATTCCGGAGCGGAATCGGCTCCTCGGCGACGAATCGGTCACTCTCGAGCCGAAACGCGAGGACGTTCTTCCCGCCGGCGCCGGCGAGATAGACCCGCTTCCCGTCGGGTGAGATCGCGAGGCCGAGCCACGATTTCTTGACGGGCTCCTTCGCGAGGGACTTTCCCGTCCTGGCGTCCAGGAGGTGGAGCGACTGGTCGTCCGCGCCCGTGCACGCGACGACGACGCGCCGGCCGTCGGGCGTCAAGGCGAGGGCGAACGGGTACGGCGCAACCTCGGTCTGCGTCCCCGTCGGCGTCAGTAGCCGGCCGTTCGGAAGCAGCATCTCGCCCGTCGGGAGCTTCCCTGGGACGGAACGCTCCGCGGAAGTGGCGGAGACTGCGAAAGCGAGGGTGACGAGGGAGAACAGACGGACGGCTCGGCTCATGACGCGAGACTATCGCGGTAGCAAAGAACCCGTGAGCCGCTGGAAACGAGGCTCGCTCCTGAGACTCACGAAGTCGGGATCGATGCGGGCGCGTTCCACGACGTAGACCCGGCGCATCGCGGCGGCGGCCTCGAGAACGTCGAGAGCCCTCTCGGGCTCCCCGAGGAGAGCCCAGGCGGTCGCGGCGTAATAGCGCGTGAACGGCTCGTCGGCGCCGAGGCGGAGCCGTTCCTCGAAGGCCGCCACCGACAGGAGCAGCGCGGCGCGAGCCTCGTCGGCATGCCCCAGGGCGAGATGCGCGCTCCCGACGCGCGCGTGCAGCTCGATGATTGCCCGGTCCTTCAGCGCATGGTCCACGCGGCGCAGGAAGGCAAGCTCCTTCTCGTATTGCTCGAGGGCCTCGGCAGGACGGCCCTGAAGGGCACGGATCTGTCCGAGCTTCATGTAGGCCCCGACGATGAGCACGCCTTCGCGCCCGGAGAGGCCCCTGTCCTGAAGCTCGAGGGCCTGCCGCGCGGCGCGTTCGGCCCGCGGGAAGTCCCGGAGGAGCGCCGCGACGTGCGCGAGCTGCAGCGCCCACCAGCCCCCCTGGGGGTTCAGCTCGAGGGCGCGCTCGAACGCATCCGCCGCTTCGGCAAAGCGTCCGGTGCCGATGAAATGGGCGCGCCCGAGCGCTCCGTAGGAAGCGCCGTCCTCGGGGTCGAGCTCGAGCGCGCGCCGGATCGCCTCGAGCCCCTTGTCTTCGCGGCCGAGGTCGACCAGCGTCGACCCCAGCTCCTTCCACGCGCGCGCGAGCCGCGGCTGAAGCGCGAGGCACTTCTCGAAGCTTGCCATGGCCTTCTCGAGCAGTTCCGGCATCGCGAGATAGGTGGCCTTCACGTCGTAGGCCTCGCCGAGCGCGAGCCACGCGCGGGCATAGGCGGGATCCAGGGCCACCGCGCGTTCGAAGAAGAGGATCGCCCGGTCGACCGACTCGCGACTCTCGGCCCTGAGGTTGATGAGACCCTTGGAAAACGCCTCGTAGGCGTCGAGGACGTGGGTCTCGTCCGCAACGGTCGCGGGCGGACGCGACGCGAGCTGCAGCGCCGAGGCCAGCTCCACGACGACACGGTCCTGCAGCGCGAAGAGATCGCTTCGGCTGCCGTCGACTTTCACCGTCGTCACGACCTCGCCCGTCTCCACGTCCGTCACCCGCGCCGTGATGCGCATGACGTCTCCCAGGCCCTGAAACCCGCCCGTCACGACCCGCCGCGCCCCCACCTCGCGGCCGAGCCGCGTCGCGAGCTCGGTCGCGCCGCTCGATGCGTGCCCGGTGAGCCGCTTCTCCACCTCGCAGATGCGCTCGCAGCCGATCACGGTGAGCCCCGGAATGTCCTTCAGGTCGGCCGTGACCGTCTCCATGATCCCGGTGCCGAGCCAGTTGTCCTCGGCGTTCTGGGTGATGTTCGTGAACACGAGAACGGCGATGACGTTCTCCCCGGGAGGCGGGGCCGGTGGGGCTCCCGCCGCGCGCGAGGCGCCGCTCGCGTGAAGCGCGAGCTCCCTCGCCACGTCGCGCATCGTCCCGATGCGGCGCTCAGGATCCTTCGCGAGCATTTTCAGGACGATCGCCTCGAGCTCACGGGGCACGGCGGGGTTGAGGCGCGTCAGGGGCGGCGGCTCCGCGTGAAGGAGCGCGTCGATGACCCCGATCGTGTTGCTGCCCTCGAACGGGCGGCGGCCGGCGAGAAGCTCCCACAGCAGCACGCCCAGGGAAAACACGTCCGTGCGGGCGTCGACGTCGCGGCCGAGGGCTTGCTCGGGCGACATGTACGCGACCGTCCCGAGCACGGCGCCCGGAGTGGAGCGCGTGGGGTCCGCGCCGACCGGGCTCCACGTCTCGCTGCTTTCGCCGACGACGGGCCGGAACGCCGCGAGGCCGAAGTCCAGGACCTTCACGCGCCCCGTGCCGTCCACCATGACGTTCCCGGCCTTGATGTCGCGGTGCACGACACCGCGCGCGTGCGCGGCCGCGAGCGCGTCGGCCACCTGAAGGACGATGTCCACGGCTTCGGGAACCGCCGGCACGCGCTCCTCGAGGAGAGCAGAAAGCGTCCGCCCCGTGACGTACTCCATCGCGATGAAGCTCCGCCTCTGTCCGCCGTGCTCCACCGTGTCGACGTCGTAGACGACGGCGATGTTCGGATGGTTGAGCTGCGACGCGAAGCGCGCTTCGCGCAGTAGCCGCCCCTCCTGATCCTCGGCGCCCCGCAGCACTTTCAGGGCGACGAGCCGCCGCAGCTTGAGGTCCTCGGCACGGAAGACCTCGCCCATTCCGCCCGCGCCGAGCCGCTCCGCGATTCGATAGTGCGCGAGAACCTCGCCGATCACGGCCGCATCTTAGTGCGCCGGCCGCGCGACCGGGCGGCCGCCCCCGCTCATAATCGGCTCACGATGTCGCCATCGGATCCCCGCGACCGGATGGATCTCGCAATGCTCTTCCTGCGCCTCGGCGCCACCGCGTTCGGCGGTCCGGCCGCCCACATCTCGATGATGGAACACGAGGTCGTGACGCGCCGTGGCTGGATGACGCGCGGCGAGTTCCTCGACTTGCTAGGCGCGACGAATCTCGCCCCGGGGCCGGCCTCCACGAAGATGGCTCTCTTCATCGGCTACGCCCGCGGGGGGTGGCCGGGCTTCCTCTTCGCGGGCTTCGGCTTCATGCTTCCCGCGACGCTCATCGTGACCGCGTTCGCATGGGCCTATGTCCGATTCGGGTCGCTGCCGGCGTTCCCGCACTTCTTCGCGGGCATCAAGCCCGTCGTCCTCGCGCTCATCGTGCAGGCGCTCGTCGGTCTCTGCCGCACCGCGATGAAGAGCCGGTTCCTCCTCGTCCTCGGCCTCGCCGCGCTGGCAGCTGCTTTCTTCGTTCACGAGATCGTGCTGCTCGTCGCTTCGGGCTGTGTCTCGGTTGGGGGAATGGCGATTGAAGATTTGCTTAGAAAGGGCAAGAGGGGAACCCTCGCGCCGGCAGTGTCGGAGCGCACGAGCGGCGGCGACGCCGGCGGCCCAACTGGCGCCTCGCCGAAAGGAGGCGATGCTCCCGCGTCCCCCAAACCCCTTTCTAAGAGATCTTTTCTTCTCTCTCTCCCTCTTTCTCTTCCTCTTCCTCTTCTTCTCCCAGCAGCAATTTCTTTTTCTTTCTCCCTCAGCAGCCTGTTTCTCTTCTTCCTGAAGACCGGCGCGATCCTCTTCGGCAGCGGTTACGTGCTCCTCGCCTTCTGAAGGCCGACCTCGTCGAGCGCTGGCACTGGCTCACGAACGCGCAGCTGCTCGACGCCGTGGCCGTCGGCCAGTTCACTCCGGGGCCCCTCTCGTCCACGGCGACGTTCATCGGCTACGTGCTGGGCGGCCTGCCGGGCGCCGCGGTCGCGACGCTCGGAATCTTTCTCCCGGCCTTCGCGTTCGTGGCGCTGATGGGCCCCTTCGTCCTCCGCCTCAGGCGGTCGAAGACCCTCGGCTCGTTTCTCGACGGCGTCAACGTGGCCGCGCTCGCGCTGATGGGGTCCGTCACGTTGCAGTTCGCCCAGCCAGCGCTCACGAACGGGCCGACCGTCGCGCTGTTCCTTGCCGGCGTCGCGACCCTCGCCACGGTCCGGATCAACGCTGCATGGCTCGTCCTCGCGGGCGGCATCCTCGGAGTCGTCTTCGGCTGACCTCCGGCAGCTATAATCTTCGGTCGTCCGGCGCGCGCTCTCCGGCGCGGCGCCTCGTCCGCCAGGCACCCTTCAAGGAGACCCGTGAGCGCGAACCCTTCCCCTTCGTACGACCTCGTCGTGATCGGCTCAGGCCCCGGAGGCTACGTCGCCGCCATCCGGGCTTCGCAACTCGGCCTCAGGACGGCCCTCGTCGAGAAGGACGCGAAGGTTCCCGGCGTCGGACTCGGCGGCACGTGCCTCCATCGCGGCTGCATTCCCACGAAGGCGATGCTCAAGTCCGCCTCGCTTTTGGACGAAGCGAAAAACGCCGCGGACTTCGGCGTCCGCGTCGCCGGCGTCGAGCTCGACTATCCGGCGGTCGTGAAGTTCCGCGACAAGGTCGTCTTCAAGGGGGCAAAGGGCGTCGAGTACCTCATGAAGAAGAACAAGGTCGACGTCCACGCGGGCTTTGGGCGTCTCGTCTCCCCGACGCAGGTGGCCGTCAAGGGTGATGCGGGCGAGACGGTCCTGAATACGAAGAACGTACTCATCGCGACGGGCTCGGCCCCCCGAGATCTTCCGTTCCTGAAGGCGGACGGCCAGGACGTCCTGAACTCGGATCACATCCTGAAGTCGCAGTCGATCCCGAAGTCGCTCCTCGTCATCGGCTCGGGCGCCGTGGGCTCGGAGTTCGCCTCCTGCTTCTCGCGCTATGGCACGAAGACCGTCCTCGTCGAGGTCCTCCCCCGCGTCCTGCCGGTGGAAGACGAGGAGATTTCGAAAGAGGTCGAGCGCCTCTTCAAGAAGCGCGGGATCGAGGTGCGCACGAGGACGGGCGTCGAGTCGGCCACGCCGAACGGCGACGGCACCGTCACCGTCAAGGGGAAGGGGCCGGACGGC
>Ga0315273_10005521_pt1 | contig 15643 bp, 17 predicted proteins | sample YL17G02_0_MG_FD_205753 | JGI IMG/M metagenome (GOLD analysis project Ga0315273, IMG submission 205753) | Sediment microbial communities from Yellowstone Lake, YNP, Wyoming, USA - YL17G02_0 | ecosystem: Environmental > Aquatic > Freshwater > Lake > Sediment | place: USA: Wyoming | collected...
TGAACAAGGGTTGAGGTTCGAAAAGAAAAAACAAAAAGCTTGTCGCCGCTCGATCAGTCTGCCAATCGAAACCACCTTCCGCGTTCCTTTCCCTGCTCTCGCCTTTTCTTTCTGTCTGCGTGGATCTCGTCTTAGAGTCGTCGCAATACGTTCTACGATCTCAAAGAATAAAAAAGGCGCAATTTGACAGCGCTACTGAGGCCGACGGAATCCAAAAAAAGAAAGGAAGGGAAAAAACTTCGAAAACTCACGTCGGCTTCGAGCAACGCTCGCCGGATCTCGCGCATGGGCCCCTTGATGTTTTCTGCCGTCAGCTTGCCATCGATGCGGATCGAGTCCCATGCCTTGGAAAGGGAATTAGACAGCGAGTCGAAGGAGGCCGAGGCGCGGACGACGAGGAGATTGGTCGACGAGCGCCGTCGGCGGCGAGCGGAAGAAGAGGCGACGACGACGGCTGATGAAGATAGAGGCGTCGCCGTCGGCCTTCGGAGGAGGAGCTGCTGCTGCAATGAGGCCTGAGCTAGCCTCTGAGAGAGCGGTCTCGTCGACGCGGAGGCCGTGGCGCTGGCTCGCGAGACGGTCACGCCGACACGCATTGCGAAGAGGACGAAGAGGAAGACGGGCGAGTGAAGCAAGAATTGGCTTCGGGAAAGAGTGGGAAGAACCAGTTTTTTTTCATTTTTCGCTCTCGCGAAAGCAAGAGAGAGAAAAAGCGAAAGACGGAGGGAGAAAGCGTCCACTTCGACTTCTTCTTCCTCCTTTTTCCACGACACGCGGGCTCGGAGTTTTTCTCGTGGCTCCCGCAAAGAGACAGAGAAAAAAGAAAAGGCGTGTGGAAGCGAGCAAAGAGAGGAGAAGAAGCACGACGTCGCCGCTCTCGACCATCGATCGGAAAAAAGGCATTCAAAAAAACCATGATCTCCTTCCCGGCCTACGTCGCGCTCTCGGCGCTCTCGGCAGCCGCCGTTGTCTCCTACGCATTCGCCACGAGGGAACAGTGCGTTTTTTCGAAGTCGGAAAAAGAAAGCGATCAGAGGAGTAGAAAAAAGGAGAGAGAGAGCGAGAGAGAGAGAGAGAGAGAAAGCGAGCGACCGATTGACGCTCACTCGAAAAAAACCGCGGCCTCGACACCTGACATCTCATTCCAGGTTCTTCCCTGCCGTGGCCTACCTCTCGACGGCCCGCGTCCCCATCGCGGCCCTCGCCAACGCGGGACTCGTACTCGTGCTCCTGCTATACAGGGCGGCCACGCGCCTCTTCCTGGCGGGCGGGCTGCGAGAGGCAGAGGCCGAGCGCGTGTCGGACCGGCTCGTCGCGGCGGCGATGGAGACGGCACTGGCGATGGCCGTCTTCCGCGCCGACGCGAGCCCCGTGGCCGCCGCCGGCTTTGTCCTTCTGGCCGCGGCCAAGGTGCTGCACTGGCTGGCCGCCGACAGGGTGGCCCACCTGGAGTCGAATTCGAGCTCCGCTTCCGGGCTCGAAGAAGAGGGAGGAGCAGGAGGAAGAGGAGGAGGAGACGGAGGAGGCCAAGGTCGAGCGCGACGACAGCGACGCCTCCTCTCCCGCCTCGTCTCCCTGGGCCCCGCGCTCCGCCTCGCCACCCTGCTGCTCCTCCTCCTGCTGCTCGACGCGCTCGCCTTCCGCCTCGCGATGGACGCGGCCCTGCTCAGGCCGGACGGCGTCGCAGTGCTGTTCGCGTTCGAGTGCGTGATCCTGGCCTCGGCCGCTGCGGGGGCGAGCGCCCGCGCCGCGCTCGCGCTCGCAGACCGCCTCCTGTTCGCGGGGGGCTGGGAGGGCCGCGGCGCCGCGACCTTCTACCTCGAGCTCGCGACCGACCTCACGCACCTCCTGGTGTACTCGGCCTTCTTTGCCGCCGTGTCGGCGGCGCACGGCCTGCCGCTGCACCTGGTGCGAGACCTCTGGTGGACCGCCAGCTCGTTCCGGTCGCGGGTCGGGGCCTTTCTGCAGTTCAGGAGGGCGGCGGCGGCGCTGGACGCGGGGCTCGAGGACGCGGCGGCGGAGGACCTGGCGAGGTGCGGCGGGGTGTGCATCATCTGCAGGGAGGACATGAGCGCCGCCCCAGCTGCCCCTGCTGCTGCTTCTGCGGTCGGCGCCGAAGGGACGACAGCAGCAGCTCCCTCTGCGGCTGCAGCAGCTCCCGCTGCTGCCGCCGGTGGCGGCGAAAGCGACGCTTCGGCAGCAGCCCCTCCTCCTCCCTCTCCTCCTCCCCCTCCTCCCGCCGCCCCCTCCTCGCGCTCCAAGGCCCTCCCCTGCGGCCACGCCTTCCACCTCCGCTGCCTGCGTTCCTGGCTCGAGAGGCAGCAGGCGTGTCCCATCTGCAGGGCGCCGGTCCTGCCCGGGGAGAGGGCGAGGGCCGCCGAGGCCGCTGCTGCCGCCGCCGCTGCTGCGGCGGCGGCGGCGGGCGCTGCTGCAAACGCGAACATCGACGGCGACGCTGCTGCTGTTCCCGGTGCCGCTGCTGCTCATGCGCCCGGGGGCATCCTGAGGCACCGGCGACACGGAAACGCCGCCGCCGCAGCCGGTGCTGCCAACGCGGCTGCTGCTGCTGCTGCTGCCCCTCACCCGCAGGGCTTTGCCGCCGGGCCGCAGCTCCCCTTCGGCCCCTCGGGCGGAACGGCGGCGGGTGCGGCAGCAGACGCTTTCGCGCAACGACCGCCAGCGATGGCGATCTTCCTGCCCGCGGGGGCTACGGCCGGGTCCCTGGGGGGGATCCCCGTCCTCCCAGTGATGTTCCCCCCCCCTGCGGGGGGCGGAGGAGGCGGAGGCGCGGGCAACGGGGCTGCTGCTCCCCTCCCATTCTCGCCGCTCGGGGGCCTTGGCTCGTTCGTCGTCCCTTCTGGTCCTTCCTCCTCCTCCTCCCCTTCTCCGGAGCTTCAGGCAATCGCTCGGCAGCTCCAGGAGCTCCAGCAGGCTCTCGGGGGCGTGCTGGCTGCGGGGAACGGGCCGGCGAGCGAGCCCGCTTCCGGTGCGGCGGCCACTGCTGCCGCTCCGACGCCGACGGCGGCAGCGCCCGAAGCAGAAGCAGCAGAAACGACGCCGACAGCGGCAGCAGCAGCAGCAGAGGCTCCTGTCGCCACCGCTGCCGCTCCTCCTGCCCCTGTCGCCGAGGACGACGAAGACGAGGCCGCTGCAATCCGCCGGGCGAGGCTGCAGAGACTCGGAGGAGGCGCAGCGTAGAAAAGCAAAAAAAATGTAAAAAAAAAACACGAGGTTTTTCTCCCTCTCTCGAATCTCAACCTCCACCCGCGCCGCGCCTCCCCTTCCTCTTCCTCCTTTCCTCAGATTTTTCACAAGTAACACAAAAAAACAAGGAAAAACGAAACCCAATGCTCTCTCTCTCCCCCCCACTTTCTCTCGCTCTACTCGTCGGGCTCCTCGTCTAGCGCCTCCTTCAGCGTCCTCAGCTTCCCCTCGAGCACGCCCAGCGCCTTCGACACCACCTCGCTCACGGGGAGCGCCCCGGTCCCCTCGACCCTGAACACGAACTCGTCGGCCCTGGCCGTCGCCGTCAGCAGCCCCGGGAACCCCAGCTCCGCGGCCTTGGCCAGGCACTCGCCGTCGAACCTGTACCGCTCGGCGGCGGCGACCTCGAGGCGCCCCGTCGCCCTGTCGTGCGAGAACACGCCGCCGGCGGTCGCGGCAGCCCACTCGTCGCGCTGGGCGTCGCTCATCGCCGCGGCGACGCGCTGGTCGATCTCGATCTCCGGCACCGGCGAGAACGCCGCGGTGGCCACCGGCTGCCACTTCGCGTGGTCCTTGCCAATCCCCTTGCGCGCGACGGCGCGCAGGCGCAGCTCCTGGCCCTGGCGGAGCTTGGCGAGCAGGATGCCGCGCCTGTCTCCTTCTCCCGCCGCCGCCCCGCTCCTGCCGAGGCCGCCCGCCGCCGCCGCCGCGACGGCGGAAGCCGGGGACGACGTCGAGGGGGCGAAGCCGACGGGTGCGACGCCCGGGTGCCGCGGGTCGAGGCGCAGGTCGTTGGTCGTCACGTCCATCGAGCCGCCCCCCGCCGAGCCCCCCTCTCCGCCCGTGCAGCGCACGTCGAGGCGGAGCTCGACGTCGAACCACTCGTCGCCGTCGTCGAGGGCCGTCGCCGGCGCGGTCCCGCCGGCCGCGGCCGCGGCGGCCGCGGCGCCGGCGCCGGCGTTCCCGGCCGCGGCGGACTCGAAAGGGGAAACCATCTGATCCACGGCGACTGTCGAAACGAGAGGCACGAGCCCCAGCCTGTGCGCGATGAACTCGTCGTGGAGCACCGAGGTGTTGGCCTCGACCTCGACGAGGTCGATCGCGATCGTCGGGACCTTGAAAAGAAGAAGAAGAAGGAAAAAAGAGTTTTTTTTTTTAAGGAATTGAAGAGGTTGAGTTTTTCTTCGTCGCCGGCGCCGACGTCGATCTCATCCCGCCCTTCTTTCACCTCTTTCACCACCAACTCCACTCTTACCTCGGCAATCATGATCCTCCGGAGCGCGTTCGCAAACGCTACATCCACGCCCGCCAGCACGAACTCACAGTAATCCTCGCTGAGGCTTCGGATCGTGACTTGAGGCGACGCCATGATTGAATTTCTCGACGAATCCGATTCCCTCCCCCCTGTTATCTTCCTCCTGTCGCTGCTCGAGCTCTGCGGCCTGTGTTCCGCTTCTCCACACAGAGAGAGAAGAGGGACCCAGATATCTGACGTGCGCTATGTGTGAATAATGGGGAGAAAAAGAGAGAAAAAAGGAAACGAGCTTGTCGTTTTTTCCCTCTTTCTCTTGAAGCCGTCGACGGCGTCAAGATGAATTCTGCTCTCGTTTGTTCTTCCCCCACTCTCAAAAACACATTTGAAAGAGCGAGAGAAAGGGCGTCTCGCTTCTCTCTCTCTCTCTCCCTCTCTCGCCATGCCGACGCCAACCCGGCGACGGCGGCACCATGCCGCAGTCGTCGCTGTCGTCGCCACGACGCTGCTGCTCTCGCCGACGGCGCCTCGGCTCGCGAGCGCGCAGGCAGCCGGGGCATCAACGTCGACCGAGGCGTTGCCCGCGTCGTCGTCGCTCGCGGCTTCCGCGGTCGCCGCTGCGGCCGCGGGCGTCCAGCTCGCCAAGCCAGACTACACGGTGTACAAGACACGGTGCGCGTGTTGTTACGGGCGTACGGATAGAGAAAGAAAGGACGCAGGAGAGGGCGGGAAGACACAAACGAGACGAGAAGGAGAGCAACTCCGCGATCGCTCTCTCTGTTCTTCCGTTCGCTCGCTCCCAGGCAGTTTCTTCTCCTTTTCTCTTGCTTTTCTCAACCCTCCCTGACCTTTTCCTCCCCCTACCCCCCCCCTCTTTTTTTCATCGAAACCCAACACAGCGAGCGCGTCTTCGACGAGATCGAGCTCCTGGTCGCGGCCAACCCCAGGACCATGCGCCTCGACGTCATCGAGGCCCCCCCCTCCCCGGCGACGAAAAAGGGCGACGGCGGCGCCAGGAGAGCGGGCTACTCCCCGCCGCTCCGCGTCGTCACCGTCGAGCCGGGGGGGCTCAGCCCGGGCCCGCCCGGCTCCGCGGCCGAGCGCGAGTCCCACGCGAACAAGTACCGCCTCCTGCTGAACTACGGCGAGCACGGCCGCGAGCTCGTGACCGTGGAGTCGGCGCTGGTGCTCCTCCGGGACCTGGCCGACCCGGGCCTCGGGCGCGCCGCGGCGGCCGCCGACGCGGACCCGCTTCGGTCGTCGCTCGGGGGCTCCGCGAGGCTGAGGACCCTGCTGAGGGGCTCCGTGTTCAAGATCGTGCCGATGGAGAACGAGCGGGGGAGGGAGCTGGTGGAGAGGGGCCAGCTGTGCGAGCGCAAAAACGGGCGAGGGGTAAGAACAAGGGGTTTTTTTCCTTCTTCGAGGTTCTTTCCGTGGTTTCTTTTCTCAAAGGGGAGAAAGAACGACGCTCACCTCCTCCTCCTCCGCCTCCCCCTCCCTCCCTCCCTCCGCATCGAAAAAACAGGTCGATCCCAACCGCAACTGGGGGGTCGACTGGGGCAAGAAGGAGAGCGACTACGACCCCTCCGAGGAGTTCCCGGGGGACGGCCCCTTTTCGGAGCCCGAGGCCCGGAGCCTGGCCGCGCTCGCGGCGGCGTTCGCGCCGCACGCATGGATCAACGTGCACTCGGGGATGGAGGCCGTGTTCTCGCCCTACGACCACGTCGCGGCCACCCCGAGGGGCAGGGAGGCGGACGCTACCATGGAGCTGCTGGCCGCCGTCGACGCTGCCGCCTGCGGCGGCAGGTGCGCCAAGGGCTCGGGCGGCGCCGCGGTCGGCTACCTCGCACACGGGACGGCGACCGACTTCATGTACGACGTGCTGAGGGTTCCCGTCGCCTCCACGTGGGAGATCTACGGCGACGACGAGGCCGGCTTCGAGGACTGCTTCAGGATGTTCAACCCGACAGCCGCGACGGAGGCCGACGCGGCCGACAGCGAGAGGGCATCCGAGGTCTCCCCGAAGACGGCGGGAGCCCCGAAGAGGAGGAAAAAGAGGATGCCCGCGCTCGAGACCGTGGCCGCGGCGTGGGCCGACGGCGCGCTGGTGGTCCTGGAGAACCTCCCCTCGCACCCCGGGGTGAGGCTGGGCCCCGAGGCGCGGGACGCGCAGGCGAACGCGGGGAGGGCCGCCGCGGCGCAGTTCGACGGGAGAGCGGTGGCGGGAGGCGAGGAGGGGGGAGACGCGGGAGCGGAAGGAGGAGCGAAGTCTGCGGCGGCCGCGGCGACGACCAACGTCTCGAGATCGACCAAGGCCTCTTCCTCCTCCTCTTCTCGTCGCGCGCTCCCCCGGCCCATGGGGGGCCACGCGATCTCTTCGTCGGCCTCTTCAGGTTCGAATACGAACTCGATCCACTGGCTGAGCGCCGGGATCGTCGCCGTCGCGGCGGGGGCCTTTGTTGTCAGACGGCGGAGGCAGCAGCAGCAGCACACCACCCAGCGGCGGAGAGAGGGGGCTGCAGCGGCGGCAGCCGCTGCCGCTTCTTCGGGTGTCGGCGTGTCGAGCGTGGGCGGGGTCATCAGCGTCGGGGGCGAGAGGGGCGCGCTCGGGTTGAGCAAGCCGCAGAGGCAGGAGTAGAAGAGAGAGAGAGAGAAGTTGAGGGAGTTTTTTTTTTTCTTCTTGAAGTTGCCCCCCCGTGTGAAATAGGAAAAGAAAAAAAATAAAAAAGGAAACGAAAACGAAAAGAAAAAGATCTTTCTCTCGCGCGCGCGTTCCTCAAGGCTCGGGGTCATTCTTTTTTCAAAGCAGGGGGGGAATTACAGGTTCAGTTTGCAGCAGCGACGGCAGTAGTCTCTCCCCCTTCCCTCTTCCGCCGGCGCGGCCTCAACCGCACTTTTCCGTCTTCCGTCTTTTCTTTCTTCGCCGCCGCACCTTCCGCCGCCGCCGCCGCCCTCTCCCTCTCCTTCTCTCGCTCCGTTTTCCCCTCCTTCGCTTCCGGCTCCTTCTTGCTCTTCGTCTTCTTCCCCCCCTCCGGCTCCTTCTTCTTCTTCGCCGCCGGCGCTTCCTCCTTCTTCTTCTTCTTCCTCGCGGAGAGCGGGTTGGGCCCCTTGGCGCGGTTCCTCCGGAAGGCCACCGCCGTGTCCCTCGCCCAGGCCCTCCTCGCCGCCCTCGCGACCTCCTCCAGCGCCTCCCCCCCGCCGCCGAACTCGCCGCCGAGCGCGGCCGGGGCCCTCTCCCCGGGCATAGCCCCGCGGTCTGCAGCGCCCACGGCGGCCGAGGCGCGCTTCTGCGCCTCGGTCGGCGGCTCGAACTGCGGCCCGCTCGCCGTCAGGAAGACCGCCGCGCCCGCCGGCGTCTCGCCCAGCGCGGCGCGCAGGGCCCTGTCCTGCGTGGCGACGATGAAGTGCTCGGCGTTGCCTGCGGGGCCGACGCATGACGCGAGGCACGCCGCGGCGGGCAGGCAGGGCTCGTCGTTCGCGCCGGCGGAGGAGCCTTCGGGCTTCCGCCTGCGGCGGTCGTTGACGTCGCCGGCGCTGCCGCCGTGGCCGCAGTAGTGCAGCGCGGCGCCCCTGCGGGCGTCGATCGCCGCGGCGCGGAACTCCGGGCCCATCATTTTCAGTTCGTTGAGCACGCAGCGGGTGGTGAGGACGCGGGCGCGAGCGCCGAGGAGCTTCGGGATGACGTCGGAGGCCTGGCCGAGACTGATGAAAGGTTTTTTTTGCGTGTGCGGCGGTGGAAAGAAAGAGGTGAGGCGGCGAAGAGCGCTGACGAGCAAAGTGAGCGGCGGCTTGATGGGATCGATTTGTCGATAGCACGCTCTCTCTTCCCTTCCCTTCTATCTCGAAAAACTCACTTGGTCTCGCGGAGAGCGTGCACGAAGTTGCCGTCGAGGAGGACCTGGGAACGTGAAGAGAGGGAGACAGAGAGAAGAGGCGATGTGAGAGAGAGAGAAAGAGGGCCGTTCTTCGACATTTCAATGGCCACAAAGAATGCAGAGCTCTTTTGCTCCAACGTTTCGTGCCACCACCTACTCACCTTGTAAGGCTCCCTGAACCCGTGGTTGATCCTGAAGAAGCGAAGGGCCCTGCGCGTGGCCTTGTGGCGCTTGCGGCGCATGGTGGGAGAGAGCTGCTGGAGAGAGAGGCAGAAGCGAACGGCGACGACGGCGGCGACGGCGACGGCGGCTTGGCTCTAGCAGATGCGAAAGGCTCGAGCTTTGCCCCTAGCTTTTGCGCAACGGAGGGGATCTCTCTCTTTCTCTTGTTTGATACGAGAGAGAGAGAGAGAGAGGTGCAGAGACCTGCTGCTGCTGAGAGGAGCGGCGCAAAAAACTCCAGCGAGAGCGAGAGAAGAAGAAGAGAAAAGTGAGAAGAAAAAGAAGCAGACTAGATTTTCTTTCGACTTTTTTTTTTCGTTCCTTGCGTCCCTTGCTCTCCCCCCCCCCCCCTTTCATTTTTTTCTTCTTTTCCCTCTCGCGCTCTCTCGCGCTCTCTCTTTCTCGCCATGCCCTCCGCAGCAGGCGTCGACGCCCCCTTTCTCCCGCGAGAGAGGAGGCCACAGACGGCCAACAGCAACATCTCGATGCAGGCCCTGACGCAGCAGCTCGAGGCGCTCGGCTATGGAAAATGGGCCGCGGTGGCCTTTGGCCCCGCTGCTTCTCGCGGTGCCTCCACTGCTTCTTCTTCCTGCCTCTCCTCGGCCCCCCCTTCCCCTTCCGCCGCCGCCGCTGCTGCTGCTGTCCCGCTCGTCGCGGCTCTGCTCTCGGACCTGGCTCGGGCAGCGCAGGCGCTGTATGCTGCGAGAGGCGCGGTTGCTGCCATCGCTCGAGGTGGAGGAGGAGCAGGAGCAGGAGCAGGAGCAGGAGCAGGAGCAGGAGCAGGAGCAACAGCGGCAAGGAGACAAGCGGCGGCGGCCGCGGCACTGTCGGCGAAAGAAACGAAAACGACGACCGCCGTCGCCTCCTCTCCCTCTCCCTCTCCCTCCTCTCCCTTCGCTCATTCCCGCTGCTCCCGCCTCGCCGCCATCGCCCTCGACGCAGACTCCAACGCCGCCGCAGCCCTCCGCAGGCTCGACCTCCTCCTCGCCGAGAGGGCCGGCGCCTTCCTGTCGCTGTCGCTGCGGTGCCGCGCTGAGAGGGAGGCGGCGAGGGCGGCGAGGGGGGCGGCGGCGGCGGCGGACGCCGCGGCCGCCGGCGCTGCCGCCCGCGCCGCCCTGCTGTCGAAGGAGAGGGACGAGGCGCGAGGGGAGGCCTCGCGGCTCGTCGCCGAGGTGGGCGGGCTCCGGCGCGCTGCCTCGGAGGCGGCGGCGGCGGCGGCCGGGGGCGCGCGCTCGCTCGAAGAGGCCTCGGAGCTCCTCAGGCGCTCCGAGGAGCGGGGGAGGAGGCTCGAGGCCGCTCTGATGCTCGCCGAGGAGCGCCTGGGCGCGCTGGAGGAGTCGCGCGAGGCCGCGAGGCGGCGGGCGCGGGCGGCCGAGGAGGGGGCGCGCAAGGTCGGCGAGGAGGCCGGGAGGGTCGCGAGCTCTGCGAGGGCCGCCGAGGCGGACGCCTCTCGCAGCGCCGCTGAGGCCGCGGCGTTGCGCTCGGAGAACGAGAGGCTGTTTAGCGTCGTCAGGGCTCTGGACTCGGAGATGCGGAGGAAGGACGGAGGGATGGGAGGAGGAGAGGAGGGAGAGGAGGAGAGGTGGGGACAAGAGGCGGAAGGAGAAGAAGAGATTTGAAAAAGAAAGATTCACTCACTCTTTCTGCAGCTTCTGCTGCTTCTTCTACCTCTCTTTCTTTCCTCCCCTTTCCCCTTGTGCTTTCGACAAAAACAGAGCAGAAGATTTTGTTACTTTGATCAAGATCAAAAGTAAAAAAAAAAACTGACCGACCGACTGACTACTAAACATTTCACCTGGTTTTTGGAAACGATCCAAGTTTCTTTCCTTAAACATTTCTTTTCCTTCTCTTTCCTCTCACCCTCTCCTCCTGGGCGTTTCCAAAGGGGACGAAACTGCGGAGATCTCGCCAACACAAGCTCTGGCGGCGATTTCCAGGGCAGCCTCCGCCTCCAACAGCTCCCTCCGCAGCTGCTGCTCGGCCTCCCGGTGCCGGGCAAGCGCCGCCGCGGCGCGGTCCCTCCCCCGCCTCGCGAGCTCGACTGCGGCGCTGGGGCGGGGAGGAGCAGGAGCTGAAGCTGAAGGAGGAGCTCTCGCAGCAGCAGCAGCAGCAGCAGCAAGAGCAGCAGCCGAAGGAGAAGAATAAGAAGAAGGTGAAGAAGGGCGACTCGCTCGGGAGAGCGCCCGCCCCGCGGCCTCCGCCGCCCTCCTCGCCGCCTCCGCGTCCGCTTCCGCCGCCGCGAGGGCGGAGATCGCCGCCGCCACCTCCACGGGCAGGGAGGCGAGGGCTGCCTCTGCTGCTGCTCGCAGCGCGGAGGCGGCCTCGAGGGCCTCCGCCGCTGCTGCTTCGGTCTCGGCTTCTTCGGTCTCGCCGTCGCCGCCGCCCGACCGAGGAGAAAACCGCCGGTCCCTTTCGACCCCCGCGGCGGCCGTTAGCGCCCCGGCCCTAGCCTCGGCCCTCCTCGCGTCCCTGACGGCCTCGAGCGCCCTCTTCGCTCGCGGAGGGGAGCACGCGCCGCGGTGCTCCGCGGCGGCGACGGCGGCGCGGAGGCATGCGGAGGCCTGCGCTCTTCGGGCCTCGGCGGCGGCGGCAGCGGCGGCGGCGGCTCTCGCCGTCGCCGTTGGCTCCTCGCGGCCGCGGCGCCCGATGACTTGTTCCCTCGCGCCTTGCCTTCCTCCGCCTCCTTCTTCGTCGCCATCGGATGACGCGAGGGAGAGGGCGCGGAGGCGCGAGAAGGACATTTTTTTCGTTTTTCGTTTTTTCTTCTTTTCTTTTTTAAATGAAAAGGTTTTCCATTTCTTTGTTTTTTCTTTCCTTCTTCAAGCAAAAACCAAACTTTACATGTTATCGGCTGCGGCGGAGTTTCTCTTCTCCATCCCTCGTTTTTTTCCTCCTCCCTCCCTCCCTCTTCTGCTTTATCTTTCCGTTTCGAGCTTCTCCGACCCGGCGCATCGAGCTTGAGATCGCGGCTGCTCCGAGAGAGACGGGGGGGCGGCCACAATGGAAGAGCGAGGAAGGAACGAGGTCGAACAAATCGAAAAGCAAAGAGCAGATCGAACCCTCTTCCAAAATCTCTCCCTCCGCGCTCCCTCTCTCCTCTCCCCTCCTTGATCCCCGCGAGCGCGCTTCGTGGCCGCCCCCGTGCTCTCCGCGAATCGGATCCGAAGAAAGAAAGAAAAAAAAAAGAAAAAAAAAAAAGTAGTGCGACCTGCGAGTTTCGATCTCGCTACCTTCCGATATCTCTTTTTTCTATTTTGGGTTCTCTCGGTGTACTGATTATGAGACGAACGCTCTGCCGACTGAGCTAAGGTCGCTCCGCATGACATTTTTCGATTTTCTAGGAGCCTTTATTCGTATTGTCGACCTCGACCTCGACCTCGACCTTTCCCTTTTTCTTTTCGTCCACGTTTTCGCGGCCCCGCTCCTCCCCTCTCGACGGCAGGCGCGATCTCCGAAGACTCGAAGCGTCCGGGTTTTCCGCGAGCCAGCTTCGCTTTGAAGGCTCCGAGGCGCTGCGCCAGAGGTTCCGGCGAGACGGAGGCGAGGGAGAAGGAGAAGGAGAGAGAGGGGGGGTCGACGACGACGACGGCGGGGGCAGAGGTCGAAGAAAACAAATCACTTTCGACTTTTTCTTCTTTTTCTTCTTCCTCCTCCATTCCGAGAGCGCGCGCCTTTCCCCCTTCTCTCCAGAGCCTCTGTGCCTCTCTTTCTCCATGGGCCGTAAAGGTACGTTGCATATGCCCTCCGTCGAGGGGCACAGCAGCTCTCAGCGAGCGCCACGGAGGCGAGAATGGTTTCCCTCGGAATGGACGCGCGTCGTTCGTCGACCACCGCATGCGGCGGCGCCGCAACGGCCGTTTTTGGTCGTGCCGATGTTCGACGCAGAGCCCTCGCGAGCCTCTTCTCCTCGCCGTTTTCTCTCTCGACGGATTGCGGTAAAGAGGAAGGCGGGGATCTCGTCCACCTCGGCGTTTCGAGCTTGAATAAACGCAGAGAGAGGAACGCGAAAGGCGCAAAGTTGGATTCGGAGCAGCTTCAATCGACGTCGACGAAACCTTTTCGAAAAAGAAAAAACTCAGCCCCTCTGCTCTTCAACTTCTCCCCCCTTCCACTCCGCTCACACAGGTCGATCCCGCTCCGGCACGGGTTCCGCGACAGCGGCGAACAAGATCACCTCCGTCAAGGCCCGAATCGCCGCCGCGGAGGCCTCGGCCTCCTCCGCGGCCGCCGCCGCGGAGGAGGCCGCCCGGCGCTCGCCCTCGCCAGCGGGCCGCAGGCCGTGCAAGAGAGAGGAGGCGGCGGCAGCCGAGTCCTCCAAGCCCTCCGCCACCGCCACCGCGGCGGCGGCGGTCGTCTCGGCGGACGCGACAGAGGGGGCGGCGGCGGTGCCACCGCCGGTGGCGGAGAAGGAGGAGGCGGCAAGGAACAAGGAAGCGACGACGACGGCAACGCCGCCGCAGAAGCAGCAGCAGCAGCCCGCCGCCCTGGCTCCCTCCTCCACCGAGGACCCCTGGGCAGCCGTCGAGGCAGAGGACGCCAAGCTCCTGTCGGCGAAGAAGGAGGAGCAGCGGGAAGGGAAGAGAGAGGAAGGCGAAGGCGGGGACGAGGAAGGAAGCGCCGCGGCCGCCGTCGCCGTGGCCGCCGCTCCTCCTTCTTCGTCGACCTCTCCCGGTGAAGAAAAAGCCGCTGCCCCTGCCGCTGCTGCCGCTGCCCTGCGGACCCCGGAGCGAGCGAGCAGCGCTTCCGCTGCCGCCGCCGCCGCGCCCTCCCGTGACCCCGTCGCCTCCTCGTCCGCCCTGCCCCGCACCCCGTGCTGGTCCACGCCGCTGCCCGCGGTCGGGGAGAACGAGGGAGCGGCGGCGGCGGCCCCCGACGGCGGGACGAGCGAGCTCCGCGCCTTTTTCAAGGTCGCCGCGGGCCCGTCCCCCGCCAGGGCCACGGGGACGACGCCGGCTGACCTCTACCGCTGCGACCCCTCCCCCTCGTCGCCCTCGCCGAACGAGCTCCGGTCGATCCAGGTGCGCCCCTTCCGGGGCAGGTCGTGGGCCGCGAGCACGCCCGCGGCGGACGTGTCGCCGACCAGGCGGCCGCCGCCGCCCGTTTCGGTCGGCGGGCGGTCCTCGTGGGTGAGCGGCGACGGGGGCCTGAGGGGGGAGCGGAGGGAGGCCCCGTCGAAGGCCTCCGTTGGGTGCTGCGTGATTTCTTAATCGTAAAAAAAAGGGAGGGAAGTCGCACGAGCGGAGCCTCGGGGAGGGAGAGAAAAAGAGAGAGAGATGGTTTTTTTTTTTCCAAGTAAAGAAAAACGTAACGAAAAAAACACAATCGAAAAACGACAAAGCAGAAATCACGACCTCTTTCCTCGCTCTCCTCTTCCCTTCTCCCTATGCGCGTCCTCCTCTCGTCCCGCGCGACCGCGCAGCTGCAGGGCGCGAATCGAAGGCGTCTCTCTGGGGACGGTGAGTGCTGGCTGATGTCGAAGAGGCGCGAGAGCGTTGAGCACGCAGTGTCAGTCCTGTCGAGGGCATTCAACGTCGTCCTCGTCGCTTCGGCCCTCAACCTCTCTCTTTTCCTTTTTTTTTTGAAACCTCCTCCTCCTCCTCCAAACAGCCTCCTCCTCGTCGTCGTCCTCCAAGTCCTCTTCCTCTTCTCTGAAGCCGATCACCATGGGCGCCTGCCTGATGCTCGCGGCCCTGCAGGCGCGGCACCTGTGGCAGGAGAGGCCGCCGCATCAGCAGGGGCAGGGGCAGCAGGAGGGTAGGGCCGCGACGGCGGCAAAGTGAGGAAGCGTCTCCCTGCGTCCTCTCTTTCGTCCCCCTCTTCCGAATCGCGACTGTTTCGTGTTGTTGTTTCGTTTTTTTCCTTCCTTGTTTCTTTGTAGATTGACCACGATTTTTTTATTTATCTCTCCTTTGTCTTTCTTTTCGACCTCCTTTTTTTTTCTCCTGCTCTCTTTCAAGCCTTTCTCTCTTTCAACCCCTTCTCTCTCTCCCTCTTTCAACCCCCCCCCTCTCTCCCTCTCTTTCAACCCTCTCTCTCCCTCTCTTTCAACCCTCTCTCTCTCCTTCCACTCTTTTTCTCCAAAAGCACGCGCAGGAAAACAACGAGATCGACAAAAAAAAGGCGAGTGCGGAGGCGGAAAGGAGACTACAAAGTCGGAGAAAACAAGAGAAAAAACAAATCGCTCGCTCGCTCGCTTGTTGCTCACCTCCCTCCTCCGAGGGAGGTGAGCAAAAGACCTCACCTCCGCCCTTCAGCTCTCTCGTCTTTTAGAATCATCTTCTCCGTGCGCGCTCAGAAAAGGGCGACAGCAGGCGGTAGAGAGAACGCAGCTGTTGTCGCTTTCTTTTTATTTTTGCGCTCAAAAAAAAAAAAAAAGGTAGGGACGTTGGGTTTGCAAGAACAGAGGACAGGTCGGGGGGGCGAGAGGCCAGAAGAGAGAGAGAAGAAGAAGCAGAACCAGAACCTCTCCTGGCCCTTCGGCGACGCCTCGCTCCCTACTTGCGGGCCCTTTTCTTCGAGCTGCCCTCGGCCATCGACGCCTTTCCAGAGGGCTTCGCCTCCTCCTTCTTCGCCTTGGTCGTCGTCGTCGTCTTCTTCTTCTTCTTCTTCGTCTTGACCAAGAAGCCGTAGTCATCCGCTGTTGTTTCTTTTTTTTTGAAGCATAAAAGAGGGCTGTCAGAGCAGTCAAAAAAGCCAACGGGAAAGAAAGAGAAAGAGAGCAAAAAGAAACGGAACGCAACCCATGCTCTCGCGAAGCTCGTAGCCGTCATCCTTCAGGCGCCTCAGGTGCCGGATCGCATTCTCGTAGCAGAGGATCATGTCGTCGATCGAGTCAGACCCGTCGCACAGCCACTTGCAGCGATAGCAAATCTCGTTCCTGCTCATCGTTTTTCCTGGTGTTTTTTCGGGGAGGCGGAGTCGAGGGTTCCGATCTGTTCCCGTCTTCGTAAGCGACAATGGGCGCCCCCGTCGAGTCGAGGGCGAGGGACACGTAGTTTGCGGTCCCCGCAGAAAAGCCTGCGGTCCCGACCACGGTCCAGCCGCTCCCGACCACGTACTTATGGACGGTAGCTGACCGAGAGAGAAAGAG
>Ga0315273_10005523_pt1 | contig 15641 bp, 28 predicted proteins | sample YL17G02_0_MG_FD_205753 | JGI IMG/M metagenome (GOLD analysis project Ga0315273, IMG submission 205753) | Sediment microbial communities from Yellowstone Lake, YNP, Wyoming, USA - YL17G02_0 | ecosystem: Environmental > Aquatic > Freshwater > Lake > Sediment | place: USA: Wyoming | collected...
CCCCCCCCCCCTGGGGGTTGCCTGGGCTGTTTCCTGGGTTGCGTGCGGATGCCGGGACGTGGCGCGGTCGGGTTGCGGATGCCGGGACGTGGCGCGGTCGGGTTGCGGATGCCGGGACGTGGCGCGGTCGGGTTGCGGATGCCGGGACGTGGCGCGGTCGGGTTGCGGTGTGGGAACGGGGGGCGATTACGGAGCGGGGGAATACGTTGAGGGTTAATGGTTAGGGCGAGGTTTGAGCGTGAACCATGGCCCTCGATAGTTAGGAAAGAATAGCGTCTTAATCTCCTGCATCAGGGCCTTGGTTCTCTCCCGGTTCGGTCGTGCCGGGTCGATCATCGCAGGGGGACTGACTACCATGTGCGAAGGCTGACCATAGCGTTTTATAAGGATGCACGCCGGGCAGCCGACGTGTAGGCGCGGGCCTTGGTGCGTATGGGTTTCCATCGTTCACGCTTGTACTTTCGCTTCAAGCGCCTTCTTGCTAAAGGGGTTTTCCCTTAGTTGTTGTACTGCCGCGCCGATTCCCGCCACGATGCCCGCATACTTCGCGTCTGGACCCGCTGTCATCTGACCGTATGCGGCGAGTCCGACCATAGAGCTTGACCCGAGGAGATTGACCAGTTGTACAAGGATGGTTAGCCAGAGCGGCATGATGTTATTTCCTTTCTCGTTCTATGGTGATACCGTTGGCAATAAAGGTTTTCTCGTGTTCCCTTACCGATTGTTTGAGGCAAGAGAACTCTTTGACAATTTCCCGGTATCGTTGCCTTGCCAAGAGGAAGACGATGCCGACAAGGGCCGCATTGACAGTAGAAAGATTATGGCCATCAATAAGGAAATTGTAAAGATCATTGGCAAGCTCCATGTCTCATGTTACTGCTTAGAGGCGACTACATTCAAGGTTGAGGTGATTGCGGCCCCACACGCTCCGACGTTCACGGTTGCCGTGTTGCCGGTTGAGATAGTGAGACCTGATGCTCCAATGTTCGGATTGTTCGGCGATGCCGCAAGAAAAGTGCCTATTGGATGAGAGTAAACCGTGGTCGCGTTATCTACAATAGTGAGGGTGCACGCGCCCGCCGCACTTACAAACACGTCAATGCCGTCTATATTAATGCGCTGCCCGGCGGTTCCGGTCAAGGTGATAGTCTGCGCGGTGTTGGCGGCTGAGACTTGCGTAGCATTCAGCAACGTGGCGCCTTGCCCGGAATTAACCGCAACCGGGGTCGCGCTGGTGCTGGCAATGGTGACAGTACCGCCCCCGGCAATGGTACCCCGCTGCCGGTCACAGGTGGTACCGTTCCACAAACACGGCGAGACAAGCATGACGCCGGACGATTGGCTATCCCCTTGCGCCATGTCTTTGACACTATTCCACTGTGTCGAGGACTGCGCGACGGCGAGCCCGGCAAGTTGTGTGATCGCGGCAGGGAAGGCGACAAGGGCCGCCCCGAGGAGTAGCCCGGCAATGAGCGCCGCATAACCGATGAGTTTTTTCATAATCTACCTCCCCGTTATTGCCTAGAGGCTACCACATTGAGAGTTGAAACGATGCCAGCCCCGCACGCGCCTATTGACACGATTTCAATGTTACCAGTTGGGGCCGAGACGCCCGATGCTCCTAACTGTGGGTTATATGGTGCGGCGGCTGTAAAGGTGTTGACTGCATGTAAAAATACGTTGCCCGCCCCGTCAAATATGATGATATTGCACACCCCCGCTGCGCTCAAGTAGGCGTCAATCGCCGTGACTTTGTTTCTCATGCCCGCCGTTGCCGCAAGGGTGATTGATTGTGTGGTGTTGGCGGCTGAGACTTGCGTAGCATTCAGCAACGTGGCGCCTTGCCCGGAATCAACCGCAACCGGGGTCGCGCTGGTGCTGGCAATGGTGACAGTACCGCCCCCGGCAATGGTACCCCGCTGCCGGTCACAGGTGGTACCGTTCCACAAACACGGCGAGACAAGCATGACGCCGGACGATTGGCTATCCCCTTGCGCCATGTCTTTGACACTATTCCACTGTGTCGAGGACTGCGCGACGGCGAGCCCGGCAAGTTGTGTGATCGCGGCAGGGAAGGCGACAAGGGCCGCCCCGAGGAGTAGCCCGGCAATGAGCGCCGCATAACCGATGAGTTTTTTCATCGTGCGACTCCTCCGTGATAGATGGTCATGCCGGTTTCAGTGCTTGGCTGAGATTGGCAAAATCGCATGGTTGACAGCGTAATGAAAACAGCGGCAAGGGCCAACCCTAGATGTATGAAGATCTTCATGGGCAAATTTTCGCAAAGCGCGACGGCCCGCCGTAGGTTATGAAAATACACCCGCCATTTAAAAACAGGTTGCCCCCTCTCATGGTTGTAGTGGTTAACGTGGTCAACAAATTGAAGGTAACGAGGTTATCCCGGCTAATGAAGACTCCTGTGTTTCCTGCTGCCAGCGTTGCGAGAATGTAAAGGGTGTTGGTGAACGGGGCGATAGATGGCCCGCCCGCGTCAATGCTGGTTGTCAGTGCACCCGGAAGTGTGAGGCTTGCTATCAGTCCCCCGGTACTGTCTCGCACGCTGTAGAGCGCATTGGGAGCGGCCCCGGCTGCTTGACAGATCGCTCGCCCGACCCCGTTATAGACCACGGCCCCCCAACAATCTCCTTGCGTTCCGGCCCATATTGCGGATTGAGTCCATACGTCCCCGGCTGCTACGTCCATACGGCCACTGCCGCCGCATCCGGCTGGAGTGTTTGAGGGGAATGATCCCGCCGCTCCATCCCAGGCCGAACCTGAGCCCAGGCATACGGTACCCGCCAGCGATTCGCCAAGCGCCCACGTTTGCCCGTTATTGGTCGAACGGAAGACTTTAGACACGCCGCCCGCTGCCGTAATCCATTCACATCGGCCATCGCCAAGACAGTACAACGTCTGCCCTTCCAGACCGAAAGACTGACAACTAGCAATGAGTGTAAAGACGGTAGACCAACTCACGGCATTGTCAATGCTTCGCCGTATTGTGCATGTCGCCGGGCCTGTTGTCGTGCTTGCAGCAATCACGCTTCCGTCTGATGCTCCAGCGTAATTTTCATCGCTGCCGGTTGTGAAGGCTTGCGCGGCACACGCCCCCCATGTAAGGCCGCTATTTATGGAAGTCACGCATTGCCCGGTACCAGAGGTTCCTGCGCCCCAGAATCTTGTCGAATCAGTGTAGGAGAAGGATGAACGGAAGGGGCAGGTAACAGTACAGAGTACCGTGACACGTAATGGGGCAGCTAGGCATCCTGTTAAGGCTGGATCACAGGCCATCTGAGCGCCGTAGATGGCCCCAATGGGGGTTGCTGCATGAAGTGAGGCCGGAAGCCAAGCCAGCGCCCAGAGACTTAACAGCAAGCCAGCTAGGGCGGTTCTCATGGGCGCCTCTTATTGGAGTTGAAAGACGTTTAAGGTAGTGCTGGCTAGTGCCACGGCGAAGAGGGGAGTGTTATCCATCAGCCAAAGGCGTTTTTCTTGTCCTCCGAGAATGGGATAGCCAAAGTTCGCCCGGACGTTGGCATTGCCTAGGAACACCCCCGGAGCGCTGACAATGGACCCAAACGCCTCTTTATTAACCATGGTGATAGACCAGTTTGCCCCGGCTCCGGTTTGCACCACCTGGAGCCTGAGAAAGTCATCGACTCCAATTTCTCCGACCGTGGCATAGAAGGTATTGATAGCCACGACTCCGCCGAAAATGTCCGTTTGAACCGTCGCCCACTTCGCGGTTTGCGGGTCTTGAGATTGTAAGTTGACTTGGAGGGTTCCCGGAGACGCCGTGATATCGAGAAAGAACCGGGCTGTTCTGAGCCCTTGCACGTTAATCGCGCTTGAGGTGAAGGTCCCGGCGCCGCGCACGGCAGCCGGAAACATGAAGGTATCAAGGGTAGCTCCGGTTAAAAACTGACTAGAGTTAAAAAAGAGGTATCCACGCGGCGACTTGTTCGGCGGAATAATTTGAACCGGCGTAGTCCCTATTGTGAAAATGAATGGCGTAAACGCATTGCCTAATGTCTCCAACGCGAAGCGGTCCCGCTCAGTCTTCGTCAAGAGCTTGAGGTAATCTGTCGCGGTCAGCGGGTCGTCCGACCCGTTGAACCGCGCGTCATAGTTCTGGAAACGGAAGATATCGAGCGTTGACTCTTGGAATTTTGTCAGGTCGTCGGCCAGCGGTCGATTGAGTTGATCGCTCAAGTCTATCAGCCGCTCGCCGTTCGCCCTATCATACTTCTGACCGGCCATTAAATCCCCTTGCGGCTCTTGAACGCGGCCACGTCCCCAAAGACTTTGTACCCCACAAACGCACACCGGAGATTGAAACTCGTTGCAATGAGATTCTGTACCCTCATAGTAACGTTGGAATTGGGATCAAACACTTGCGGCACAGCCCAAATGAACGGCCACTCTCCAGAGCCAAACCAATTATCTATGTGTGTGTCCACGTTGCTGAACTGCCGCCCAGAGCCGGAGTCTGTAATATTCACCAAGAACGGCGCGTTTTCATGTGACGCGATCAACGTGGTTGCCGGTGCCGGAATAGTGACCGCTGTGATTGGGGTCACGTTATCCGTCAACGTGGCAATGTAGGACGTTTTGCACATCACAAACGCGGAATCATTTTGCACGATGAAGCTGCCCGTGCTGAACGTGCTCAACGTGGCCGGAAGATATTCAATGTTGAATGTGAAGAACGAGAGGTTGAACGCTTTCTTGGCACGGGCCACGCTGGAAGACAGCCGATGAGCAATCGCGTCAAACACGGACTGAAGACCTGGAGAGCTTACGTCTTGCTGACCTGGATTCATACAACCATCGCTTTCTCTTCGGCAATGTCCCCCACCGAAACAGGGGCGCTCTCTGTGAGCGACTGGACCCCCTCTCACTGTAATCATGGAGAGGGAGCCAGCGCGGTAGCAACCCACGGGAGCGGCGTAGGTTGCCGGGGTCCGTCTTAGAGCACGCGACGATACAAGTACCCGTCAAGATACGTAGTGATCGCCGTATTTCCGCCAGCCAACGTTAAGGCCGCTGACCAGTTGTAGCGCACAAGAAAGTTCTGGTTGTGTGGAATCGTGATTCCACCCCAGAAGTTATTACGAGAACGAGGGTCAGGGATGCCGTTCTGCCCGAAGGAGGCCGCTTGAATCAAGGGTGCCGCAAAGACTCCGCTGATAGCAATGAACGGGTTGACCCCGCCACCTGCCGGGCACATATAAATCTTGCCCTCAAAGTAGGATTTTTGGGCGATTTGAAGCGACACTGAGCCAATCACCAAATTGTGCACGTCTTGCAATGCGCCGGTTAACGGGGTGAGTGTGGCGGCTACTGCGAGCGCCGAAGGGGCCACGTTCAGATACGTTGACAGGTGGTATATATCGTAGTACATGGGGGCCGGAATCTGTCCAGCCGCCTGCATGTTGCCAAGGGTCTTGTCCGTCTGCAAGGTCTGGAAGAAGTCAAGCTGCGTGGTGGTCGCTGACACGTAGGTCGCCGTGTCAAACCACACCCACGGAATGACTTCCCCCTGTGAGGCAAACAACGGAGTGATCGACGCCGATAGCTCTTCTTTGGTCTTGAAATGGAGCAGTCTTACATTAGGCATGGGTTCCTTGTGTGACCTTATTAGGCGTCACGACCTAAAGAAGACGCCGAAGCGTCTTCGGGTTGACTAACGTTACATCGCGTAGTTATCAGACGGTAACTCTCCGGTCTGATAGTAGGCCCCGGTTCCATGCTGCGTCTGGTTGTCGCCTTGGACTGTCGAAGCCGGGAGATAGTAGCTTTCCATCTCCGCCGCCGCCAACGCCGGGACGAACGGGGAGAGATACGTCTTAACGGCATCCTGAGCGACTTCCAAGGCGCCGCCCATGAGAAGCGATTCTTTCACGCGTGCGCCCAGGAGCATACCGCCCACGTAGGACACCGCAAACGCCACCACGCTCTTGATTGCGAGCCGGGGAATGTCGCCGGAAATTCCGACCATCGGGAGCACAAAGCCCGCGCTGATTTTCGTGCCGTAGTAGCCCCCCGCCACAAACGCCACTTCTTTCAAGAATCCCATCGACGGGATCATGCTCCCTAAGCCGGGATTCCGTCGCCCTCTCCGACGATGTCGAGCGTTCGCCATCACGAACGGCTGATTGCGCCGGGCGCGTCTTCGGTGCCGAGGGTTCGGCCCATAACCCGCCATTGCCTTGCGCGTCTTCCGCGCATAGCCAAGCGACTTCTTGCGCTTCCGAGCCCCGCGCCTATGCGTGGCCCAATACCGGGCCAGGCCCGCAGGCATCCGCCCCTTTCGCCCTCGTCGCTTCCGTGTTCTCGTTGCCATGGCTCGCCTTCCTTTCCTATGGGGGTTTATCATCCACGCTTGTTCGGTCGGAAACATTTCAACTCTCCTAGGATGGAGAGTTGAAACTCTTCCACCCCAAAACGACAAAAGGCCAACCCCTCGTTGAGGGGTTAGCCTTCCTTGAGCTTGCGGGGATGAATCCCGCTGACTGAGAAAGTTTAGATGAGGAGTAATTTACCGGATTGCGTCACCTTTAGCAAGTAGTCTTTTGTCTCGCCCGTCACCGTGTTCACGCCTTTAACGTGCAACGTGCGCGGCTCCGTGAGATCGACCAGCAACACGTCGGCACTCAGGACAAGCCCATGCCGAATATACGCCGGGTCTGTGGTGGTTAGTACCGTCATTTAGTCCAGCTTCCACAACTTTTTCCCGGCCTGAGAATGAATCAATATATCCCCATTGTCAAGCGCTAGGACGCACACTTTGGAGCGTTCGAGGAACGGGTGATAATAGAGCCCGTTCAACTTGCCCGCTGCCGTTTTTTCCGCCCGGATTTCCCGGCATCGGTTGTAGAGGACTCCGGCAACCGTGGTGTTGATTCGAGCGGGGGGGTTCGGCTTCAGTCTAGTTGAGCCGTAAATACCGGGCGGGCGCTTGAATGTCTTGTCTTGCCCATGGTCAATCGCATCCATCGCTAGTTCGATTTCCGGGAAGGTTTTCGAGTAGTGAATAATGTTCCCACCGACTGACAAGCTATACTTGAATCCATTCCCCGTAGGGCTCAAAATATACACCGACCCCTTAAGGTCTAGAATATAAGAACGCATCCCCGCGTCGTAGTACCATTCAGGCTTACTCTTTCTCAACGGATTCCCTACGACTGTGATCGGGTTTTTCACCATCCGAGATCGAGCGGCTTGGTCGTGTAACCACGCGGCCCCCCTGTGCTTCGTGATCTGTGTTGCTAATTGCCTGAGTGCGTTTTTCACTGTCTCAGGAAACTGCCCCGAAACAATCCCGGAAATGAGCGGTCCCCGCTCAATCCCTTTGCGTTTCAGCGCCGCGAGTTCATCGGTTATTAGGCTTTGATATTGTTCGTCAAGACTCAATGCACTCCGTTCGTGAGAATGGGCATGATCCCGATGGTCGGCCTTTGTGAACTGTGGAAGCCGACGCACAAGCATTTTCACCCCGTCGCTTCCATGCGCGGAAAGCGGAGACACTTCCCCGCTATACTTCGGAAACCTTTGACGGGTGTTATACACCGGATCATCGACGCCCAGAATGCCGGGGTTTTCTTTCAGGTGCCCCGTATGCCCCGCCTTCGCAAACACCCCACGCGGGCCGAAAAAGTGCTCCTCTGTCTGGAGCCCGGCGCGGCGAATGAGCGCTTTCTTAAAGGCCGCTTCGGCCTTGAGCCCCGCCGCCCGGACTGCAACCCTTCGTTCGCTGACCGTTCGCGCCATCATTCCCCCTCGTCCTCGTCCTCGCCATCGCCCTCGTCATCTATCATTTCGCATTCCTCATGCTCATCTATGTAGCAATCGAGACACAAGGCTAGGCTATGCTCAAAACAAAATTTTTCCGCTTCCTCAGTTTCACACGCCCCGCATTGTGTCGCCATTCTTCCACTCTTATTTGACGGTAAACGGTTCGGGGGTCTGTGTCGGTAACGCGGGAAAGGTCTTACACACGGGTCCGGCATACGGCCCCACACCCGACGCATTGACATAGGCAATACGATAGCATGCCGTATCTCCGGGAGAGTTGAGCGAATCAACAAACGTGATTGTCGAGGGGGGCAGCTGCCCCATGCTGGCAAATGTACCGGTAAAGGTGCCGGTTCGTGAGATGCCTTTTTCCACTTGTATTTTATCGGTGGTATCATCGGGATTCCCCCAATCTAACACGGCTTGTAACGGGCCGGGGGCGGCATATGCCCGCGTGTTCCACGCGCCAAACGCCAACAACAAGGAAACAAGAAACACGATATAAGTTTTTCCACTCACGATTTTCTCCCCCCTACCATGCGTGACAGCATCGGCCCAAACAAAAAGAGCGCGTAGCCGCCGACCGCCATCATAAGAATCGTACTGAGGTTCCCTGTGATCCCGGAGAGCCCGCCCCCACCCAGTAAGCCCCCGGACTTCTCCAACTCAATCGCTTGCGCGGGTGTGAGGACACCTTTTTCAACCAGTGCGAGGGTCTGCCGATGCTCCGCGACTCGTTGCAAATGGAGATACACGGCTCCGGCAATCGCCACGGCTCCGACGCCCAAGATCAAAGGGAAGAGGCCCATGGTCTGCGGGAGCCACGAGGTCGGAACGATAGAGCGAACACGATTCTCCAGCGTCGTTTGATCGTCCAATGAAACAATCAGATCGGCCACCAACTGAGAAGCCCGTACCGCGTTCTCAGTTCCCATGGACTTTTGCCGGAGCATAATGGCTTTGCCGTAGGCATCCTGCAAGAGCCCTCTTGCCGCAAAGAGACTTGCAACTTGTCGCTGCAAGTAATCAAGCGCTTGCTGAGGGGTGTAAAAGGTCATCGCCGTCTTCGCCTTGCAGGATTTTTCTTTCCGCGTGTCCGTGTCTTCCCCCCAAGCCCTACCGACGCCAAGAGCAACAAGCCAAGCCCACCGACGATCATTTGCACCGGGTTCACTCCATCCAAGAGCTGTGCCGAGGATCTGACCGGGAGCACTACAGCCGAGGGCGCGGGTCCGGCTTTCGGGAGCCGGATCAAGGCCGGGGGTGTTGACGGCACCGGAGAGCCGCCCATCAGCGCGGCCCAGGTATTCGGGCCGACAATCCCATCTATCGCTAATCCTTTGTCCGATTGAAACCGTTGTACGGCTTGCTTCGTGAGAGGCCCATAGAGACCATCGGGGGCCGTCTGGAGATACCCGGCGAAGGCGAGCGCGGCTTGAATTTGCTTGACGTTGGCTCCAGTAGAGCCGGTTTGATATTCGGTGGAAATTCCTAGGACCATAATGACCCCTCAATGATACCTAATGGTGTGCCAAAGAACCCACCCCATCACTACCACAATACAAAAATCTTGCAACAAGTCCACTATAGATTGGGCCATCTTAATTTTTCCGCATCAGCATCGGCACCACAAACAACAGCGCGGCCCCGCCCGCAATCCAGGGGAGATATTGGCCCAGGTCCATCCCGGCGATTCGGTACCCGGCTCCCGCCGTGGTCCCGGAGATCGGCACCCCTTGATAATCGAGGTTGACGCCCCACGCCCGCAGTTGATCGACCGCCCCGCTGACCTGACTGGGCTTGACCACGGATTGCGCCATCGACATGACTTGTTGAGGCGCCACCTTGATTCTGATATTCTTTAAGACTTGCGGGCGCCGATTCCATAGTTCGACAAGGTTAGACAGCGGGTTCCAAAACCCCCCGGTCGGCGCGGGCGTAGGCGCCGCACTCATCGACGGCACAAATACCGGCATGACGGAGAGCGGGTCAAGAATCGAGGCGCCAAGCGCCACCGGAGAGAAGGGGTCGTAGGGCCGCGTCAACACTCTCCGGCCTGAGCGAGTCTGAACGGCCAGAATTATCGGCCCCGCACTTGCTGGACGGAGAGGGTTGAGCCCCTTCATTGAAAACGCATCAGCGGGCTCTCCCCCGAAATGCCCCGGCTGCATGGAGAGATCGACCGCAACCGGCGTGCCCATCGTGGGGTACGCATGACGATTGAGCGGCTTCCGCCCGGCCTTCATCAGATAGCGCCGCTCGCGTTTGTGAAACGTCCCCCGCGCCATCGTCGCCCGGCGCGTTACGGGTTTGACTGTGATTTCACTGTCACCCTGAAAATACATGGTTAGTTCCTTCCCTTCTTCGTCAAGAATTGCATAAGCAAGGGTACGCCAATCATCAGGCCCAGTGCAATCGGAGAGAGCCCGCCAAGCATTCCGGCTTGTACCGGTTCCGTGGTCTCGCCGGGCTGGCCGGTCGGTGGGCCGAAATCACTTGCCGGGCTCCCGGACGGTTGCCATGGTGCAAGCGGGACGTTCTGCCCTTGCACCATCAAGGAGCCTGGCATGGCTCCTTGATTCCCATAGGTCAAGGCTCCTGTATTCGGGTCGAATGTCGCCCGGCCTTGCTCAACGTCGGCAATCTGTTGAGCCGTGAGTGATCCAGCTTGCTGTTGCTGTTGCGCGGGCGAGAGCTTATTGAACGCGCCAAAAAAACCCGTGAGCGTTTCGACGCCTTTCCCTAGCATCCCTGAAGCGCTGGAGAGAGTCGGCCCCAAGCTGGCCGCAATCGCCGGGCCAAGAATTACGGCCCCGGCAGCTACGGCGATTGCGGTTGTGACTCCGCCGAGAATTTGCATCCCCTTACTGTTCGCGCTGACAATCTTCGGCGCAATGATCGGTCCAAGCCCGCCCGTCATCACGGTAGCCGTAAAGGAGCCCACCGCCCCCAGAATACGCTTTACCGTGAAAGACTTTGGCGTGATATGCGCGACACGTTTCAACGCCTTCCCCGGTCGAAAACTGAACTTGCCTAACTCTGCCCCGCCCATGTTGTGCGCGTACATAATTACACCTGCACGGAAATTCGACGTTGCGCGTCAAACGGTTTCACGCCTAGACTCACGGTCGGATCAATCGCCACGCCCGCCATTTCCGTATAGACATGGTGAAACGTTTTCCGTCCGACGCCGTGAAAGATCGGTTGAAGCCCGATGCTCTTTCCCATCGCGGCCACTAACATGCTCATATCGTCGCAATCCCCGAACACCTTTTTCCCTTGGTGAATCGCCGTCGCCATCGTTGCCGGGTTCGTCAAGTTCTCTTTGTGCAACGGGTCCGGCACATAGCGGACCTTCACCCTGACCCATTCGCCAATGGCTAGCGCTTGTTCCTTCTGATGCCCCCGTGCGACATGCTCCGTTGCGCGGGCCGCATGCTGCCGTATTAAGGGGTGAGCAATCGCTTGATTAGTCATCGCCCGCATGAGCCCGATTGTTTGCACGATACCCGCCGCGCCGGGCAGTTGCGGAACATCGACTTGCCCGTGCACCGTCACCGACGCGCCACGGATCAACCACAAAATCACCACGCCTGCAATCAGCCACGGCCACACGAGACAACCTCCAAAGGTTGTCGAGTCCTACATCGGACTCGACTCATACGTACCCCCGCCGCGCCAGCATAGGCCGAAGCCAAAAAAAGTACAAGACCCCAATCACGAGAATGATCGCGCCCGCGCCCATTGACGGCGTGATCTGAATTGGCATCACCTTTTGAAACTTGGCCCAATACGCTTTGAGTTCGTCCAGCGGCGCGGCCTTCAACTCGAAATGTGGCTTATCAGGAGTGACCCACCGCCCACCCCAGGTCAGGCCAAGCGCTTCGCCAATCTGCCCGATTGCCGCCCAGTGGGGGCCGGTCGGGTTCCAATCGGATAGGCTCTTGTAGGCCACCGGCACCACGTCAAAGGCGAGCCCGTACTGATGGTAGCTATCTCCGGGCCGGGCCTTCGTCACGATTGAGCCGGGCGTAGTTCGTCCTTGGTCATAGATCGCTTGTTGTTCGGAAAATGAGCGGGCACCCTGTGCGACTTCGCACGGGATACCCGCCGCCGCACATCGGTCAAGAAACGCGGTCGCTATCGGCTGGACTGGCGGCTGAAGGGTTTGAATCAGGCTCAGACTGTAGCGGGGTAGGGGCATCGCCTAACTCCTCGTTGAGCGCCTCAATGAGAAGACGCCGGAGCGCATCCCACCATAAGCGCTGGTTCGGGTCGGCGGAAATAATCGGCGCATGTTTTGCGAGAGCATCGAGACACCCCGGCTTGAGGAGCCAAGCCCGGAGCCGATCATACATGAAGCCCGGCACCTGGTCAAGAATCAGGTCACAGTATAAGTCTGGGCCTTTCTTCTCCGCCGCCGCCTTGACCAACATCGGCAAATACTCTTTGAATGACTCTGCAATCATATCGCCCTCTATAGGTTGAGGCGCCAGAGGCGCCGAATCCGTGACAGGTTCCACGGGCGCGGGTTGTGGATTGTTCACAACCTGCGGTCGTAAATCCGGTTGTGAGGGACGCATGACAGACCCTTGAGCCGGTTGTATCGGCCCCCTCGTCACCGCCACTTGTATAGTGTCAACGATCTTCAGTAATGGCTCTTTCAGTTGTGCAAGCGCAAAGAGCCACGGATTCCCGCCCCCTTCGCCCCCGCCCTGCGAGATTAACGGCGCGAGCTTTTCGACGAGGGAGAATACTTTCTCCGTCGCGTCCGGCGCGTTCTGTGCCGGTCGCATCATTTCGAGCATCACCCGCATTTCCTCACGGGCTTCTTTGCGCGTTTCCGCCATCATTTTTAACACGTCAATCATTCCAATCCGTGAGGATTGGGACTCTTCAGGCTCCCGCGACTGGTTCAGGTACGGGTACGGCTCCCCGCCGCCATCCTCCTCGAACCGCCGCGCCTCTTCCGCCCGCGTGAAGACTTTCGGCTCTCCTTCAATGTCAAAACTGTAGCGGGTATACTGACCGTTCTTTTTCCTATAGCGGCCAAAATACCGGCCCCCGCCGAACCGCTCCAAAATCAAGACTTCGTTAAAATCTTGGGGGGCGAGCCCGGCAAGAAATCGAGGCCGTCCACCTAAATCGCCGGGGTAACGATAGAGCTTGACCAGTCGCTCACCTTCTGCAAAATCTTTTGCAATGTCTTCCATCGCCCGGTCATCGACATCGGCCTCAGCGTCCTTTTCAACCTCTTCCTCTTCATCGCCGACAATTTCCACCGTGCGGGTCTTCACTCGTTTTGCCATGTTACAGACTCCCCCCTCTTGCGTTCCATCGGTAAAACCCACAAATCCTGTCACAGTTCAGACACGTCCATTCCCGATGAGTCGCGTTACAGAATGATTCGACATAATGATGCTCGCATGTCTGGGCGCTGGCATCCCCGCCAAGGTGGTACCGGCTGCGTGGGTCGCAATCTTCAGGAACACTGATTAACTTTTTCGGCAGCGTCGCACTCACAACGCCCGCCCGCCTTGCATCCGTTGTAGCCGTTGTTGCTTCTCTAGCTCCTCGCGTCCTATCCGTTGCGCCGTAATCACTACGACATGCTGCCCAACCGCTTGAACAACGCCAACAATCAAACTATCCTCTACCTTAGCCCGTTGACTCAGCCTCATATACGCCTGTTCAATCAATCCCGGTAACTCCTCTTCGATGTTCGCGCACTTCGCCATACTCACAACTTCAACAATATGCGACGAAAGCACCCGCCCCTCGTCCCCGTTCCCTGCGACTCGTAACTTATGCTCCCCCATCACAACCCTCCTTTCGCGGGTTTATAGACCCGTCAACGCGGTACTTTGACCGCCCGCCGTTTTGTATCGTGTCCATAGGGTCAACGTCCGGTCTCACCTCAATCCTCGACCACCCCATGCAGAGCCAATAGGTTCGGCGATGCACCCCATTCAACGCGGCCCCGCCCTCCGGGTTCCAGAGAAAGACGGCTTGCGTGAACCGTTCCGGCCACCATCGCCACCGGCCCGTCGCCCACATGAAATCTTTTGTGACAAGACCGGAGACCCTGGAACGGGTCAAATACCGCTGCGCCTTTTTCGTACTATTCTCGAAGTCAGACCGTTCCATCATAGACCCCCATCACTGTCCAATCTGTCTGTGCTGATGCCAGGACATAAAATACACCTGATGCCCGCCCCACACCAAATGCTTGAACGCCACCAGCCACGCGAGCGACCGACAGGGAATAAAAAAGTCACGCTGACAGGTGACACACGTAAACTGATACATAATCCCCTTTCCGACCGCCACGCTCCTAGCCGTCGCGTGTCTCAGTCCGGCATCCGTCGCCCCGGCCATGTCAACATCTTTGACGCCGCATCCAGCGCCCCGGCCAGTTTATTGACCCCCACACCATACCGCTCTGCCAAACGCGCCCACGCGAAGACCGCTGCCGGGGCCAGTACGTCGCGCCCGCGTAGGATAAAAACGGGCTCATCAGGGTTCATCTCAGCCCGTGCTAAATAAATCGCCCCTTCTTTCGCCGTCATGCTTTCCACCGGCTTTACCGCTTCAAGCTCATCCATGCGGTTTCCTCTCCGATAAAAAAGAAAACTCAGCGGGACCACTCATTGTGAATGATCGGCCCCGCCAAGTAACACGGACCCCAGAGTTCTAGGGGCTCCCCGGCATTCGACCCCCGAATGCCAAGACGTTCATTCCAGCCATGGCCCGCCGTGTTCATCTGCGGGACTTAACCGTTACGTGTCACGGTGCTCTTCCCGCATTCCCTTACGCCGCGCGTGTGGTCTTCGTGGCCTGTCCGGGTCGCTTCACCTTGAGCGCAAACAACCGCACAGGATTCAACCCGCGCTTGGTCGCTTTTTCCCCTAAGAAAATGAACGCCAGCCGGTCCCCGCTTTGAATCGGCGGATACGCTGAATCATACAGCCGGTCCAGCGCGGCGCTCCCCCAAACGGCCACGCTCATCGCTTCCCCGTTGTTCGTGCCGGGTACCGACAATTCATACAACCGTGAGGCGTTTGGGCCGACCGATTCCCGCATGCCGACAAACTCCCCGAAGATGCAATCACCTACCCGGTCAAACTTCGCGGAAGGCGGAAACCCCGCCAGCGTTTCAGCCCCCTTGAACTCGTCCGGGAGCCCGGCAATCGCCCCCGTCGTCATCCCTTCATCGACTAACCGTGCCGGAGTCACTGTAACCGGCCCCATGACTTCTTGCTTGTTTTCCACCTTTGCCACGGTCTGGCTTGCTGTCTTGGCTCCCATCGTTCCGCCCCCCTGTAGTTAAAATGTCCGGCGACCGGCTGAGATCGACCCCCGGCAATGTGGCTAACTGTCTCAGCACCATGACTTGTAGATACTCCCGAACGGATACCTTCGACTCTACCGCTAGCGCCTTCACCCACCAACAGGCCCGGCTCGGAAGCTGTATCGTGATCGTGCCTACGCTCATGCACACACCCGTCCGAACCGACGTGCACCCTCAGAGTAGACGCCTTGCTCTGCAAGAATGCTCTTCAGATGCTCCTCACAAATCCCGTGCGTAATCGGCTCGCCGAACGCCGCCGACTTGACCAGCGCCACGGCGTCTACTTGCCCCTCTTGTTCACACCACGCGCACACGTTCAGCATGCCGTCACCACCACCCAAACCCCGAACGAACTAAGCCCTTGCGCGTCTAAATAGCCATTCCGCATTTCCGCTTCCACGTTAGCACACTCGCGAGATTCAAACGAAGGCCCTTTCACCGTGACCCCGCCATCATCGTAATACTTCAACAGGTACATGGTTCACCCCCCTTA
>Ga0315273_10005524_pt1 | contig 15641 bp, 11 predicted proteins | sample YL17G02_0_MG_FD_205753 | JGI IMG/M metagenome (GOLD analysis project Ga0315273, IMG submission 205753) | Sediment microbial communities from Yellowstone Lake, YNP, Wyoming, USA - YL17G02_0 | ecosystem: Environmental > Aquatic > Freshwater > Lake > Sediment | place: USA: Wyoming | collected...
CGCCCATCAGCGCTGCATAGCGCGGCGGGCAGTCTTGCCCGCCGCGAGAATGCGGGCGCGTACGCGCGGTGGGCAAGACTGCCCACCGCGCTATCGCCGGTTCTGAAACAGCTTCTAGGCAGCAGAAGACGCCCACGACCCCATCTCCCGCCGCTCCCGCGGCAGGCTCGGCCTATTGTCGGGGGGTCACACCGCCGCATCGCCCAACAGCATGCGGGCCGTCAGGTCGGCCATGGTCATCAAGTCGAGGGCGTTATGATGGACGATCGTCTGGAGCCGCCTCAGGGCGCGGACGCGCTGGACGGGGTCCTCTCCCCGCTGCGCCCGCACAAAATCGTGATAGGCGGCCGGGATATCGCCGCCGGGAATGTCGCCGTGCCGGTAGCGGCCGCAGACCAGTTGCTCGAGCGTCTGAAGGCGGCAGTTCGGCATCACCTTCTTCCACCGCCGCCGCGCCTCAAACAGAAGGTCCACGTGGGCCGGCAGCGCCGGCCGCTGGAACAGACCGCAGGCGAGGCTCCGGGCCTCCAGCGTGGGCACGTCGAACGTCTTGCCATTGAACGTCACCAGGCAGGCGGCGGACGCCAGGGCCTGCCATACGCCGGCCAGGAGCGGCCGCTCTTCGGAGTAGTCGCGGGCCAGGAACTGGTCGATCACCAGTGTCTCTTCCCGGAACTGCATGAGGCCCACGAGGAACAGCGCTTCGCCGGCCAGGCCGCACGTCTCAATGTCGAGGTACACCACGCCGCCGGGCTCGGTCAGCGCCACAGGGCGAAAGGCCTCGTGCAGGTCCCCCGGGGCCGCCGCACGCCCCGCCCCAAAGAAGACGCGGCGATAGCGGGCCAGGAAGTCCGCGCCGTCGCCCGTCCCGCCGCCATCGGCCGGCGCGACGCCGGGCCAGACCTCCTCAACGCGACGGCGAACCACGTAGACCTGCCCGCCGGCCGACTCCTGCTCCCGGCCCGGTATCGCGTCTTGGAGGGTCAGGCCGCCGGCGGCAACGTGCCCCGGCGCCGGCGGACCGCACGCACGCGAGGCCACCAGGTCGCCCGTGGTCACCCCGCCGCGCAGAAGCTCGCGGTTCAGCCGACTGAGCCGCTTGAACAGTTCAGGCGAAAGACCCACGTCCGCTCTCCGAACCAAGCCTCCGCCATTGTACCGACCACCGCAAAGGAAAACAAACGGGGCCGCCCGCCGCGGCGGGAAGCCCCGTGCCTTGTCCCTTTGCGCCCGACCCACCCCGCCCGTCGCGACCAATCGTCTTACCGGTTGGTGTGGATCCACAGCGGGCTGAAGCCCTCGCCGATCCCAAAATCCTTCTTCAACTTCGCCTGCAACGCACTGACCTGGTCGCGGTCGCTCTGCCGTGAGTCGATGTTGCCGACGTAGAAGAACTGCGACAACTCATCGAGCGTCGCCCCATTGGGCCCGGGCACCAGCTCCACGTGGCCGTCGCAGAACAGCACGTTGGCCTTGCCGAAGTGCCGCAGAGACTGCCAGTAGTTCCACGGCTTGTCGGGCTTGCTCTTGGCCATGGGGCCCTTCGTCTTATCCCAATTCCCCGGGTCCTCGACGAAATACGAGTTCTGGTCCGGGGTATCGCCGATGTTGCCGCCGGTCAGGTAATCGGCCAGCGGCCGGGGGTAGTCGAGGATGAAGAACTGCTTGCCATCGGGGACCCGCACCGGCTGATTGATCGTCTCAAAGGAACCCCGGCTCAACCCATAGTCGCCCATCAGCGGCGCGACCCAGGAATCGGCCACACCCACATCCGTCCCCTGCACGACGCTGGCGCGCCACGATTCGCCATCGATGAGGCTCCCGAGCGGAATCGTCTGCCCGTAATGCGTCTGCCATCGGGTCACGAGAACCTTGCCGCAAATCTTGAAATCGTAGATGTATCGCCCAGTCGCGGACTGGGTGTGTGCACCCGAGCCCTCGATGGCCTTGACGGAGACCGGCCGATTGTTCTGGAAATTGATTTCCGCCGTGATGTCGGCGTCGCCTGAAATGCCGATGCCGCAGTCGTCCGCCTCGAACCGGAAGACGCCGTCGCTTACTGATGTCTTGTTGACCAGCGGGCTCCCAAGGCTGATCGCGCGGATGAAGGCGCCATACGGCCCGGTTACTCCGGCCCCGTTAACACCAGTATTGCCTTCGATGGCCCCTTGCTGGAGGTAAATGTCGAACTCGAACGCATAGTCGTCAGGCTCCGGCCCAGACGACACATACGATCCCGCGGCCCAATTATCTGTAGCGCCGCCGGCGTTCTTCGCGAGTTGGTCGGCCTCGGCCTTGGCGTCCGCGCCCTCCCTGTCCGTCCAGTCCCGCTCCGGCTGGCTGGGCTGCGACGCCCCCTGGTTCCTGGCGTCCTGTGCCGAAGCAACGTCCGGGCGCCACCGGCTGCCGCACATGAACACCTCCCGGTTCTCCTCCAGGTACCCGACCAGTTGGCCTCGCCACGCCAAGCCCGTCAGCCGCGTGTCATACCCGTGGCTCGCGCGGTCCGCGCGCCAGGACCCGTAGGCGGTGTAGATGGCGTTCAGGTTCCGCTTGCACCGCGTCAGGTGCGCGTACTGCCAGGCCGAGGAAAGCCCTGGGATCAGGAGGACCAGAAGGATGGCGATGATCGTGATGACCACCAGCAACTCGATCAGCGTGAAGGCCCTTGTGACTTGGCGTTTCATGGCACGTCCCCCAACGAAGTGTGGACCCACTTCTTACGACGCACCCCCGTTGGTGCGCCGGCCCTACCTCGACCGCTACGCCTGCAACGCTTATCGCTTGTCAAAACGCCCCCGCTGCTCAGCGGCCTTTTCGCTGCCGCATGGCTCGAAGCGCGGCCTGCTGCCCGGCAGCAAGCGTGGCCGCCTGTAGGCGGATGCGGGCCAGCGCCTCCTTGCGCTCCTTCACCGACGCACCGGGATCGTACTTGAACGTCATCCCGAGGATCAACTCGATCGCCCGAACGGCCCGCGTTTGAACCACCGGATCCTGCTCAGTCTCGGCTATCTCGACCAGGAGCGGAACATCCTCGAATGACCGCTGGATCGCAAAACCATAGGCCGCCGTTTCGCGAACTCGCGGATCGGGATCGACCAGGGCGGCTTGGCGCAAGACGCCCAGTGCTTCCTGGCCCCCCACCTTGCCGAGTTGCGCCACCGCCTCCTGCCGCACGACGTCGCGCTGGTCCGCAGTAGCCACCTTCTTGAGGGCCGTGACGGCCGCAGGCCGGCGTATGCTGCCCAGGTTCCGCACGGCCTCTGTCGCCACCTGCTGATTGGTATCCTTCACGACCTCGCCGATCACCTCTATGGCCTTCTCGTCGCCCCGTTTCGCCAGTTCGGAAAGGGCCTTCATCTGCTTCTTGGCGTCACCCGACTTCGCGTCCTTCGCGGGGTCGCTACAGCCCGCGACCAAGAGGCCGAAAAGGCCCGCGCCCGCCAGCGCCACCGCCAATGCAACGTGCTTCGCCATGTGATGCTCTCCTCGGCTCCGGTGCTGCATTTCCTTAGATTTCCGAGGTGCGGGCATAGTCTTTCTCCGTTGATCTCATTCTAACCTGCCCCCGCACCATGTCCAGCCCCACCCGCACCGAGAATCCAGCCACCCTCGCGGAAAGGGCTTCCAAGCCACACTCTGCCCCTCCAAAACCGAACGAAACCTCCAAAAAAAAGGTCACTGGACTCTTGGGAATCGGGAAGACAGGCGTCAAGGCTACCCCGGCATCCTGTCCCCCTTCACCCCATGATCGAAGCCGGAAAACCGCCGTTTCCCCCTCAAAATTCCCTGTTTTTTTGTCCCGCGACCGCGCGCCTCAACCTCAGACACCCCCTCTGTGCCACACATCACGGCGACCTGGCGACCGTAATCACGGGTTGGCAAGCAACCCGCGGCACATGAAAATAAGGCCACACAACACAGATACCCGGCCCCGCCCCACGAAACGCCTTTGTATCAGTACGCCCGCGCGAACGGCACACGCTTGGCGGGACCCTTGCCGCACGCGATGCAAGCCCCGCCCTCTTCCGCCCCCTCGGGAAGCAGGCGAATCGTCGCCTTTGTTTCTTCGGAAATCCGATCTTCGCACTCCCGGCTGCCGCACCAGGGGGTGTAGATGAAGCCGCCTTCCTCGATGATTCTCTTGAACTCTTCGTAGGACTCGGCCTTCCGGCAACCCGCCTCCAGGCGTTCCCTGGCCTTCTTCAGAAGCGACTCCTGGATCTCTTCCAGGATGCCCGGCACCTGGAAAGACACGTCGTCCATGGCCGTCGGGGTCTTCTGGCCCGTGTCGCGCCGAACGAGAACCACCTGCCCTTTCTCGAGGTCCTTCGGGCCGATTTCGATGCGGATCGGCACGCCCTTGAGCTCCCATTCGTTGAACTTCCACCCCGGCGACACGTTGTCGCGGTCGTCGACCAGCACCCGCACGGCGTCGCCGAACGGCTCCGCCACCCGGTACGCCGCCGCCAGGATGCCCGCATTGTCGGCATCGGCCTTCAGGATGGGGATTACGACCACCTGGAGCGGCGCCAGCTTCGGCGGCAGCACCAAGCCGGCATCGTCGGAGTGGATCATCACCAGCGCCCCGACCAGGCGGGTCGACACGCCCCAGGAGGTCGCGTAGACGTACTCCAACTGCCCCTCGCGGTTCTGGAACTGCACGTCGAAGGCCTTCGCGAAGTTCTGGGCGAGGTAATGGCTCGTCCCGGCCTGGAGGGCCTTGCCGTCCTGCATCAGGGCCTCGATGGTAAAGGTGATCTCGGCGCCTGGGAACTTCTGGCCCTCGCTCTTGCGGCCGCTGAGAACCGGCATGGCCATCCACTGCTCGGCAAAGACGCGATAGATGCCCAGGATCCGCTCGGCCTCTTCCATCGCCTCCTTGGCAGTCGCGTGGGCGGTGTGTCCCTCCTGCCAGAGAAACTCGGCAGTCCGGAGGAAGAGGCGCGTCCGCATCTCCCACCGCACGACGTTCGCCCACTGGTTATAGAGGAGAGGCAGGTCGCGCCACGACTGGATCCACTTCTTGTACATCGCCCAGATGATCGTCTCGGAGGTGGGGCGGATGACGAGCGGCTCTTCCAGGAGCTTTCCACCCCCGTGGGTGACCACGGCGCACTCAGGCGCGAAGCCCTCGACGTGCTCCGCCTCCTTTGCGAGGAACGACTGCGGAATGAGCAGGGGGAAGTAGCAGTTGGAGTGCCCCGTGTTCTTGAACATGTCGTCCAGGGCCCGCTGCATCCGCTCCCAGATGGCGTAGCCCCACGGCCGGATGACCATGCACCCCTTGACGGGGGCGTAGTCGGCCATCTCGGCCCGGGTAACGATGTCGATGTACCACTGATTGTAGTCGGCGCTGCGTTTCGTGATCTTGGCCACGCGTTCTCCCTCGCTTGCTCGACCGGCGGCGGGTCATTCTACGGGAAGCGGCGGCCAAGAGCAACGGTTTGGGCGCCGCCCGTCGCGCCGCACATTCCCGCGAAGGCCATTGCGGCCGGCGGCCAGGCTGATATAATGCGTCGCGTGAATCCCCGCCAAGGGGGAGTAGCAGGACCGGCCTCGGGTCGGTCCCGGGCAGGCCAACAATCACGGAGGGTAATCCTCCTGGTCCGCCCGACCGGAGCCTCTCCGGGTGTGAGACCTTTGGCTACGCTTGACAAGCGTGGCCCAGGGTTCCAGCCACGCACCGGGAGAGGTAATGATGATGAAACTGAGGGCCTGCCTGCCGTTCCTGGTCGCCATTGTCGTTGCCCTGCCCGGAATCTACCTTCGGTTGGCGGGCGTGCCGCTTGATCCTCCGCTGGCAGCCCTTGTTTCGGGAGTGTCCATTCTCGGGGCCTCGTTTCTGCTTCTCTGGGCCTGCGACGCCGCCCAGGCCGACGTGTCGCAGGCGCTGGCGCTGGCCGTGGTGGCCCTGGTCGCCGTGCTCCCCGAATACGCCGTCGACATGTACTTCACGTGGGAGGCGGGCCAGAACCCCGAGAGTGATTACGCCCAGTACGCCATCGCCAACATGACGGGGGCCAACCGGCTCCTCATCGGCGTGGCGTGGGGCGCGGTGGCGGCCATCTACTGGTTCCGGAAGCGGCGACAGATCCTCCTACATCATGAGCGGCGGCTGGAACTCATCTTCCTGGCCATGGCAACCGTCTACGCCTTCGTGGTTCCCCTGAAGGGAACCCTGGCCTGGTACGACGGCATGGTATTCCTGGGGCTGTACCTGTGGTACATCGTCCTGGCGGGGAGGCGTCCGTGCCCGGAGTGCGAGGCCGGCGGCCCGGCCGACCTGCTTATCGCGATGCCGAAGGGCAGGCGCCGTGTCGCGGTCGGTGGGCTGTTTCTGTTCGCCGGCGGCGCGATCCTCGCCAACGCCGAGCCCTTTTGCGAGGGACTGCTCGGCACGGGAAAGGCCTTTCACATCAACGAGTTCTTCCTGGTGCAATGGCTGGCCCCCCTTGCTTCGGAGGCGCCGGAGTTCGTGGTGGCGATGATGTTCGCGTGGCGCGGCAACGCCAGCCTGGCGCTGGGGAGCCTGCTGTCCTCGAAACTCAACCAGTGGACATTGCTGGTGGGGACGATTCCGGGTGTTTTCGCCCTGTCGCATCAGTCGCTTGACCATCCGATCCCGATGGGCTCGTTCCAGATGCAGGAGATTCTGCTGACGGCGGCGCAGTCGTTCCTGGCGGTGGTGATGCTGGCCGCGCTGAGGTTCTCCATTTCCGGCGCCCTGCTGCTGTTCGTGTTGTTCGCCGGCCAGTTGGTGATGCCCTCGATTGTCGCCGCAGGCCCGGGGGCGTGTCTGGGGCTGTCGGCCGAGATGGTCCACCCCCTCTTCTCGGCCCTCTACGTAGCGTTGGCGATCCTCATGTTCCTGCGGCGGCCGGCGGCGATCTGGAACCTGGCGAAGGGTCTGCGCGGCTGACGGGGCGGCGCGAGGCGCGTCAGGTCTGGCCAAGGCGCAGCGCATCGCCCGCAGGCAGGGCGGGCAGGCTGTGGGCATGACGCCCTGCTTCGGCGAACCAGCGACCAAGACTGAGGCACTTGCCCGCCCCCCCCTGCCGCGAATCCTGTTTGTGCCGACGACGGCCGCCAGTACAATGGTCATCCTGCCGCGTTCAACTGGAGGCACGCGAAGCAGAAAGGAGAAGCCGCATGTCGAGCCGCATGAACCGTCGCCGCTTCTTGAAGACAAGCGCTGCCGTGGGCGGCCTGGTGGCCGGGCTTGGCCTCGCGCGGGGACCGATCATCCTCGCGGAAGGCTCGCCTGCCTCGAAGGTCCGCGTGGCCGTCATCGGCTGCGGCGGACAGGGCGGCGGCGCCCATCTGCCCAACGCGGCGCGGGAGCGCCTGGTCGCCCTATGCGACGTCCACGAGGCGAACTGGGCCAAGGGCATGAAGTTTCTCGAAGAGAAGGTCAAGGACGTCAAGGTTGAGAGCGTCAAGACCTACTTCGACTACCGCAAGATGTTCGACGAGATCGGCAACCAGATCGACGCCGTCAGCATCGCCACGCCGAACCACCATCATTTCCTGCCCGCCATGATCGCCATGCAACTCGGGAAGGCCGCGTATGTAGAAAAGCCGATGGCCCACTCCGTCGAGCAATGCCGGGCCATGGCGGCGGCCTCGGTCAAGTACAAGGTCCCCACGCAGATGGGCAACCAGGGCCACAGCGGCGAGGGGTATCGGCGGCTGTGCGAGTACATCTGGGCCGGCGCCATCGGCAAGGTCGCCGAGGTCCACTGCTGGTGCGACCGCCGCAACGGCGGCGCGGGCGGGCGCCCGCCCACCTTGCCCGTCCCTGCGGGGATGCACTGGGAGGAGTGGATCGGCCCGTCGCCCTACCGCGATTACCATAAGGACCTGCACCCGCACGAGTGGCACAACTGGTACGACTTCGGCAACGGGTCGATCGGCAACATGGCGTGCCACATCATGGACGGCGCCGTCTGGGCGCTGAAGCTGAAGTGGCCGACCTCGATCGAGGCCGAGGTGATCACCGGCGGCAGCGACGAGCGATACCCGCTGGGCGATCGGCTGCGGTACGACTTCCCGGCGCGCGGCGACCTGCCGCCCATCAAGCTCTACTGGTGGGACGGCAAGAAGCCCGACGTTACGGGCGACGCCAAGGGCGACGACCAGGATACCGTGTCGAAGAGCGGCCAGTTCTACCCGCCCCTGGTCCTGGAGTGGCAGAAGAAGGCCGGCTTCAAGCTCGAATCCAACGGCACGCTTTACGTCGGCGACAAGGGGATCATGTACACCGGCACCTATGGCGGCAGCCCCACGCTGCTTCCGGTCGAGAAGATGAAGGAGTACCCGGTGCCGGAGAAGTCGATTCCGCGCGTCAAGGGCGGACACTTCGGCGACTTCTACGAGGCCGTGCGCGCCGGCAAGCCCACAACGTGCTCCAGCTTCGAGGTCGCCTCGGTGCTGACCGAGATCGTCTGCCTCGGCAACCTGGCCGAGAAGGCCGGCGTGGGCAAGAAGGTCGAGTGGGACGGGGCGACCATGAAGTGCACGAACATACCGGAGCTGAACCGCCTGGTCCAACTCCAGTACCGCAAAGGCTGGACGGTGTAGGACCGTCGCCTGCGGCGCCGCTGTACAGTATCCGTTCGTCGCCATTGCCGGTGTTTCGGGCGGGAAGGGCCGCGGCATGAAACCGACACGGCACAGGTTGGTTCTCGTGGCGGCGGTCCTCGTCCTGGCAGTTGCGGCCTGGCTGGTCTATCGCGAAGGCTCGCACCTGTATCCACTTCCGCCGCACGTTCAAGTGCGCATGCCCGGTTACTGGCGGACAATGTTCATCTTCTCCTCGGATGTGCGGCAGGCGGCCCAGGGCCTCTACTCTCCAACCAGCGCAGGGCGGCGGCAAGCATGCCGCGACCTCGAGAACCTCTGCCCTCGATCAGAGGCGACCATCCCGTGGCTCATTGCAGCCTTGGCCGATGGCGTGCCCATGCCCGAAGGCACGACCGCCAGCCAGACGACACCCAACGCCAAGACCGAGCCACTTGTCATCCGGCTCTGGGATTGGCTGCTGGGTCCGCACCCGGAAGAAGACCCGATGGAGTTCTTGCTGCAGCCCGCCGAGGCTGCCTCGGACGCCTTGGCCGAGATCGGCGGTCCGGCCGTGCCGAGTCTCTGCGTTGCGCTCACAGACCCTTTGCCAGGTGCCCGGTTTGAGGCGGCGAGGGCATTGAGCAACGCCGGCGATTCCCGCGCCTTCGAGCCGCTGGTCGGCATCTTGGGCGACAGCAATGAACTCGTGCGCGTGATGGCGGCTATAGCCCTCGGAGAGCTGGGCGACCGGCGCGCTGTTGAGCATCTAGCGAAGATCTTTGGAGACCCGCAGGCTGGAACGCCCCCCAGCGAGACATACAAGGGCACCGGCCTGCGCGGCGCGGCGGCCGAGGCACTCGACCGGCTGGGCGGCCGGGGACGGGAGATCCTCCTGGAATCGATGCGCGGCCCCAACCCCGCACTGCGGTTGCTCGCGGTTCGCGCCTTCTCAGAGACGCACGCGCACGGAGACCCGCAGATCATTGCCGCGCTCGTGGCGGCATTGGACGACCCCAGTCCGGAGGTGGCGTCAGCGGCGGCATGGGAGATGATGTACCTGAAGACCCCGCTGGCCGTGGAGGGCCTCTTGAGAGCCCTCCGGCACAGAGTCTACGATGTGCGCAGCCATGCCTTGTGGGCTTTGAAGGAATACCGCGACCCGCGCATTGTCGAGCCCCTCATTGCCACGCTCGATGACGACTTTTCTGTCAGCCGCGAACAAGCAGCCGAGGCCCTGGGCAGGGTTGGCGACCGGCGGGCCGTCGAGCCGCTCATCCGCCGGCTCCGGGACAAGGACGACCAGGTTCAGCGCCAGGTCATGCGTGCGCTGGGCACACTGGGCGACCCCCGTGCGGTCGAACCGCTGGCGGCGTTAATAGGGAAGGAAGGAAATGCTGCGGCGGGCGAAGCGGCCGCTGCGCTGGCGCAGATCAAGGACCCCCGCGCAGTGCCCGCGATGGTTCGGGCGCACAGCAGGGAACTGGCAGCCTTCGGCAAGGCGGCGGTTGAGCCGCTCCTGGCATCACCAGTAGATGGAAGGTGGGAATGCGCCGTCATCGAGATGCTGGGCGACATCGGCGACCGGCGGGCCTTCGACCGACTCCTGGCGGCCCTTCGCAGCCCCGACCTCGCCGTGGCCTACGCAGCAGCCCCGGCGATCGGCAAGCTTCATGACCCTCGGGCGTACGAGCCGCTCCTGGACACCATGAAGCGAACGGAGATACTGGCGACAGCTATCGAAGGCCTCGGCCACCTGAAAGACCGCCGGGCCATCGGCCCCATCATGGCCGCCTGGGAGGCCCACTGCGCCGCGCGGCCGAAACCAGCCTCAGACGAACACGGCGTCGACGATTACCCGTTGCGAGAGGCGGTGGCCATGGCCTTGCTGGAACTCGGCGACCCCCGCGGCGTGCCGATGTTCTTCGACTTCTACCACAACATGATGTGCTGGCGCGAGTGTACCGATCCGGTTCCGTTCCTCATCGAGATGGGCAGGCCTGCCGCGGAGCCGCTCACGGCGGCCCTGGCTGACAAACGCGGCATCGTGTCCTGGGTAGCCGCAAAGGCGCTAATCAGCTTGCAGGGACCGGCGGCAACTGACACGCTGCTGAGGGCCATGCCCGAGATCAGCCAAGAGAACCGGGCGCAGCTTGTCTGCTACATCACCAACGCCAAGCCCAAGGGCATGACCGCTTTTCTGGCGGAGATGCTCAGGAGAGATAAGGATTCGCAGGTCAGGTCGATGGCTGCCTGTGCCTTGTCGGAGACCGGCGGCCCGGAGGCGGCCGAGCCGCTGCGCCAAGCCCTCAGAAACGATCCCAACCGCTGGGTGCGGCAAGATGCCGCCCGGGCGCTGGAATCCCTCACGGAGGAGCGGCCTGAGCCGGCCCTGCTGCGCCGCTGGTTGCGCCGAATGACCGCCGAGGAGTTCATGAGGCGCTAGGAGGCAGGCAACACCGCCATCCCCGTTACCTCGTGCGCGGTGGGTCTCCTGGCCCACCGCGTGGCAATTGCCCCCCAGCGGCGAGATAACGCACGTGCGCGGCGGGTCGGGGTACGTGTTTAGCGCGGCGCCCAATTGCCGGGTGGCACGGCCACATGGGGGAGCAAGCACGGTCACGCAACGGCGTGTGACCATGCCACCCGCGCTAAACACGTGCTCCGGCCCGCCCCGCCTCTCTTATTCCCGCCGCAACCCTGAGTGCTGTCGGCTTCCGGTTCGCGAGTAACCCTCCCGTATGGGCAAGGTTTGATATTCTGTCCGTGCCTTGGGGGGCCGGGTGCGAGGGCTTTCGCGGTAGGCGCGCGAGGCCCGACGGCCGTGCCGAAGTCCGGGGGGAGAGGGGTGGTCTGTGACGCGAACGTTCGACCCGGCCTGGATCGCTTTCTCATGGCGCGGCATCCCCTGGCTCCGATTCGCGGCCGCCGTCGCGGCGGCTTTGTGGACCGCGGAGGCGGGGACAGCAACGCCTGGCGCGACGACCCCAACCCCGGCTGCGGCCGCGGCGACCGCCGAACCGCGCCCCGCCGTCACGGGCCCGTCCGCCCCGGCCCCGGTTGAGGGCGTCATACGCATGCGGGCCGAGGTCGAGGCCCTCATCCAAGAGGCCGGCGCCTCGCCCCCCGACTGGTGGAACACCGTGCCCCTGGCTTACCCTCCCACGCTCGACCTGACGTGGCCTGACCCGCGCGGCAAGCCGTACAACCCCAACAAATATATCGGGCAGTACCTCTGGAGCGTCATCAACGAGAACCCCGCCAAGTGGCGCGAGGGCGCCAAGCTGCTGCACCACGCCCTCGTGGTGAACCGCGATGACTCCGAGGCGCTCGACCTCACCATGGAGGCCCTCGGCAACCTCTACTGCGACCTCCTCCTGGACTGGCCCAGGGCCGTCTTCTGGTGGCGCAAGGCCGGTTGGGCCGACAACGCCTACACGGCCACCTGCTACTGGAAAATGGGGTGCAAGGAGATGGCCGTCGAGGTCCTCCGCCGGGTGCCCGAGACCGACACCCGCGGCGGCAACATCGCCAAACTGTGGGCCGACATGGGCGACACCGACAAGGCCCTCGCCGTCGCCGACGCCCTGGTCCGTAGCGGCCACGCCGAGTACGGCTACCTCGCCGGCGGCGACGCCAGCCGCCAGGCCGGACTGTACGCCAAGGCCCTCGGCTACTATCAGAAACTCCTGGCGGTCGCCAAGAACAAGCCCGTCAAGACCCGGGCGCAGGACAGCATTGACGCCATCCGGCTGGTCGCCGGCCTGGACCTTTCGAAGGTGCGCGACGGAACCTATTCCGTCGGCGTCATGGCCTACGCCGGGCCGATGGAGGTGGCGGTCACCGTGCGCGCCGGGAGGATCACCGACGTCCGGGTGACCAAGCACCAGGAGAAGCAGCCGTACAATTCACTGACCGACACGCCGGCCCAGATCGTCCGCAAGCAGGGGATCAAGGGCGTCGATGCGGTTTCCTCGGCCACGATCACTTCCGAGGCCATCATGAAGGCCACCGTCAAGGCCCTGGCGCAGGGGATGAGACCCTAGCGCACCGTCACACCTCCCCGCCGCCTTGCGCATTTTCCTCTAACCTTTCCGTTTCACGGAGCCGATAACCACAGTGGCGAACCGCTGTGCCACGTAAAGACACCCCCTGCACAGGAGCGTGAAGCGCGCCTATGGTTCATGTCGATGAAACCGGGAAGGCGACGTTCCGCTTTCGGCATGGCACGCCGGGGCCGGTGTTCCTTGTAGGAGATTTCTGCCACTGGCAGAAAGATCACTTGCCGATGAGGCGCGTGTCGGAGCACGAGTGGATGCTGATGCTCCGCCTGCCGCCGGGCAACTACGAATTCCGCTATTACGCCCAGGGCCAGTGGTTCACGGACTATGCGGCGTTTGGGGTCAACCACAACAGCTTCAAGGAGTTCAACTCCGTTCTGCGGGTTCCGAAGGTGCGGGCGGCAGCGCCGCGGCTGATGCGCGTGGCCCGCCCCGCAGGCTCGCGCATGGCGGCGTCGGCCTGAACGCGGCCGCACGCGGACAGACAGTCTCACCCGGGGTCTGGGGGTTGCCGGGTTTCACGGGCCGCGAGGTCGGATGCCTCGCGGCCTTGCATTTGCGCCCGAGCGCGCCGCGTTTCGAGCCCGCCGCGGGAGCGGCGGGAGATTCCCGTTATTGAACGTCTCCCGCAACCGGGAATGCACACACGCGGCGGGTCAGGAGACCCGCCGCGCACCGTGCGATTCGCGCGCTGCCTACTCCTCGCCGTCTCCCTCGATGCCGTAGCGCTTCATCTTCTTATACAGCGTCGTGCGGTTGATGCCGAGGGCGTCGGCCGTGGCCCGGCGCCGGCCGTGGAAGGTTTTCAGGGCACGCAGGATAATCTGTTTCTCGGGCCCCTCGACGGCCTTCTTCAGGGGCAGGACCTCGCCATTGCCGTTGATTCCGTTGCCGTTCTTCATGGCCCGGACTTCTTCCGGGAGGTCTTCGATGCCGATGTGCGGGCTGCGGGTCAGGATCACCGCCCGCTCGACCACGTTTTCGAGTTGGCGGACGTTGCCCGGCCAGTCGAACATCTGGAGCCGCCGCAGGGCGTCGGGCTGGAACCCCAGGACCTTCCGGCCGGTCCGCTCGCGATGCCTTCGCAGGAAGTGCTCGGCCAGCACCGGGATGTCGCCCAGCCGCTCGCGCAGCGGCGACAGGTTGATCGTCACCACGTTGACACGGTAGTAGAGGTCCTGGCGGAACTTGCCCTGCCGCACGGCCTCCTCCAGATCCTGGTTGGTCGCCAGGATGCACCGCACGTCGACCCGCTGAGTCTTCGCGCCACCGACCGGCTCGAACTCGAAATCCTGGAGCACCCGCAGGAGCTTGACCTGGAGGGCCGGCGTGGCCGTCGAGATCTCGTCAAGGAAGATGGTGCCGCCGTCGGCCTGCGTGAACTTGCCGGCCTTGTCGCTCACCGCCCCGGTGAACGCGCCGCGGACGTGTCCGAAAAGCTCGCTCTCCAGGAGCGTCTCGGGCAGCGCCCCGCAGGCCACCTCGACAAACGGTTTGTCGCGACGGTTCGACCACTGATGGATCGCCCGGGCGATCATGCTCTTGCCCGTGCCGCTCTCGCCCGTCACGAGAACCGTGGTGGGCGTGTCGGCCACGGCCTCGATGAGGTCGAACACCTTGAGCATCTTGTAGTCCTGTCCGACGACGTTTTCGAGACTGTACCGCTCGGCCAACTGGCGCCGGAGCGAGCGGTTCTCGGCCGTCAGCGCCTGCTGCCGCAGCGCCCGCTCGATCACCAGCTTGATCTCGTCGTCGATGATCGGCTTGGTCATGTAGTCGAACGCGCCGCGCTTGATCGCCTTCACGGCGTTTTCGATGGTCCCATAGCCCGTGACCATGATGACGGCGGTCTCGGGGTAGCGGTTGCGGATCATCTTGAGGAGTTCCAGGCCGTCGACTTCCGGCATGGAAACGTCGGCGATGACCACCTGGAACTCGCCGGCGGCGAGCTGGGCCAAGGCCTCGCCGTAGCGGCGGGCGGTGGCCACGCCGTATCCCTCGATCTGCAGGAACTCCGAGAGGCTCGTCAGGATCAACTCGTCGTCGTCGACGACCAAGATTCGCGCGGTTGGCACAACCTGCTCCTTGATATCCTCACGTCATCGCCGGTGCGAAGTCTCCCGCCGCTTCCGCGGCGGGCTCGATTATGCTGTCACCCCGAGCGAGCGAAGCGAGTCGAGGGGTCTCGCCGTGCGAGCGTGTAAACGGCAACAGCCACAGCGAGATTCCTCGACTCGCTGCGCTCGCTCGGAATGACATACCTGAACACACGCAAGCAAGCCGTGACGCCGCCGTGACCTTCACTTGCAGTCACACGCCCCCGGCGCGAGGGGAATGCGCACGGCAAACAGGGCGCCCCCTTTCGGCCGGTTCGACACCAAAATCGTTCCCCCCTGCTTCTCCACCAGGTCCCGCGAGATCACCAGGCCCAGCCCGGTGCCCTTGCCGTTCATCTTGAGGCTGAAGAACGGCTCGAACATGCGGGCGAGCGCCTCCGGCGCGATGCCCGGGCCGGAGTCGGCCACCTCGATCACCAAGGCGTCGCCCTCGCACCGGGCCGAGACCCGCACGCGGCCGCCCGAGGGGCTCGCCTCCACGGCGTTCTTCGCCAAGTTCAGGACCACCTGGTAAAGGCTGCTGCTCTTCAGGGGCGGGAGCGCGGCGTCGCCGTGGATTCAGCAAGGCTCGCACCCAGGGTCAGGGCCGATTCCGGAAGCACAAGCAGGCGATGGTCGCGAAGGACGGACACCCGAACTGGGTCCTGAGTCAGGAGGTGCTCCGGGTCGAGGGCCTTGCCCCGCCCGATGGCAGGACCCAGGCGGACGCGCCCGGTTTCGCTGTCTCGTGGACAAACGGCACCGCTTGAACACCGAAACATACGGAGCGCATACTCTAGTGCTCTGTCAAGCCTGAACGGATGGATAGCCGGGTGGCATGGCCACGCGCCTTTGCGTAGCCATGTGATGCGAACTGTCTCATGGTCACCCAACGTCGGGTGACCATGCCACCCATCAGTTG
>Ga0315273_10005525_pt1 | contig 15639 bp, 16 predicted proteins | sample YL17G02_0_MG_FD_205753 | JGI IMG/M metagenome (GOLD analysis project Ga0315273, IMG submission 205753) | Sediment microbial communities from Yellowstone Lake, YNP, Wyoming, USA - YL17G02_0 | ecosystem: Environmental > Aquatic > Freshwater > Lake > Sediment | place: USA: Wyoming | collected...
ACGCAGCCGATGGGCAGCACGCGCACCGACGCCGTAGCCGCCGCCGTGCGCTGGATGTACTCGACGGTGGCGCGGGAGTCGGCCGGTGGGTTGGTGTTAGGCATACAGCAGACGGTCGTGAAGCCGCCGCGTGCCGCCGCCCGCGTGCCGGTCTCGATGGTCTCCTTGTACTCGAAGCCGGGGTCGCGCAGGTGGCAGTGGATGTCGACGAGGCCCGGACAGACGATGAGGCCCTTCGCGTCGATTGCGTGTGCACCGGCGGCGCCCGCGCCATCGACGCGCTGCCCGGCGGCGACGATCCGCCCGTCGCGGATGAGCACGTCGCCGATCATGTCGACGCCGCGCCCGGGATCGACGATGCGGCCGCCGCGAATCAGGATGCTGTCTTTGTTCATCCGCGTCCTCGCGATATGAGGTAGAGGAGCGCCATGCGCACGGCCACGCCGTTCGCCACCTGCTCCTCGATTACCGACTGAGCGCCGTGCGCCACGTCCAGCGATATCTCGACGCCCTCGTTCACGGGCCCCGGGTGCAGAACCAGCGCGCCGGGCTTCGCCGTGGCCAGCCGCTTTGCGGTGACCTGGTAGAGGTTGCAGTACTCGCGGATGCTGGGCACTAGGCCGCTTTGCATGCGCTCGAGTTGCAGACGCAGCGTCATGACCACGTCGGCGTCCTTGATGGCGCGGTCGACGTTCGTCTCTATCTCGACCGGCGGCAGCGCCATCCCGTCCGACGTCTCGCTGCCGCGTGGCCCGTCGAGCCCGACCGGTAGCAGCGTCGGCGGCCCGCAGACGACGACGTGAGCGCCCATCGCCGTCAATCCCCAGATGTTCGACCGCGCGACGCGGCTGTGCGTGATGTCGCCGATGATCACCACCTTGCGGTCGCGCACGTCGCCCAGGTGCGAGCGCATCGTGAACAGGTCAAGCAGCGCCTGCGACGGGTGGGCGTGCCAGCCGTCGCCGGCGTTGATCACGGCCGCGTGTGTGTGCCGTGACGCCAGGTATGGCGCGCCGGAGCGGGGGTGTCGCATCACAAGGATGTCCGCGCCGACTGCCTGGAGCGTCAGCACGGTATCGACGATCGATTCGCCCTTCTGGATGCTGCTTCCCGTCGAGGTGATGTTGATTACGTCGGCGCCCAGCGCCTTGCCTGCCAGCTCGAAGGACGACCGCGTGCGTGTGCTCGCCTCGTAGAAGACGGTGATGATCGTGCGGCCGCGCAGCGTCGGGATGCGCGGTATCGGGCGTGCCAGCACCTCCTTCATGGCGCCGGCGGTCTCCATGACAAGCTCGATCTCGTCGGTCGAGAAGTCGTCGAGGTCGAGGACGTGGCGGTGGCGCCAGGTGCCCGGTGCCGGGCGCGTGAGGAACGGCGGCGGCGGCTCCTGGACGAGGAGGGCGGCGCCACCCAGGGCTTCTCTTCGCCTTGATTCTCTTGGCATGATCACCTGCCCTCCCCGGTGATGAGCACTACCCCATCGCCGCCGTCCGTCTCCTGCAACCGTACCTCCACGTCGTCGCGACGCGACGTCGGGATGTTCTTGCCGACGTAGTCCGCCCGGATCGGCAGCTCGCGGTGTCCGCGGTCGACGAGCACGGCGAGCTGGATGCGTTCCGGGCGTCCGTAGTCGATGAGGGCATCGAGGGCGGCGCGAATGCTGCGGCCGGTGTAGAGCACGTCGTCGACGAGGACGACGCGCTTGCCGGCGATGTCCGTCGGGATGTCGCTGGGCTTGATCTCGATGCTCAGGCCCACGTCCGGCAGGTCGTCGCGGTAGAGGCCGATGTCGAGCGCCCCCACGGGCACCGTCTCGCCCTCGAACTCGGCGATGCCGCGGGCAATGCGCTCCGCCAGCGGAACGCCGCGCGTCTGCATGCCGATGAAGACGAGGTCCTGGCAGCCGTGGTTGTTCTCGACGATCTCGTGGGCGATGCGCATGATGGCGCGTCGCATGTCTTCCGAGGACATGATCGTGGTTTCAGTCATAAAAAAGCCTCCCGTCGGTCTGGCCGACGAGAGGTCCTCCGTCTAGTCACTCCCAGGCTGGGGTTATCCGCCTGAGCGCGCATCCGCGACTACCCCTTCCCGGCCTCGCCGGACCGGACTTAAAGGTTCACGTCTTTCTCGGGCATTATAGCAGTGGCCCACCCCAGCCGCAAGCATGTCCGCGGCGACTTTTCTTTTGGCTTAGCTTAGACTTGCGGGGTTGTCTGCTGAACGACGCGCCCGGCGCTGTGTTGGTGTAGGACACTTGACAAAGCCGCGTTAAGTAATGTACGAAGAAAAGAGAGCACCTACCTAGCTATCCTTGGCGAAATCCCGCGAAGCTGGGATGCGCGCGACCTCGGGGAGGACAAGCCCGTGAACAGGCTGTGGGACTGGCTGGCGGGCCTCATTGCTGCTCACTACCGCTGGATCCTCGGCGCCGCCGCCGTCGCCACGGTGGGCCTCGCCTTCGGCTTGCCGCGAATCCAGTTCAAGACCGGACAGGACACCTTCCTCCGCTCCAGCTCCAAGGTCTACCAGGATAACCTGCGCTACCAGGGCACCTTCGGCGGCGACCCCATGCTCGTCCTCTTCGAGGGCGACGTTCTCAAGCTGCTGTCGCCTCCAAACGTCGACACGCTGCGCAACGTCGAACAGGAGCTGAACGCCGACCCGCGCTACTTCACCGTCGTCAGCCCGCTCACCATCCTCCAGCTCGGCGTCGAGCAGATCAAGCTGCAGCAGGAAGACGCAATCGCTGAGATGGCGGGACTGCGGGCGCAGGCGGAGGCGGACGCGCGACAGCAGGTCGCGGCTGTCGGTGGGTCGCAGCAGGCGCAGGACGACGCGGCGAAGGCGGCCGGCGACGCAGCGGTGGCCGACTTCATCGCGAAGCAGGGCCCCGACGCCCAGCGCTTCTCCGCCGTCGGCGATCTCTCTCTCGACAACTCGAAGGTGCCCGAGTTCGTCCTCTTCGACGCCGCGGGCAACGTGCGACCCGAGATGGCCGACGTCATACCGGACCGGCAGCACTCGCTGATGGTCGTGCGGCTGGGCGGCAACATGTCGATGGACGAGCAGGCGAAGGCCGCCGGAGACATCTCCAAGCTGATCCGCTCTCGCGACTTCGAAGGCATGAAGGTGCTGCCCAGCGGGCCGGCCATCCTCATCGAAGAGATCAACAACAGTATGAGGACGAACCTGATCAAGACGGCGGCGCTGGCGACGCTCCTGATGGTGGTCGTCCTGGCGCTGGTGTTCCGGGCGCCGTGGCGGCTCGTCTCGCTGCCGGTGATGCTCGCCGGCTGCGTCTGCGCTTTCGGCCTCATGGGGTTTCTCTCGCTGCCGCTGACGATGGTGACGATCTCCGGCCTGCCGATCCTCATCGGCCTCGGCGTCGACTTCGCCATCCAGTTCCACAGCCGGTTTGACGAGGAGATGCAGAAGGGCGTGAGCGCGGCCCAGGCCCTCCAGGAATCATTGCCGCGGATCGGCACCGCAATCGGCATCGCCGTGCTGGCGGCGTCGGCGGGCTTCATGGTGCTGCACATATCGCGCGTGCCGATGGTCCGCGACTTCGGCTCGATGCTCACCGTCGGCACGATAATCCTCTTCCTCGCGGGCATCCTGCTGCTCCATGCGCTCCTCTACGCGAAACAACGGAATCGACCGGAGGTGGCGCGCGTCCCATCCCAGGCCACGCGTTTCCAGGTGGAGAGCGTGGTGCGCTCGATCACGACCAACACTGTCGGGCGCGTCCTGCCCGTGCTGGCGGTCGGCCTGTTTGTCGTCCTGCTGGGCGTCTTCCTCGACCAGCGCATCCCTCTCCAGACGGAGCCGGAGCGGTTCATCCCGCAGGACAGCCAGGTGCTTAAGGACCTCTATTACATTCGCGACACAGCAGGGTCGACCAGCGAGCTCGGCCTCATGGTGCAGGCCGACGACGTGCTCCGGCCCGACATCCTTGCCTGGATGCAGGACTTCCAGAGAAAGCAGATGGAGACGCACTCGCAGTTGCAGCGGGCGAACAGCCTGGCGACCCTGCTGACTGCGGCCAACAACGGCGTCATGCCGTCCCCCGATGAGGCGCAGCGCCTGCTGGATGTCGTCCCGCAGGGCATCCTGAGCTCGATGCTGAGTGCTGACCACACGCGGGCCAGCGTCATTTTCAGCATCGGCGAGATGTCGCTGGTCGACCGCCGCGCCGTCGTCGGTGATATCGCCGTCGACGCGAACCCGCCACCCGGCGTGACCCTCATGGCCGGCGGCCTCTCCGTGATCGGCGCGGAGACGACGAATGCTCTCTCTCAGAACCGCGGCCTCATGACCATCGCTGCGCTGGGCGCCATCTGCCTCGGCCTGTTCGCGATCTATCGCAACCCGGCGAAGGCCATCCTGCCGCTACTGCCTATCGTGCTGGCGCTGAGCGCGTCGTCGGTTGTCCTTTACCTGCTCGGCATTGAGCTGAACCCGCTGACGTCGGTCTCCGGGCCGCTGATCATCGCGATGGGGACGGAGTTCACCGTGCTGCTGATGTCGCGCTACTTCGAAGAGCGGGAGAAGGGCGCGCCGCCGCGCGTGGCGATGGACGTCGCCTCGCTGCGCATCGGGCGGGCGATTGCGGCGTCCGGGCTGACGGTTATCGGCGGCTTCCTGGCGCTGGTCTTCTCGAACTTCCCCCTCATCGCGAGCTTCGGTGAGGTGACCGTGCTGGACATGGCTCTCTGTCTGCTGGCGACGCTCGTCGTCCTGCCACCGCTCCTCGTCTGGCTCGACGAGGAGACCGGACTCGTGGCGGTGAGGGAGCAGTTCCGGCCCGTGGAATAGCTTCGGGCGCCGGCGCGCGGCTGTGGCTCCAAACGGCCCAACAAACATCGTAGCCGAGGCTTTCCAGCCTCGGCATCGTCAAACTCGCCGGGCTTGCCATATGACAATTCCGCGGGTTGAAACCCGCAGCTTCTCTGAAAACGGCAGACGTGCTCGATCGGCATGCCTCCGCCCATGCCCTCTAGAAAAGGCCCCCACCGCGGCCCGAAAGGCCGCGGCATGAAAGCGGATGGGCCTGCCAGGATGACCGATGAGCGTGGCCTGTGACCAGAACGAATCGATGCCGCGTCCTTTAGGGCGCGGTAATGTGAATGCGCTCCGACCTCTGGAATAGCCCGTCCGCTCAGAGCGCTTCCAGGCCGTGGCGCTCCAGGAGCGCGCTATCAGCCAGGATCTCCGAGGTAGGGCCGTCCGCGGCGAGGCGCCCGCCGTCCATAACGATCATGCGTGGAAACAGGTCGCGCGCCAGATAGAGGTCGTGCGTCGCGGCGATGATTGTCTGCGGCAGTGTGCGTAGTAGCTCCATGAAGCGACGTCGCGCCCGCGGGTCGAGCCCCATCGTCGGCTCGTCGACCGCGAGCACCGCCGGCTCCATCGCCAGCACGGTCGCGATCGCCACGCGCTTGCGCTCGCCGAGGCTCAGGCGGTGCGGCATCCGCTTCTCATAGCCGGCCATGCCGACCTGCGCCAGCGCGCGCTCGACCCGGCGGCGGACCTCGTCCTCCGGCAGACCCATGTAGATGGGGCCGAAGGCCACGTCTTCGAACACCGTCGGCGAGAAGAGCTGGTCGTCGGGGCTCTGAAAGACGACACCGACAAGCCGCCGTACCTCCGGCAGGTGGCCGTCGAGCAGGGGATGCCCCATGATGCGCACGTCGCCTTTGCCCTTGAGGACGCCGTTCAGATGGAGCAGCAGCGTTGACTTACCGGCGCCGTTCGCGCCGACGATCGCTACCTTCTCTCCGCCGCCGATCACCAGGCTGACGTCGCGCAGCGCCTCCTGGCCGTCCGGATAGGAGAACGAGAGGCCGCGCACCACGACGGCGACCTGCGTCGCTGCCTGCACGCTATAGTCGCGCATAGACCTCAACCCCGATCAGCAGCACCACGAAGGCGACGAGTAGCCCCCATTGACCCGCGGCTGGCGCCCGGACAGCGAGACTGCGCAGTTCGCCGTCGTAGCCGCGCGCCGTCATCGCGTCGAACACGCGCTCGCTCCGCTCGTAGCTGCGCAGGAACAGCGATCCGACTATGTTGCCCGTCACTCGCGAGCGCCACAGCAGCGAGCCACCGCTGTGCCTGTCGACGCGGACGCTGCGGCAGTCGCGGGCGCGCAGGAGTCGCGCGGCCTCCTCGGCGATGACCGACAGATAGCGGTACATGAAGGAGACCGTCGTGACGATGATGCGCGGCACGCCGATCCCCTCCAGCGCTCGCAGCAGGTCGATAGAGGGTGTCGTCGCCGTCAGAACGACGGCGGCGGCAACCGAAAGCAGCGACCTCGCCAGGACGCTGCATAGCGCCATCAGGCCCGCGTCGGTCGCGTGCCAGCGCCAGAAGACGGCGGGAACGGCAAAGAGCTCGTCGCCCGACTTCGTGAACAGGAGGGGGATCGCTACCAGCAGGAAGGGAAGCGCGAGCGCGGAACGTCGCAGGACGAGGAGCGGCGGCAGACGGCTCGCCGCGACGACGATGGCCAGCAACGCGGCGAGCAAGGCGAAGGCGGCCCACTCGCCAGCCGGCACGAGCGTCGCGGCGAAGATGAATGCCAGGGCGGCCAGCAGCTTGACGCGGGCATCGAGGCGGTGCAACGGGCTGTCTCCGGCACGATACCTATCGCCGAGGGGGAACGCGATTGACATAATATCGCCGTCAGGTATCGCTGTCTGCGGCCGTTTGTCGCCCGTTCGCGCCTCCGGGCCGTCGCTTGCCCGCCCTCTGCAATCCCAGCGCGAGGCCTGACGCCACAGCCGCGACCAGCAGGACGCCCGTCATTCCCGCCAGGACGGTTGCTGCCTTCTCGTTGCCCACCCACGGGAAGGCGTAGTCGGCGATGATCTCGTAGGGCGGCGCCTTCTGGGTTTCGATGAACCCTTTGTTCTCTGCCACGCGCTCCAACCCGTCCGGCGACGAGGACGCGAAGGGTGAGAACAGGGTGATGAAGAGGGCAATCGCCAAACCCCCGATCACCAGGATCGCGGCGTGGGTCTTATTGAGTCTCAAGGCCGGCCTCCCTCCTTGTCGGCAACAGGTCGCTGCGCGTCGCTGTGATGAAGGCAAGCGCTGCGACCGTGATAAGCCCCTCGCCGATGCCGATGAGCGCATGCACCCCGGCCATCGCGGGAAGAACGACGTGCAGCGGTGACGTGCCGGATGTCGCCAGCTCGAAAGAGCAGGCCAGAGCGGCGGCCTCTATGGAAAGCCAGGACGCACAGAACGCCGCGACATATTTCAATCTGCGATTGTCACCCACCAGTGCGCCTGCCACCCGGTACACGGCGTAGCTTACCAGCACTCCCACCACCGCCATGTTGACGAGGTTCGTTCCCAGCGCCGCCAGCCCTCCATCCTGAAACATCAGCGCCTGCACCCCGACCACGCACGCCATCACGATAATCGCCGCCCAGGGGCCCACAAGGATGGTTGCCAGGGCCGCGCCCAGCATGTGGCCGGAGGTGCCGCCGGCGACAGGGAAGTTCATCATCTGGGCCGCGAAGATGAAAGCAGCCATCACGCCCATGAGCGGCACAAGCCTCTCCTGGAACTTCCGGTTCGCCTGCCTGACGGCGATGGCCAGAACGATGCCGGCTACCACGTAGCCGGCAGCGGCGACCGGTGCGCTTACAAAGCCGTCGGGGATGTGCATTCCTGCGGGCTCCGGGAGTGAAGTCGGCAGCGGAACAGCGTACATAGCTCCGTCTTTCCCGGGACAGCCTATTCTGAGGAGGCCGTTCGCTGGCAGTCCTGACAAACGCCGAAGATGGCAAAGTGATCCATCTCGGCGCGAAAACCGTGGTCTTTCAAGACGCGCTTCGCCATGCTCTCCAGGTAGGTCGGATCCAGGGAGAACTCCGCGCCGCACTGCCTGCAGATGAGGTGGTGATGCGGTTCCTCAAGTCGCCACTCGTAGCTGTACTCGCCGCTGCCCATGTCCGTCTCCGAGACTAGGTGCAGCTCCTTGAGGGCGTTCATCGTGCGGTAGATCGTCGAGATGTCTACGTAGGGGTACTCTTTCTTGACCTCTGCCAGGATCTCCGCGGCCGTCAGATGACCCTCACGGTGACGGAGAATGGATAGGATCATGAGGCGCTGCGGCGTCGGTCTCTGTCCCGACCCGCGTAGCAGCTCAACGATCTCCGATTCGCAGCTCAACTTGTGGCTCCTGCAACTGTATGCAGTTGCACTGTATAGCGACATGCCATCGCCTGTCAAGAAGACTAGCGGTCTTCGCTCGATGAACGGCGGCAGCTAGTGGGGAAGGGAGTCCCTGATCGGGGCAGGAACCTGACCGTACGCGGCCTCGAAGCGCTCCAGGTACTCGCGGCGGCCGTGGATGAAGTCCTCCACTTTCTTGGTCAGCAGGGTCTTATCGGGGAAGAGCGGCGCGGCGCGCATGTAGTCCAGGTTTGCCCTGTCGCAACGGACCGGGAAGTGGTAGCCCAGGTGGTCGGGCTCGGAACTGAATATCATGACGTTTCGCAGGACATCGTTGTAGGCGGACAGCGACTGGCGGAGGTCGACCTTGATCTCGTCCTGGCCTATCGTGCCCGTGTTGGCGAGGTAGCAGCGAATGCTGTTCTTCTTGGCGACCTCGTAGAAGATCATCGCGTGCTCCAGGCGGTCGCCGGTCACGAACGGGTCCAGGAAGAACTCGCGTGTGAACGTGCCGGCCTGCTCCGGGTTACCGCCCGAGCTCTCAATGGACTCGCCGTAGATGAGCTGCATCGTCATCTGCTCCGGCGTGAGCTTGGAGATGACGTTCGTGAGCGGGTTCCGCGTCAAGAACAGCAGGTCGTCGACGTGCGCTGCCCGTAAGTCGAGGCTGGCGATCTCGAGGTTCGACCTCGCGATGACCGCGCGCCCGTTTGACGTCATCGTGAGGTCGAGGAAGTTGGGTATGTAGGGGTACTTGCTTATGGCCACATTCTCCAGGTACGTGTCCTTCGATTCCGCCGCCCGCAGGATCTCCGGCTGGCTGGAGTCGAGGTTCTCAGTCTTAGCGTAGAAGCCGCCGAGCTCGAATGCTGCGTAGCTGCCGTCGAAGCCGAACGTGCCGCCGTCCTCGCCGATCATCTCCGACGACTCCTTCGGCAGGCGGGCCAGCCGGCGGCAGAGGCTGGTGGTCTTGCCCGTCGCCGTCGCACCGCCGATCGCCGTAGAGATGTCGATGAGCTCCGGACGCTCCGTCTGGAAGTCGTACACCCACATGCGGTCGCGGCGGGCGCCGGCGTGAAGGAATATCCCCGTCTTGTCGATGGCCTTCACCCGCCAGCTCTCGAACTGGAAGACGCCTTTCTTGCCCTCTCCCATGTAGGCGGTGTTGCGGCAGATCTTCACCTGCTCGCCACGCTTCTCGCCCATGAACAGGCGCACCTGGATATCCTTGTCCGCCAGCCGTTTTGTCTTGTTGGCTTCGAAAGCCTCATCGGTAAAGAAGACGATTGTGTAGGTAGGGTCGTCCACGACCAGCGCCGCGTGATTGAATAGGAGCTTGAGGCCGTAGGCGATATCGGCGTGCGCCAGCGACATAAGGAATCGCGTCGACACGCCGTCTGCGCCGTCGCCGACCATCACGTCGACGGAGAGGACCTTCTCGAGGCTCATCATCTGCACGGCCTTTGCGGCCAGCGCCTCTTCCTCTTCGCCGAAGGTGTCATCGACGCTGTTCTTCGTGTGCTGCGCCGCCCTGGACATCGGCTCCGAGTTTGCGGCGATGGAGCCAAGCTGCGTCTCGATGATCCCGTCCTGGGTCAGGGCAAGCGCCTTCGCCTGACCGAGGTCGAAGTTCTCGATCAGCCTGCCGTTTCGCTTGGCCTCGTCGTAGATCCTGCTCGAGGCTTCTTTGAACGCGTTCTTCGCCATCGTACTCCCTTGGATAGGAGGCAAAGGTGGGCAGCAACGAGAAAAGCGAGTCTCTGGCTCGCTAGATTACTCTATGCGTTCCAGATCGAGAGATCAAGTAGGGGCCCCGGGGTCCGGCGTCCGCCCGGGGCGCTGGAGCGGCCATGCCCGCGTTCAACAGGTTGCGCGAGCGCGGGGGCGTTTGGCGCCCTAACCTGCCTGTGCCCTGCGGCGTACGCCCCTGTAACCGATAATACCCTTAGGGACGTCCACAACCGCGGCCGCCGCCGATGCTGGCGCCTATCATCCCGGCGGAAGCAGCGGTACACCGGTGCAGGTACATGGAGCGACCGAACACGACCCTCTCCGGCGACGAACACGGTTACGGTAGAGTCCGCCAGTCGTACCATCGCGCCGCTCGATGGAGCCGCGTGGCGATGGTGGCATTCTGGGTCATCTTCGCCGCCTTCGTCTTCTGGGCGGTGCCCTTCTTTCCCTGGGGCATGTCCAGCGACGACTACTCAGCGGAAGTCCTGTTGGGCCTCTTCCTCCTCGGCTGCTGCCCGGGCGTGACGGCGATTGCCCTCCTGGCTCGGAGCATCGCCGCGCAACGCCGCGAAGCGCTGGTTGCGTGGGCGTCCATCTACGATAAGACGACGGGGCTGCGTAATCGCGAGTTCTTCCTGGACCGCCTGCAACTGCAGTGCGAGCTGGCGCGCGACTTGGAGGAGTACCGCGTCGGACTCATACTGTTGAGCATCGACGAGCTGCCGCGCGATGGCCAGAAACCACAGCCCGCGAACGACGACGTTTTCCGCCGCGTCGGGGCGCACGTTGCCCGTCAGTTGCGGCCCAGCGACCTGCTTGCCGCCATTAGCAACACTGAGATGGCGATACTTGTCTCGGACGGCTCCGAGGCCGCGCTTTGCGCCGTCGCCTCGCGCATCGAGCACTCTCTTCAGGTCCGGATCAAGGGCCTGGCCGGAGATGCAGCGGCGCGCCTTACCATAGAGATGGGCCTTGCCATGCTGGATAGCGGCGATCTGGGCCCGGAGGCGCTGCTGGAATCCGCCCGCAGCAGACTCAGCCCCGTCTACTCCGCGATGCAAGATATGCCGGCAGCCTGACGACCGCGCGTATTCGCCTCGGAACGAGCCACCCATGGAAGGGTGGCTTCCCTATATGAGCCACACTGTGCGCCGAAACGCGCTATCATGATGAAAAGACCCGCCTCGGAGGAGAGCAATGTTCCATCTCCAGATTGCTGCCTGGAGCATCGCGGCACGGACGGCCATCATCTACGTGGCTTTGCTCGTGGGCTTCCGTCTCGCCGGGAAACGCGAGATGGGCCAGATGACGCCGTTCGATCTCGTCGTCATACTGCTCATAGCCAATGCGGTGCAGAACGCGATGGTCGGCCCCGATACGTCCGTCCTCGGCGGGCTCATTGCGGCGGCCGTGCTGCTGGCCGGCAACTATGCGCTGGCGTCCTCAAGAGAACGCATCCCCTGGTTGCGTCGCGCCGTCGAAGGATACCCCACGCTGCTCATTCGAAACGGGGAGTTCATCAGGCAGAACCTGCGTCGTGAGGGCATAGAAGAGGACGAAGTGCTCATGGCCACGCGCGAGCACGGCATCGGCGACGTCAACGAGGTTCAGACGGCTGTGCTGGAGACCGACGGCTCGATCAGCATCGTGCCGAAGAGCGGCGAGGCCATCCGCACGCGACGGCACGTGCGTTTCACCAAGAAGGGCTAGCCGCCGCTTGATCGAAGCGACTGCGCCCGCGACACTGAGCTAGCACATGGCGCTACCACGTCTACCCCGATGGTCCGCGACCGCGCTGTTGCTCGGTGCCGTGATGGTCGGCCTTGGTTCCAGCGATCTCGTCTACGCCCATGCGGGCCACGTCAGCCGCGGCAACGGCTGCCGTCGCGTCGTCGCCCTCACGTTCGACGACGGTCCGAACCCGCCGTATACGGAGCAAGTCGTCGACATTCTGAGACGGAACGGCGCCCGCGCGACCTTCTTCGTCGAGGGGCAGGCCGCCGCCGACCACCCGGACGCTGTCAAGCTGCTGCGCGACGCCGGGATGGCGATAGGGTCGCACTCGTACGCGCACTCGGAGGACCTGCCGACGACGCAGGCCACCGACTTCCGATACGATCTCGGCCGCGCGGAGGCCGTACTGGAGGGCATCCTTGGGCACAAGCCGCAACTCTATCGCGCGCCCTTCGGCAAGACGAGTGCGACGATGCTCGACGAGTTGAGGAACGCCGGCTATACGTCCATCGGCTGGGACGTCGATTCGACGGACTGGCGCGAGACCTCGCCCGACGAGATCGCAGGGCGGGTGTTGCTCGAAGCCCATGCCGGCGCTATCGTTCTCCTGCACGATGGCGCGTTGGGCCAAGGCAACTCGGACCGCAGCGGCACCGTCGAGGCCCTGCCGGCTATCGTCGCCGGGCTGCGCGAGCGCGGCTACGAGCTCGTGACGGTGCCCGATATCCTGGACCCGAAAGTGTGCAGCGCCAGCCTGCGCTAATGACGCCTTTGTTCGAGAGAATCGCTTTCCCGCGCGCAATCGGACTATCCGGAGAGGCGGTCGCCCGGTGGTATGTGCGGACGCAGTGGGCGCTCGCCTTCGGGGTCCTGCTCGGTTTCGCCATTCTGTGCGCGGTAATCCTCACCAAGCCCTTCTTCCTCGGCTCCGATTCGGCGCACCATTACTCGCACGTCTGGTACGTCTCGGACCAGGTCTTCCACCACGCGCGGCTGCCGCTACACATCGAGTTCTTGGAATCGGGCAAAGCGCTGACCTTCCCCTACGGCGTCGTGCCCTACGTCGTTACGGCCGTTCCTTACACCCTGCTCGGCGACTGGGCGGTGACGGCGGCGATGATCGCTGGCGTCGTGCTCTACGGCTATGCCGCCACGCGCGCCCGTCCCGCCCTCCGCGATCCGCGGCTCCTGGCGCTCGTGTACGTGAACACCTTCCTCATCGAGAGCATCGTCTCCTTCCAGTTCGCCTTCATCTGGTCGTGCGTGTTCTTTTTGTTTTGTGTCGAAGCGATCGACAAGCGCCGCTGGATGCCGGCGGCGATACTGGCGGTCCTCGCCGTGACGACGCATCCTGTCGCCGGCTCGCTCGCCGTGGCCGCCTACGCCCTCTACGCGACTATCCGCCGTCCCCGCGACGTCGTGCCGCTGGGCACAGCGATGGGGCTGGCGGCGCTCGTTTGTCTCCCCTACCTCTTCTACGCGCACAGCACGCCGGCAGTCGGCGTGACCCGCGTGTCCTACATCGTCGGCACCGTGAGGTACATGACGCGATTCCGCGGGATGATCGTTGCCATGCCGTTCATCGTAGCAGCGCTGGCGCCGCTCTTGCGGCCGCTGTTCGTTCCCGCGCTGCTGGCGCTGGCGCTGATCCTCGGCATCCGCCTGTACGGCGACCACGTGAACACGACCGGGCTGACGCATAGTAGCGAACCGTTCTATGGCGACTTCATCGATTCGCCGCAGTTCGACCGGAGCCTCACCTATCGCGTGCTCGAGCCGAACGACCGTGAGGACGGCGCCTATCAGCTCATCAAGCACGGCGCTGTGCTGGGACAGGAGTTCTTCAACGAGAGCCAGTTCCGTCGCTGGTGGTACTCCCTCGACATGTACTCCTGCTTTCTTGGGGCAAAGAACATCGACGTCGTCCTGTATGAGACCGCGTACACGGCGAAGTTCAACCAGAACGAGCAATGGCCGCTGGGCGAGCTCATGAAGCAAGGAAGGGTGCGTGTCATGTACCACGACCCCAAGGGCCGTTTCACCGCGTATGACGTCCGCGGCGCCAAGAAGCCGGGCACCCGCATCTCCGACTGCGGCTTCTAGCCGTCCGCTCACTGTACAACTTTGCCGCGAGGTTCTAGTATGGAATTAGAGAACCTCTTCGTTTTCCGGACGTGACAGCGAGATTGGGTTTCTAAAGGGAAGGACAATATGCCCTCATCTATCAAGTTCGGCAAAATCTGGGGGATCGAGGTCGGAGTCCACTGGAGCTGGATACCGATCTTCATAATCTTCACGTGGCTGTTCGCCACGGGCACGCTGGACCACTTCTTCCCTCACTGGTCGGCGGCCGCGAAGTGGATAGCGGGCGCGATCACGAGCGCCATCTTCTTCGCCTCGTTGCTTGCGCATGAGCTGGCGCATTCGTTCGTTGCTCGTAGCAAAGGCCTGGACGTTCGCGGGATAACGTTGTTTTTCATCGGCGGCGTCTCCAACCTCGGCGGCGAACCGCGTTCCGCCGGCGACGAATTCCAGATATCGGTCGTTGGGCCGCTTACCAGCCTGCTCATGGGCGGCGTCTTCGCGATCGGCTGGGCGGCGATTCACCCGTTCAGCCCGGGCATCGCCGGCGTCTCGGCGCAGCTTGCCGTGATCAACGCGACACTTGCAGTATTCAACATGGTGCCAGGTTTTCCACTCGACGGAGGCCGCGTCTTTCGCTCCATCATCTGGCGGCGGACCCACAATCTCCACCAGGCGACACACGTCGCTTCGATGGCCGGCGAGGGGGTTGGCTACTTGCTGATGGGGATAGGTATCGTCTTCTTTCTATTCGGGAATCTGCTGAACGGGATCTACTTCTTCATCGTCGGGCTGTTCCTGCGTGGGATTGCAGCAGGCAGCTACCAGCAGATGATAGCGGAGGAGACGCTTGCCGGGCTGAAGGCGCGCGACGCCGCCATGCAGAACTGCGAGGTGGTCTCGCCGAACGAGTCCGTCGAAAGCGTCGTCGACAACTACGTGTTGTTGCGCAACATCCGCTGTTTCCCCGTCCAGTCCGGTGACAACCTGGTCGGGCTGGTGACGCTGGAGGACATACGCCACGTGCCACGCGACCAGTGGCCGATCACGCCCGTGGAGAAGGCGATGACCTCCTTCGACCGCCTGCACGCGGTCTCGCCCGACGAGGACCTGCGGCAGGTGTTGCAGCTCATGGCGCGACAGGACATCAACCAGGTGCCGGTCGTCGAGGATGGACGGCTCCTGGGCATGATCTCTCGCTCCGACATCCTGCGCCTTATCCAGACACGTCGCGAGCTCCAGCACGAGCGGTAGCCCGCCCTGACGATCCTCGGCTCCTTGTCCGCGCGCCATCGTTTCTCTAGACTGACCTCTGGAGGTCGATAAGCCATGCCCGTAGACAAGCCCTCCGACGAGGACCGCCACCAGGCTTCCGCCGCCAACGTCGAGAAGATGTGGCGCTTCGTGGAGCGTTACGCCGCCAAGAGCGGCACCTACCTGCATCCGCAGCGCGAGATCACCGAGTTCCTAGTCATCGGCCTGGCGAAGCACATCGACGAGGTAGGCCGGCCGCTTTGCCCCTGCAACTTCTACCCGGACATCCACAAAGAGGCGAAATCTAGTGTGTGGTCGTGCCCCTGCGAGGAGATGCAGCGGTTCAAGTACTGCCACTGAATGCTGTTCTGTAATTCGGAAGGTCTTCCGATAACAGAGCATTTGCCGGAGGGGCACGAAGGCCGCGAGATATACGGCGTCGTGCGCGACCCTCACCCCGACAAAGGGCGTGAGCTCGGCCGGCTGGAAGCGAAGCGCGGCCACGTTATGCACAAGCAGTGAATATCGCCCGCCTGGTTCCGTGCTAGCCTTCAACTCAATTCGACCCTCATCGCCCGGAACAGGGACGTGCCTGCCTGTGTGAGACTGCCGCGGTTGAGCGGAGTTGTTCTACATTCTGCGGGT
>Ga0315273_10005526_pt1 | contig 15639 bp, 15 predicted proteins | sample YL17G02_0_MG_FD_205753 | JGI IMG/M metagenome (GOLD analysis project Ga0315273, IMG submission 205753) | Sediment microbial communities from Yellowstone Lake, YNP, Wyoming, USA - YL17G02_0 | ecosystem: Environmental > Aquatic > Freshwater > Lake > Sediment | place: USA: Wyoming | collected...
TCCTTCGGCTCGCAGTCCGACCGCGGGGCCGCCACCCGCGAAACCCTCATGACCGTGCTGCACACGCTCCGCAAACGGGTCCCTGACCCGGCCGCCGCCTTCAAGGCCGCCCTCGACCAACTCGCCCAAGACCCCGACGCCGACCCCTTCACGCTCCTCTTCCCCAAAACACGCCCCAAACGCACGTAACTGACCCCTTACTCGTCACGCGTTGGCGCATGGCTTCGCGCCCGCCGCGGAAGCGGCGGGAGACGTGAAATGGCAGGGCCTCCCGCCGCTCCCGCGGCAGGCTCGGTCAGTTGGCCATGACCGGCAGTTGGCCCTTGCTTTAGGGTGCCGGGTTGGGTATAGTTGCGAATCCTCGGGTTGGGCCAAACGAACGGAGAGAGCGATGTACGCCATCATTGAAGACAGCGGCGCGCAGTTCCGCGTTGAGAACGGGCAGACGCTTCAGATCGATTGCCGCCCGGCCGAGCCGGGCAGCACCGTCACGTTCGACCGCGTGCTCCTGGTGGCCGACGAGAAGGGCGTGCGGATCGGCAAGCCCGTGGTCGAGGGCGCCAAGGTGACAGCCGAGGTCCTCGGCAAGGCCAAGGGGCCGAAGCTCGAGATCGTGAAGCTTCGCCGCCGCAAGAATTCCCGCCGCCACACCGGGCACCGCCAAGGTTACCTGATGGTCCGCGTGACAGCCATCGAGGCGTAGGGGCTGACGAGGGGCGCCCCCGGTAGAGGGCACCCCCCGAGCACCCGTTGGTAATCGCTTGCATGGTCGGCCGTACGGTGTATAATGTCGATGGTATTTGGCTTCGCACGAACGCGACCCACACAAGGAGCGCGACGATGCTCCAACGACCCTCCGTATTCCTCGTAGTTCTCGGCCTCTGCCTCCTTCTGGTTTGGTCGGCGCCTCTGCTGGGCGCGCCGGCCGCCAAGGCGCCCGCCGCCAAGGCTGCGGCAGAAGCCGCCGCCCCCGATACCCCGAAGGGCGACGCCCCCAAGGGCAAGGGCGACGAGGCGTCCGGCGACAAGCTCGACAAGCAGCTGGCCGGCATCTCCGACCGCCTGACGGAGCTCATGAACGAAGACATGAACCTTGCGATGAGCCTCATGGGCATGCAGCAGAAGGCCAACGAGCTGGTCGAGAGCCCCGACAAGGCCACCGAGGAACTCAGCAAGGGCGGCGCGACCACCAAGCTGCGGGAGTACAAGCAGGTCCTCCTCCAGAGCGCCCAGAGGCTTCAGGCCCTCGACGCCAAGTATGGCGCGCTCCAGAAGGCCCAGAAGACGCTGGAGCGCGACCGCGAGCACGCAACGACCGAGCAGCAGGCCCGCCTCGACGACCTCTCGAACCGCCTCCAGGCCAAGCACCGGGCGAATGTCGAGAAGATCGCCGTGTACTATGAGAAGGCCGCCGAGCCCAAGATCGCCCTCCAGATCCTCAGCGAGGTCTACCAGTCGACGCCCGAGAAGCAGCGCGACCGCGCCCTCAAGGAGAGAGTCGGCAACCTGAGCGAGAAGGCCGGCAACTACAAAGACGCGATCGTCATGTTCAAGAGCATCCTCGATGCCCTGCCCGAGAAGGACCGGTATCGCGACCGGGCCCTGGGCGAGAAACTCGGCGGCCTGTACGAGAAAGCCGGCGACCTCAAGGCGGCCTTGGCCCTCTACCAGGCGTTCCTGAACGCCATGCCCGCCGACAAGCGGGACACCGACGGCAAGACGTTCCGGGACCGGATCGCCAACATCGAGAAGAAGGGCGGCAAGACCGCCCCCGCCGCGAGGGATCCGAACCGCCAGAAGAGATATTGATCTCATGATCCGAGACTACCGCGTCTCGATTGCGGATTGAACGGCAGAAGGAAAAACAGCCGAGACGCGTCCGTTTAGCGGGCAGCCGAAGGCGACCGCGTGGCGACAGGAAGGAGGCGGGGGACGATGCCCCGGCACGCCTGTTAGAAGCTGTTTCAGAACCGGTGATAGCGCGGTGGGCAGTCTTGCCCGCCGCGAGAATGCGGGCACGTACGCGCGGCGGGCAAGACTGCCCGCCGCGCTATGCAGCGCTGATGGGCGCTTGTGAAACAGCTTCTTAGCGCCGGGCGGCGGTCTGTTCCACCGCGGACGGCCCGCCCGGGCATCCCGCCAGGACTTCCAGGACCTCTTCGATCGACGTGATCCCCGCGCGGACCTTGTTGATGCCATCGACCCAAAGCGATGGGTGACCGGCGGCGCGGATCGCGGTGCGGAGCGTGTCGCGGTCGGCTCGCGCCTGCACGAGGGGCACGAGGTCGGGCGCCATCGTCACGAGCTCGAAGAGGCCGATCTGCCCCGAGTACCCGGTGCGCCCGCAACTGACGCACCCCCTGCCCTTGACGTACTGCTCGATGGGGCCGAAGGCCTCGGCCAGGCGCCGGCGCAGGCCCGCGGGCGGTTCCCCCGCGCCCCGGCAATGGAGGCAGACGGTGCGGACGACGCGCTGGGCCAGAACGCCGCGCAGGGCCATCGCCACCGCCTCGGGGTGGCGCGTCGCCGCGGCGACCGTCGCGAGGGCGTCGGCCGCATCGGCCGCCCGCACCTGGGCGAGGACCAGCCGGCCGTCGAGGGCCGCCTGCACGGCCCGCTCGGCCACGGGCGCGTCCAGGACGCCGTCGAGCGCCAGGACGTCGGGCTGCTGGAGCAGGACCCGGCCCAGGATCGAGGCGGCATCCGCGGTGCCGCACGTCGCGGGCGAGAACTGGTTGACGCCCGGAAGGTTGAAATTGATGCACGACTCAAGCGTACATATATTCAGGCGGATGGGGTCGACGGCGTTCAGCGTGCTGTAGAGCGTGGTGGTGGCGCCGGACTCGCGCGGGCCGGCGATCAGGATGAGGCCGCGCAGGTCGGCCAGCAGCCCGCGGTAGGCTGTCAGGAGCTCGAAATCGCACCCCAGCTTCTCCAGCGGCTTCTGGGCCGAGTCGTCGCGGACGATCCGCACGACGGTGCGCAGGCCGAAGGCGCTCGGCAGCGACGCCACGTGGAGCTGGACGGCGCGGCCCTGCACGAGGAGGCGGGCGCTGCGGCGCACGTCGGGCGCCGCCGCGCCCGTCAGGCCCAGGATGCCGTCGAAGGCGCCGGCCAGGCCCGCGGCCAGCCGGACCGGCGGGCGCATGACCACGTGCAGCCGGCCGTCGATGCGGAACCGGATGCGGAGCACTTTCTCGTCGGGCTCGAGGTGGATGGCGCTGGCGCGCGCCGCCACCGCCTCGCGCACCAGGAGCGAGGCGACCTTCTCAGGCGGCCACGTGCCGTAGACCGAGTCGTAATCGTCCGACAGCAGGAGTTCGGCCGAGGCGGGCGCGTCGGCCGCCGGTTCCTCCGCCAGGGACGGCGCGGCGGGATCGCTCGCGCGCGTCTCGTCGAGCATCTGGTAGATGTTCTCGGGCGTGGCCGCAACGATCTGGACGCTCAGGCCCGACGCGTGGGCGATCTCGTCGCCGAGGAACAGGTTCGACGGCTCGGACGACGCCACCGTGAGCACGCCGCGCACGCGAAACAGGGGCAGCACGCCGTGCGCCTGGATGAAGGCCTCCGGCAGGGCCGAACGCACGGCCGGGTCGACGAGCTGCGGGGTGAGGCGGGCGAACGGCACACTGCACGCCTCGGCGACCGCCGAGAGCACCTGCTCCGGGGAGGCGTAGCCGAGGTCCACCAGGATTTCGCCCAGGAGCCGCGCCTGCTCGCCGCGGCTCTGCACGTCGAGCGCGCTGGCGAGTTGCTCGGCCGTGATGAGGCCGCGGCAGACCAGAAGGTCGCCCAGACGGGGCCGCTGTTTCGTGGCGGTGGTCATAGCTCGGTCCTGTAACGCCTCAGCAACGGGGGTGGCACGGCCACCCGGCGCTCAGGCTTCGTCGCCCCCAACCCGGTCCTAATGAAAGCTCTTGACGGCCTCGTGAACGTTCTCGAAGACCTCGAACTTCTTGTCGAAGCGGACCATCTCGAAGATGCGCCGGGCGTGGCCCTTCAGCCCCGCCATCTTGATGACGCCATGCGCGGCCTCGACCTGCTCCTGGAACCACAACAGGTCCTCGAGGCCCTGGCTGTCGAAGTACCCGACCCCCGAGAGGTCGAGGACAAACCACCGGCCGCCGGAGCGGATCTGCTCGGCGGCCACGTGGCGGAAGGCCTCGTCTTCGGTCCGCGTGAGCGCCGGCTCCGTCGAGAGCACCGTCATACTGCCGTAGGCGTCGGCCGTGGTCGGCATGTGGAATCCCGTTTCTCGCTCATCCCCGGAGGGGCGCCGTGCCCTGCGCGCCGTGGCGAAAGCACGGTCGTCGTGCTTCGGAAACGCCTGCTTCCGCAGCAGCGCGGGAACCTGCCCGCCGGCAGGCCGGGCACCCGTCAATTCACGCGTAGCGGAACACCCGCGTCGATGCCGTCCGTGGCGGACGAATCGGCGAACTGCCGCACCAGTTGTCCGAAATCCATCGCCAGCAGCGCCCCCGCCACCTGCGGATCGAACTGGGTGCCGGCGCCCCGCTCGATCTCGCGTTTCACGTCCTGCCACGGCATCATCGGGCGGTAAGGGCGGTTGCTGGTCATCGCGTCGAAGGCGTCGGCCAGGGCGATGATGCGTGAGAGCAGCGGAATGGCGTCGCCCTTCAGGCCGTCCGGGTAGCCGCTGCCGTCCATGTGCTCGTGGTGATGAAGGACGGCCTCGCGGACGGATTCGAGCTTGCGGATGCCGCCGAGGATTTGCGCCCCGATCTGGGAGTGCCGCTGCATGATCTCGCACTCTTCCGGCAGCAAGAGGCCCGGCTTGCGAAGAATCGCTTCCGGCGTGCCGATCTTGCCGACGTCGTGCAGCAGGCCGGCCATGTAGGCTTCGCGCGTCGGCTCGTCGGCAAAGCCCAGAGCACGGGCCACCTCGCGGCAGGTGATGGCCACGCGCGTGCTGTGCCCGCACGTGTACGGGTCCTTCGCGTCAACGCTGGATACGAGCGACCGCACCAGGTCGAGCATCAGTTGCTGCAACTCGACGTACAGCCGCCGGTTGTCGACGAAGACGGCGCTGCTGGCGGCGCCGGAGCAGATGAGCTTGGCGTCGGGGCTCCCGAACTCGCCGCCGGCGCGGTTGAAGGCGGCGATCGCCCCGCAGCCCCTTCCCCCCACCGACAGCGGAACCATGACCAGCCGCTCCAGGGCGATGGAGAAGCGGGCGATCGCGGGATCGTCCTGAACGTGGTTATGGATGAGAACCGGCCTCTCCGGTTCAAGGCCCGCGAGGACGCGTTCGACGAGGGCCGGCACGTCGGAGACCAGAAACGGCAGCCGGCCGGCCACCACGGTCAGCGGCTCGACGCCGGGCGCGGCCGACAACCAGGCGGCCACGGCTTGGGCCCCGATCGTCTCGCGAAGCTCCGAACAGACGTGCTCCAGGAACTCCGCCGCGGGGCGGTTGACGCGAAGCGCGTCGCCGAACTCGTGCAGAAGCGTGATTTCCTCGTAGCACTGGGTGAGCGCCTCGGTGGTGGCGTCGCGGTCCGCGGAGGCGGCGGCATCGGCCATCCGCGCCCGGACCAGGTCGGCCACGGCCGCGAGGAGTTGCCGCCCCATGGCCTCGGCCTCCGGCGTGCACACCGGCACACGCGCCAGTGCCACGAGCGCCAGCCGCGAACGCCGGTAGACCGGCCACGCCAAGCGGGCCTCGCCGGGGCCCGATTCAAAGCATTCCGCGTTGGCGCGGGCCGCCTCCATCGCCAGGGCCGGCGCCGGCTCCGCCACGGCGGCGCCGCCTTCCTCGAAAGCGCGCGTGCCGTCGGGCAGGTAGAAGGTCACTGCCACGCCGGTGCGCTCGAGAATCTCCGAGGCCCGGCCCGAGGGGAGCCGCAGCGCGGGGGCCTCACCACAGGTTGTCGGGCATTGCGACATCCGTTACTCCTGGCCCAGCCTTCGTGTCTTGAGCGGCGGGTCTCCGAACCTGGCGCGGGGCACTTCGGTCTCGCCGCGGAAGCGGCCGGAGACCCCGAAATCGCACATCCCCCGCCGCTTCCGCGGCGCGGGCTCAAACAGCACGCGCCGCACTACGTGGCGGAGCCGATCCCGAGCGCCTCGCGGACGTTCGCCAGAAGCTCGCTCGGGCTGAACGGCTTGGTCATCACGCGAAGGATCGGCAGATGCGTCAAGGTCATGGCGTCGATTTCAAACCCCTTGGCCGTAAGGAGGATGGTCGGGATCGGCGCGTCGAGCTCTGCCGTGAGGCGCTCGCAGAGCTCCAGCCCGCTCATGCCGGGCATCTGGAGGTCGGTGATCACGAAGTCCGGCCGCTCGGCCAGCGCCCGCTCATAGGCCTCCTGGCCGTCGGTGGCCACGATGGTCTGGAGGCCGGCGTTCTGGAGTTTCCTGGCCACCACGTTGGCGATGGCCACCTCGTCATCGGCAATCAGAATCCTGCACGGCATGATGATTCTCCACTCCGTGGGGTTATCGAACGGCCGGCAGATAGAGCCGGAAGATCGATCCTTTTCCGACGTCGCTTTCCACGGCGACCCGCCCGCCGTGGACCACCTCGACCACATGCTTGACGAGCGCCAGGCCCAGTCCGCTGCCCTTGGCCTCCTTGGCCGAGTGGCGCGAGCGGTAAAACTTCTCGAACACCCGGCCGGCGTCCTCCGGGGGGATGCCGTAGCCCGTATCGGCCACGTCGACCACGACGGAACTATCATCCAGGTAGGTCGATATTCTAATCTGGCCGCCTTCCGGCGTGTACTTGACGGCGTTGGAGACGACGTTCAGCACGGCCTGGTACAGCATGTCGCGGTCGCCGTGGACGCGGAAGAAGACCGGCGCCAGGTCGGCTTCCAGGCGGATGCTCTTCTGGACGGCCTGCGGCGTCATGACGTCGGCCGCGTCGCGCAGGATCTCGGTGACCGCCAGGTCCGTCTTGTTGACGGGCACGAGGCCGGACTCCAGGCGGCTGAGGTTCAGGATGCTCTCGATCAGGCGGTTCATGCGGTCCGTCTCGGTGCCGATGACGTGGAGGTACTCGCGCTGCTCGGCCTCGCTGCGGGCCTCGCCGTCGACGAGCATTTCGGTGTACGCCCGGATGCTGGCCAGCGGCGCCTTGAGCTCGTGCGACACGATGGACACGAAATCGCTCTTCATGCGGGCGATTTCCTTCTCCTTCGTCACGTCGTGGAGCACGGCCACCACGCCGCTGATCCGGTCGTGCCGCTTGCCCTCGACCACGGTGTTGAGGATGACGCGCCAGCTCCGGGCCTGCTCGCCGGCGCCCTGGATCCACTCGACGGTCCGGTGCGGCGTGAAGAGCCCCGTCTCGCGCATGTCGTTGACGAGCGCCAGGAACCCCTTGTCGGTAATGGCCTCCTCGATGGGCCGGCGGGCCGCCGGGTCGAACTTGAAGCCGAACGTGCCCTCGGCCGCCGCGTTGGCGAGCACCAGGTCGCCGAAAGCGTCGGTGACCACGACGCCGTCGCTGATGGCCCGGATGACGGCCTCGATGTGCCGCTTCTCGGCATCGAGCACCTTCATCTGGATCTGCCGCTCCTTGGCATCGAGGTGCGACTGCTCGACCTCCTCCTTGACGAAAGACAGGTAGCGGTTGATGGCATGGCCGAGCCGCCCCAGGGCGTCGGACTCGGCCTCGCTGATAGCCAGGCCGAGCATCCCGCGGCGGACCATGGATTCCAGGTGATCGGTGACGCCGTCGATCCGCTCCTTGGGCACCCGGGCGATGAGGAAGCCGCCGATGACGCCGAGCACCGCCAGGGCCAGGCCCGCGCCGAGGGTCATCGCTTTGACCGCCGCCGGCTGGCCCGAATCGCGCAGGGGTTCCAGGAGGAGGTGGAGGTCGACTCCCACTCCCAGGAACAGCAGGACGACGGCTGCCGCGCGACGCATTTCAATCACAACTCACTGCCTCCCCATGTGGCACAGTCCCCCCGGCTGTGCAGAATGCCCAGACAGGGGCGTCTGGGCCGCAGGCACCCCAGTTCACTCAGGCCGGGGCGCGTATCTGTTCAGCGTGCCGGATTGCCGCGTGCCACGGCCGGCTTGTCCGGCCGTGCCTCAGCCCTCGGCACAACGCACGGCCGGACATGATCGGCCGTGACACGCAGAGGTCCGTCTTCGGGACGCCTGGCCACGCCGCGTTGCGTGGCCATGACACCCGTGAGCTTCGAATCAGAACGTGCCGGCGGCCTTCTCGGCTTTCGCGAGGAGCCGCTCGAGCGTGGGGCGCCCTGCGCACACCGGGTTCTCGAGCGCCAGTCTCAGGTGGGCCATCGCCTCGGCCGGTTGCCCGGTCGCGACGAGCACGTACCCCATGAGCGCGTGAGTCTCGGAATCCTGCGGCTGGATCGTCATCGCCGACTCGAGCCACTGGCAAGCCGACGTCAGCCGGTTCTCGAGAATGTCGCACTTGGCCAAGCCCACGAGCGGCCCGATCGTCTTGGGCGCCAGGTGTCGGCGGGCCTCGTAGAGAGCCCGGGCCTCCGGCACGCGACCGAGCGCCAAGAGGCCGTCGGCCCACATCTGCCGGACCCACCCCGACACGAACTCCGGTTCCGAGTGGGCCAGCTCGCCCAGGATCGGCTCGGCCTCGGCGTAGGCGCCGGAGCGGAACAGCGCGGCCGCCAGGCGTTCTTTCAGCGCCGGCATGTCGGCCTTGAGACGCATCGCGGTCCGGTAGCTTCCGACCGCCTGGTCGTGCCGCTTGAGCATCGCCTGCACATCGCCCAGCGCGGCGTAGAGCTCGGCCCGGCCGGGCATGCGATTGGCGGCCTGGCCGAGGTCCTTGGCCGCTTCCTCGGCCCTGTCCTGGGCCACCAGCAGCTCGGCCTCGGCCAGGACATACCTGGCCTCCGCAGGATTCAGCCACACGGCCTCGCAGAAGTCGTCGGTGGCCCGGTCGGCGTAGCCGAGCGCCTGCTCGATGGTCCCGAGAACGTAGTGGGCCTCGGCGGATTTCGGGTCCATGGTCTTGGCGCCCTCGGCCAGTTGGCGGGCCTTGTCGAGGTCGCCCTTCTGGGCCGCCAGGCGTGCGGCCAGGACATAAGCGGGGGCGTACGTGGCGCCGGAGTTGACGAGTTCGTCGATGTGCTGGTGGGCACGGCCGAACTCGCCGCGCTGGTAGCAGCCCTCGGCCAGCTTCGTGGCCATCTCGGCCCGCGCCTGGTCCCATCGCTGGCGGGCATCGGCGCGGTTCTTGTCGCTTTGCGGCATGCCGCACCCGGCCAGGAGGAAAACGCAGATGACGGCCACCGCCAGCGCCATTCGCCTAATTCGCATGGGTGGCCTCCTTCGACGCGGCGGCAGACGTCTGACCGGCCGGCGGCTTGGCCTCCGGCGGCGGAGGCGGCACGCCCGGCTTCGGGGCCTCCTTCTTCGCCTCATCCATGTCCTTCAGGCGGTCCTTAAGGGAGTCCCAGATCGTCCAGTTCGGCGGCTCGTAGGGCTCGCCGGTCTTCTCCAGGTAGATCTCGTCTTTCAGTTGAAGCCCCTTGATGTTGTTCGGCGACGCGTTGAGCGACAGCGAGACGTTCCAGAGGGCGCCGTCCAGATCCTTGCGCGACTTGGTCTTCTGGTAGCGCTGCCAGGCCTCGTGGGCCGCCTGCATGTAGTTGCTCGTAATGCGCTCGCGCGTGAAGAACGTGAAGCCTTCGCGCAAGCCCAGGCACAGGCGCTTGCCCTGCGCCAGCATGTCCTCGCCGAGGGCGTTGGCAGCGTCCTCGTCCTCGATGATGTGCGGCGTCAGGAGGATGATGATCTCATTGCGGGTGGTCTTGTCGGCCTTGTTGCGGAACAGCCACCCGACGCCGGGGAGGTTGCCCAGGCCGGGCACCTGCGACCGGCCGACCGACGCCGACTCGCCGAACAAGCCGCCGATGACGATCGTATGCCCATCCTTGACCATGATGTTGCACGTGACCTCGGTCGTGGTTTCGGACGGCAGGCCCGTCGCCGGGTCGACGAGGCCCGTGGAGACTTTCGGGTGGACTTCCATGCGGATGTACCCGTCGTCGCTGATGAACGGCCGGAAGATCAACTGCGTGCCGCTGTCGAGGAACTCGATGGTCTGGACCGTGGTCGTCTCGGTGGTCGTGGTGGTCTTGTAGCCGAGGCGTTGGCCCACGATGACCTCGGCCCGCTGCTTGTTGAGGGCCAGGACCTTCGGGTTGCTCAGGGTCGTGGCGTCCTTGACCGATTCGAGGGCGCTAATGAAGAACGCCACGTTGTTGGTGATGACGCCGATGTTGAGGCCGTCGCCCGGCTGGGCGAAGCCCGAGGTCCCAACGCTGCCCCACTTGCTGTTGGTCGCGGGCGTGGTGACCGGGACCGCGGCGCCGGCGGGGAGGGTCGGATCGATGAGGGGGGTCGCCACCCGCGAGAGATCGCGGAAGTCGATGCCCGCCAGGGTGTTGAAGTCGATGCCCAGGCTGGTCGTGTCGTCGAGCTCGACCTTGAGGATCGTGGCCTCGACCAGGACCTGCCGCGGCCGGCGGTCCATCTTCTTGAGGATGGCCCGCGCCTGTTCCAGGTGCTCCGGGTAGTCGCGGATGACCAGCGTGTCCTGGAGCCCGAAGCTGTTGCTGCCCGTGTCGCCCGATGCGCCGGTCGGAATGCCCTTTCCGGGCAGCGAGCTGACGGCCACCGTGGCCTTGGCCGAGAGGGCCGGCGTGACGATCTTCTGGGCTTCCTCGGCCGCCAGGTAGTTGAGCGGGAAGACCTCGGTGGCCAGGCGCGACTCCTCGCTCTCGATGGCGGCCATTTCCTCGGGCGTATGAATGTAGATGGAATTGCCCTGCCGTATCCACTTCAGGCCGGTGGAGCGGCAGAGCGCGTCGAGGACCTGGTCGACCGAGACCTTGTACAAGTCGAGGGTCACGCGCCCTTTGGCCCCCTTGCTGGCGATCATGTTGAGTTGGTACTCGCGCGACAGGAGCTCGAGGATGTTGGCGACCTCCTCATTCTTGACGTGGAGCTCGATCTTGCCGTCGGCGTCGCGCGCGGTGGTCGCGGTCCCGCCGGGCACCCCGCCCACGTCAGCGGTAGGCGCCTTCGGCGCCTCGACGGGCGGCGGAAGCGCTCTGGCCGGCGGCGGCATTTTCGCCGGCGCGGCAGGCGCGGCGGCCTTCCCAGTATCCCCCGCCCTGGTCGCCGCGATCTGCAACTCGCCATAGGCGGCGCCGGCCCCCAGCACGAGGTACCCGGCTGCCAGGGCGCCCGCCAGAAGCCAGACGCACCACCGGGTGTGTTCGAGACGCTTCTCCCTCTCCATAGCGACGCTCCTTTAGTCCATTCGCAGCAGGCACGTCAGGCCGGCCTGCTGCAACCTGACGTGGCCTTCCTGGATCTCCACGAGCTCCAGGCCGGCCACAGCGTCCCCCTCCTGGTAACTTACCCCATTGATCACGGCCCAGCGCTCGCCCGCCGGGGTGATCAGGATGATCTCGAGCTTCAGTCCCTTCACGGCCTCCAGCACTTGCTGCGGCCCCGGCACGGGCTCGGCCTGAGGCGCCGGCTCCGGCACGGTCGGGCTTGCGGGAACTTCGGGCGGCGCTGCGCCGGCCGCCGGCGGCGCGCCCGGCAAGGCGGACGCGGGGCGCGCCCCATCGAACAGGTTGCGGCGCAGCGGCTGCACGGTCGGCGGCACGTAGTCCGGCACCAGCTTCTGCACCTCGGCCGAAGCCGCCCGCACCCTCGCCGCGTCCACGGTGGAGGTCAGGGTCATCACGTCCCAGTTGGCCGCGCGGCTGGTCCACGGCTGAACGAGGGCCACCGCCCAGGCGCTCAGCCCGGTCACGAGGAGCACCGCCGTCAGGAGCGTCTTGATCCAGCGCCCGCGGCACGTGGCCCACCGACCGCGCTGCCGTCCGGCCAACCAGGCCAGAAGGGTCGCCGCGGCGACTCGCCACCGCGGCGCCGTGCCGGTCGTCGGTTCCGTTGCGTTCATCCTTTTGCCGCCTCCGCCTGCCGCCCGCCGGCGCCGGCCGTCGTGCGGGGCGCGGGGTCGCCGTCCACGGGCAGGTAGTAAACCAGGATTTCCGTCTCGGCGACCACCTGGCCGGGGCCGGATCCCGCGACGATGTGCGCGCGGCTGACGCGGTTCAAACGCTCGAGGCCCTCGATCCGCGCCAGGCACCGGTAAACGGCTTCCAGGGGGCCGGCCAACCGCAACGTGACAGGGACGGCCGGCCAGAGCGCCGACGGCTTCGCCGTCTCGCCCCGCTGAATCTCGTGGGTCACGCCGGGCTCCGTCGCGACGCACTCGGCGACCATCCGGAGGAAGTCGGCCACGTGCGGTTCCGTGGGCAGGCGGCGCTCGCACAGATCCTTGGCCATCCGCAGGCTGGGAATCCGCGCCGAGACGTAGACGCCCTCGCGGCTGGTCACAACCTTCTGGTTCACCAGGCCGCGCTCCTGCGCCACCGCCGCACCCAGGGCGGTCAGCTCGCACTGCTTGGGCCAGAGGACGAACAGGAAGAAACTGCCGACCATGACCGCTCCCACCAGGAGGATCAGCAGTTGCTGCCGGTCCACCGCCCACCGTTTGCGTTGGCTCGCGCACGCCGTCACGTTTACTGCTCCTTGGCCGGCAGCGCCGGCACCCGGTGGACTTCGAGCACGAAGGACCGCCGCTCGGCGTCTTGGCGGCTGTAAGGCTTCGATTCCACAAGCACCGGCCGCTCAAATCGCTTTGAGGTCTCCAGGGCGGAGAGCATCTGGGTCACGGCGACATCCTTGGCCGCGGCCCCGCGCAGGCAAAGCACCGGCCCCTTGCCCGCCCCGGTCTCCAGATAACTCATGGTCATATCTTCCATCACGACGCCGTCGGGCAGGACGGCGGCCAGATCGACAAGCACGTCCGTGAAGCTCGTCCGGGCCCGCAGGGTCTGAACGAGAGACAGCCGGCGGTCATACGCCTTCGCCTCGGCCCGGAGCAGCCGGACCTTGCTGACGTCGCCTTCGACCGCCGCCCCGGCGTTCTGGAGCGCCAGCAGTTCCGCCTGTGCCGCGCGGACCCACTCGCCCATCTGGAGGCTCCACAGCACCATCGCCAGCCCCAGGGCCAGCAGCAGCCAGGAGCGGATGAAGCCGATGCGCCGCCGAAAGTGCGCCCGGATGTAGTCTTCCGGCAAGAACTCGATTTCCCGCACGTCTGGCTCCTCCGCCTTTCAGGCGGCATACCCCGCCGTAAACTGCGCCTCCACGTGGAACCCTTTCAGGCTCAGGCCGAACGCCGTCGCCCATTCCGCGCGGATGCCGCGCCGGTCCAGCGAACGGCCCAGATGGTCCACCCGGACGCCGCGGAACGGGTCGCCGATCCGGGCTTCCATGCCCAGCCGCTGGGCCAGCGCCGCCGGGACGCTCGGATCGTGGGCCTCGCCCCCGACAAACGTGAGGCTCTCGAGGCGAGGGCCGCGGAACGTCACGCCGTAGTAACGCAGGCACAGGCCGATCTCGTCCGCCAGGTCCTCCACGTGCGGACGCATGGCATCGGCGACCGCCCGGGTGACCCGGGCGGAATCCTCGGCCCCGGCCTGCTCGCCGGCGGGGCGCCGGCCCAGGCGCCGCCGCAGCGCTTCGGCCTCCGCCGGCGCCAGTTCCAGGCACTCCGCCACCGCGCGGTTGAACACCGTGCCGCCGATCGGAATCGTCTTGACGAAGACCAAGTCGCGCCCGCGAGAGATCACCACCGTCGTCTGGGCGCCGATGTCGGCATACACGTTCACGACGCCCTCGTCCTCGCGGCGGCACAGGTACCGCTCGAAACCGCGGAACACGGCGGCCGCCCGGGCGTCGAGGCTCACCAGGTCGAGGCCCCCCTCAGTGGCCATCTCGATCTGGCCGTCCACTTCGGCGCGGGGCACGGCAAACAGGATGATCTCATCCAGGAGTTGGTCGCCTTGGCGTATCTCGCCGGCCCGCATGTACTGGATCACCGCCGTGGCCGTGTCGAAGGGGAACTTGTTCTGGGCTTCCCAGTTGACCGCCGTCGCCAGTTCCTCGTTGAGCATCTTCGGCACGCGGATGTTGCGGATCGCCAGGGCGCCGGCCGGCAAGACCATCACCGCCTCGCGCCCGCGGAACCGGCCTTCCTTCATGGCCCGGCGCACTTCTTCCACGATGAACTCGCGGCGGCGCTTCGGATCGCCCTTGACCTCCAGCGGCAGCACGAACTTGGCGGTCGCCACGGCGCGAAGGTCGCGCTCGCTGCCGCCAAGCTGCAGCATCCGCACCGTCGTGGTTCCGATGTCCAAGCCGATGGGCAGTTGCCTCACCGCCAAAACCCCTTCACAACCGCCGGCTACCCGGCGGTACGCGTCACTGTGACCGTGCCCGTCAGCGCCGCCACCTCGACCTGCATCTGCGTGGCGCCGGCACGCAGGGTCACGATTCCGCCGGCCGACGGATCGCCCTGCGAATTGAACGTCACGTACGCCAACCCGCCGAACGACGCGCTCACGACCGTTACGCTGGACATGCCGTTCTGCTTGACAAGCGTCACGGCGAAAGGCTTGTTGGCCACCACCGGATGCGTCACCGCCACGGCCGAGGCATAGGCGCCCCCGGCGTAATTGGCCACCACTTTGTAGGACTGGCGGTCCGGGCTGAAGACGACCGAGTGCGGCTGCTGCGTCGCCACGGCCAGGCTCCGCGCCACTTCAAGGTCCGACTTCACCACCCTCGCGGCGCTGATGGCCTGGCTGTCCGCCCCGGACCCGACGTTCGGCACCACCACCGCGGCGACGATGGCCAGGATCACGATCACCACCAGGATCTCCACGAAGGAGAATCCGAACGGCCGCCCCAGGCGTTGCACGGTTCTCATTTCTCGGTTCCCTTGGCCTCGTCCGGGGCGCGCGGCTTTTGCCCGGCCTTCGCCTCAATCGTCTGGATCACGAAAGCGCCCTCGCGCAGGCCCCGCTCCAGGTCGGCCACCCGCCTGTTGAGCGTGTCGAGTTGGTCAATCATCAAGAGCCGCTGCTTGCCCGAGTCCGGTACGCCGGTGTCCTCGCGGGGGGCCGCCGCCCGCATCTGGGCCTGGACCTTGGACTCGAGAGCATCGGACTTGAACCAGAGGGCGGCCGCAATGACCGCCAGCATAACCGAAACCAAGATAAGTCCATGCGCGATTGTTTGAAGGTGTTTCGATTCCATTGGCCATGTCCTCCAGTCTGCCCAGATTCACAGCCCAAACCCGGAAGAGAACGCAGAGATAGCACGTCTGGATGCATGCAGTCTATCGGCACGCCGTGGCGTTATGCTTAAACGATTCGCTCAGACTCTATCGTGTGGAAAGGACAGGCGTGGGCCCGAGGACGTTCGTGCCCGGCAGGCTGAACAAGCCCATGACCCGCCGCGCTTCAACTCGTTGGTACCACCCATGAACATACTCGGGGGCAGCGGACGCTCCAAGCGTCTCTGCCCCCGAGCCCAGTACCTTTTCGCCCCTACACGAAAAGGCTGGCGGTCACCGCTGCGCACCCACAGCGTTTTACAGTGTGTTGAGAACCGTGCCGTCGGCCTTGGTCCAGGAATCCCTCAGATCGGCGCGGAATTCCCCGGTTACCATGTTGAACCACCATCCCCCATCCGTCGTCGGCGCCGCAAAGGCGGTGCTCCCGCTGTTGACCACGG
>Ga0315273_10005528_pt1 | contig 15637 bp, 25 predicted proteins | sample YL17G02_0_MG_FD_205753 | JGI IMG/M metagenome (GOLD analysis project Ga0315273, IMG submission 205753) | Sediment microbial communities from Yellowstone Lake, YNP, Wyoming, USA - YL17G02_0 | ecosystem: Environmental > Aquatic > Freshwater > Lake > Sediment | place: USA: Wyoming | collected...
CATGACTGCCTCCGGGATTTCTTTGAACACATGCTTCATTTCTTCCGGTGATTTGAAATAGAAACTGTCAGAGTTGAAACGAAGACGGTTCTTGTCTGTCACGGTTGTACCAGTCTGAATGCAGAGCAAGATGTCATGGGCTTTTGCATCTTCCTTCCTCATGTAATGACAGTCATTTGTGGCTACGACACTGATATGGAGCTCTTTTGCCAGTTCGATGAGTTTCTTGTTAACCTCTTCCTGTTCCGGAAGCCCATTATCCTGTATTTCTATATAAAAATTTTCCGGACCGAAGATGTCTCTGTATTGAAGGGCTTTTTCTTTTGCTTTATCAACCATGCCCTTCTGTAAAAAATAGGGAACTTCGCCTTTCAAACACGATGTGAGCCCGATCAACCCTTCGCTGTGTTGCATGAGGAGTTCAGCGTCTATTCTCGGTTTGTAATAGAATCCTTCTGTGTAAGCTTTTGTTACGAGAGACACGAGGTTTTTATATCCTGTGTTGTCTCTTGCAAGTAATATGAAATGGAAGGAGCCCTCCTCCATATGGGAGGCAGTTTTCTTTTCGAAGCGGCTTCCAGGCGCTACATACACCTCGCAGCCAATGATGGGTTTAATGCCAGCTTTGATAACGCGCCTGTAAAAATCAATTGCACCGAAGAGGTTGCCATGGTCTGTAATAGCAACCGCCGGCATCCGGTAAACTTCAGCCTGTTCGACGAGCTCTTTTATTCTTATTGCACCGTCAAGGAGGCTGTATTCTGTGTGCAGATGGAGGGGAACATAATCTGCATGTGAATTCATACTGGAATATTAATCTACGGATGGTTTTTAGTCAATGTAAACAACTAAGCCCTCTTAACTTCTTCTTTTTTCCACGTTGCAAGGAGAGAGAAGACTAAGAAGTGGTTATTTTTGATTCAATCTCCTCGATTGCTTCTTGTGCTATAACCGTTACATTTTCATCTTCGTCTTTTGCAGCTTCTTTGAGAAGAGGGATGCTTTCTTTGTTACCGATCATTCCTATGAAATAAGCGGCATCGCTTCTGAGGACAGGGTTTTTATCTTTTAAAAGGGGCAGAATAGAGGAGATGGCCTTTGATATATTTTCGGGGTCCTCAGTCTTAAGTGTATCCAGGAGAGCAGATATCCCGATTCGAACAATAAGTCTTTCGTCTTTCATCAATTCACCGATATAGCTATAAAGACTTGCATCATGTTTAAACATATCAATGATATTTTCGAGAAACCCTTTTTCCATGTAATCAGCAATCATGGTTTTTATATCAGAGGGGTCGATATGAAGTGGTTTCATGATGGAGATATAATATCATGAAGTCTTAACCCCATTTGATCCAAAGAATTTTATAGAGGCAGGAGTACATAGCATCTTCGCTCATTCATGGTCCGCCCTTATCGGACCTGCGAGGTAAATTCTGTTCCGATAATATCGTCGCAAAATTTAAAGCCGCTCAAATTCTATATCCTCATGTAAGGCATAAATCAAAGACAGGATGCCTGAAAATTATAGTATAATTTTCTTGCATAGGCTCACAGACAAGGAGAGAAGATGAAGATTTATAACACCCTTTCCGGCAGGAAGGAAGAGTTTGTACCGTTGACTCCAGGGAAGGTAGGAATGTATGTGTGCGGGGTGACAGTTTATGACTACTGCCATATAGGACATGCACGGAGTGCCATAGTATTTGATGTTATCAGAAAATATATCCAGTATAAAGGTTTTAACATTACTTTTATCAAGAATTTTACGGACATTGATGACAAGATAATCAACAGAGCAAGACAGGAAGGAATATCGTGGGATGCCGTTGCGAGGAAATATACCGAGGAGTATTACAGGGACATGGATGCCCTTGGAGTTGAGAAGGCAGACATAGAGCCAAAAGCAACCGAGTACATTAAAGAGATGATTGATATTGTGCAGGGACTTATTGATAAAGGCTATGCCTATGAGATTGATGGAGATGTGTATTTTGCAGTTGATAGGGTGCCTGAATATGGCAAGTTATCCAAAAGGGAAAAGGAAGAGATGATTGCAGGAGCAAGGGTTGAAGTTAACGAGAGGAAGAAAAATCCAATGGATTTTGCCTTATGGAAAAAATCCAAAGAAGGTGAGCCCTCGTGGGATAGCCCGTGGGGAGCCGGGAGACCAGGATGGCATATCGAGTGTTCTGCTATGTCTATCAAGCACCTCGGTGAAAGTTTTGATATACACGGAGGCGGTGCAGACTTAATCTTTCCCCATCATGAAAACGAGATTGCCCAGTCAGAATCTTTTACCGGGAAACCCTTTGTTCGGTACTGGATCCACAATGGATTTATCACGATTGATAAAGAGAAGATGTCGAAGTCCCTGGGTAATTTCTTTACCATCAGGGAAATCCTCGATAAATTTGACGCCGAGGTTATCAGACTCTTCCTCCTGTCAACGCATTACAGAAGTCCCATAGAATTCTCTGATGAACAGTTACGCGAAACTGAAATATCGTTAGACAGGTACTATTCAACAATTCTCAGGATTAATGATTTCACTGAAAAGGGTCATACAAGAGGAGGTTCCCTCAATGCTGAAAAAAGCTTTGAAGAGAGAGTGCTCCACTTTCATGAAAGATTTGAAGAAGCCATGGATGATGATTTCAATACTGCTCTCGCAATAGGCCATATCTTTGAATTTACAAGAGACGTCAACAAATTTCTTGACAGCAACCCTTCTGGTCAAAGGGGTCGGGAACTTCTGCAGAAGGCGAAAGATCTTCTTTCCGCAGTTGGAAAGGTACTGAATATCTTTGGCAGGCACCCTCAGGAATGGTACCGTGCAGTGATGACCGTGAAGAAGATAGGTCTTTCTGAACATGGCATCCTCGATAAGATTAAAGAAAGGGAGGATGCAAGAAAAAGAAAAGAATGGGATATTGCAGATCGAATCAGAAAAGAACTCGCTGAGAGAGGAATTATCCTTGAAGACAAGGATGGAAGAACGGACTGGAAAGTCAAAGTCGGGTAAGGAATGGATTTGCGGCCTGAACCCTGTTCTTGAGGCAATAAAGGCTGGGAGGAAGATAGAGGTTATTCTTCTCTCCTCAGGCAGAAAAGATTTTTCCAGGATTCTTGAGATTGAAAGAGAGGCCAGAAGGAAGAATATATTGTTAAAGCAGAAAGAGATCCAGTTTTTCCATGCACATTTCCCGAAGGGGCACCAGGGTATAGCAGCACAGGTCTTAACGAAGACGTATATCAGCATTGAAGCATTACTTGAAATACCGTCAAGAAAGGGAGAGTTGCCTCTGTTCATAATCCTTGACCTCATAGAGGATCCCAGAAATTTAGGCGCCATCCTGAGAGTAGCAGATGCTGCTGGTGTTCATGGCATCATTATTCAATCCCACAGGTCGGTTACGCTCGGTGCCGAGGTTTCTAAATCCTCTGCCGGTGCAGTGGAATATGTTCCTGTTTCCTTAGTGACCAATATAAAGCATACAATGCAAGATATGAAAGAGCGTGGTATTACCATTGTGGGTACTGAAGCAGGTGTAACTAAGGTTGTATGGGAGACAGATTTAAGAGTGCCCTTGGCCCTTGTAATAGGCTCTGAGGGCAAGGGACTGCGGAAAACTGTGAGAGAAACCTGTGATGTCCTGATCAGTCTTCCCATGATGGGTAAGATCAACTCCCTTAATGTCTCAGTTGCTGCAGGCATATTGACTTTCGAGATTTTACGACAAAGAATCTGTATGCATGAATTTGAAAAAGGAAAATGCAAATAAATGATGTTATCCTTGCATTTTTGCAATTGACCATTTTATAATATTCCCTGTTAAATTACTGGATTAATTTTTAAGGGATTAGTGTTCCTTTTTTCAGCCCATAGCATTTTTAAAAACTATGAAGCCACCGTAGCTCAGCAGGCAGAGCAGCTGATTTGTAATCAGCGGGTCGGGGGTTCGATTCCCTTCGGTGGCTCCATGGATATAACTTGTAGAGGAGAGGTACCCGAGTGGCCAAAGGGAGCAGACTGTAAATCTGCCGGCGCAGCCTTCGGAGGTTCGAATCCTCCCCTCTCCATTAGAAAATTTGCAAAGCGAACTTTACCGTAGAAGTTAAGAGTTTAACATGAACAGGAGAAAGGTGAAGAACTTTAGAAATAGGAATTAATATATGCAAAGCTCTTACTAATAAGACCATAAGTAAAGTCACATGCATATAAGTATTCTGTCATGCTGGCTTGTCCAGTATCTTTTTTCAAGAAGGATTCCAGACAAGCTGGAATGACAGACAATGTGGTCTTACTTATGAACTCCTTAGTAACTTATGATTTTTCACTTGTGTTTTTTGGGTGCGGGAGTAGCTCAGTGGTAGAGCGTCAGCCTTCCAAGCTGAGGGTCGCGGGTTCGAATCCCGTTTCCCGCTCCATAAGCAGAATTTTTAAGACAAATTTTGCAGTTGTTGGTTAAGAGTTATAAATTAAAAGGTAATGGAAATAGGCAAAAGAGATTTAAAACCGGTAACTTTAAACTTTTCACATGCAACTGTAGTTAATGCCCATGTAGCTCAGTTGGCAGAGCACATCCTTGGTAAGGATGAGGTCACCGGTTCAATCCCGGTCATGGGCTCCAGAACGGCAGTGATTAATTAGCAGTGATTAGTTGTTAGTTTCGAAACTAAAACTGACGTCCATAAAGTGCTAACAACTGAAACAAGGAGGGAAATATGGCAAAGGCTAAATTCGAGAGGGTAAAGCCCCATGTAAATGTAGGGACGATAGGACATATAGACCATGGGAAGACGACACTGACATCGGCGATCACGAAATATTTAGCGATGAAGGGCATGGCACAGTACCGATCATTTGACAGCATTGACAATGCACCTGAGGAGAAGGCGAGAGGGATCACGATAGCGACGGCACATGTAGAGTATGAGACGGACAAGAGGCATTATGCGCATGTAGATTGTCCCGGGCATGCTGATTACATAAAGAACATGATAACGGGGGCGGCGCAGATGGATGGAGCGATCCTGGTGGTGGGGGCCGACGATGGGCCGATGCCGCAGACGAGGGAGCACATATTATTGGCAAGACAGGTAGGGGTACCTTACATCGTGGTATTCATGAACAAGGTAGACATGGTAGATGATCCTGAGCTTTTGGATTTAGTAGAGCTTGAGGTGAGGGAGTTGTTGACGAAGTATCAATTTCCCGGCGACAAGATACCGGTGCTCAGGGGCAGTGCGTTGAAGGCGATGGAGAGCACGAGCACGGATATGGGTGCAGAGGAATACAAGAGCATACAGGCACTGATGGATGCGGTGGACAGTTACATACCGACACCTGAGCGGCCGACAGACAGACCATTTTTGATGCCGATAGAGGATGTATTTTCGATATCCGGACGCGGGACCGTGGTAACGGGGAGAGTGGAGCGCGGGATAGTCAAGGTAGGAGAAGAGGTAGAGATAGTAGGGCTACGGGAGACGAGGAAGACGGTAGCCACGGGGGTAGAGATGTTCAGGAAGCTTTTGGATGAAGGACGAGCTGGGGACAACATAGGGGTATTGCTGAGGGGCACGGGTAAGGATGAAGTGGAGCGCGGGATGGTTCTTGCGAAGCCCGGGAGCATAACGCCTCATACGAAGTTCAAGACAGAGGTATATGTATTGACGAAGGAAGAGGGTGGGAGGCACACACCATTTTTCAAGGGATACAGGCCTCAATTTTATTTCAGGACGACGGATGTGACGGGAGTAGCGCAACTACCTGAAGGGGTAGAGATGGTGATGCCTGGTGACAACATAAGTTTAGTTGTTGAGCTCATAGCACCTATAGCGATGGAGAAGGAATTAAGGTTTGCAATCAGAGAGGGTGGAAGGACGGTAGGGGCAGGTGTTGTTACGGAAATACGGGAGTGAAAACACAGATGAATACAGAAAATTATTCACAGATTACAACAAGTAACGCATACAATAAATCTGGATTTTTTCATCAGCGATTATCAGTGTTAAGGTGAGGGAAGGGTGAATCAAAAGATAAGGATAAAGTTAAGGGCTTATGATCATAGGATCCTTGATAGGTCTGTTAAGGAGATAGTTGACACTGCCCAAAGGACAGGAGCAAGGATAGCAGGACCGGTACCCTTGCCCACAAGAATAAGCAAGATAACTGTTCTCAGGTCTCCACACGTAGATAAGAAGTCGAGAGAACAGTTTGAGATAAGGACACATAAGAGAATGATAGACATATACGATCCGACTCCTCAGACTATAGATGCTCTTATGAAGTTGGAACTCGCAGCCGGGGTCGATGTAGAGATTAAATTATGACAGGTATTCTTGGGAAAAAACTTGGAATGACGCAGATATTTACAGAAGATGGGAAAATATGTCCGGTTACGGTTGTTGAAGCAGGTCCTTGTTGTGTTATTTGTGTCAAAACACTGGATAATAATGGATACAATGCTGCCCAGATTGGCTTTGTAGAGACAGAAGAAAAGAAATTGACAAAACCCATGGCAGGTGTTTTTAAAAGAACAGGGGTCAAGCCTTATCGAATATTAAAGGAATTTCCCATGAACGGCTTGAAAGTTGGTGAGTTCGTAACGGTGGGAAAATTTACAAAAGGAGACAAAGTTTCTGTCTCTGGTATTTCTAAGGGTAAAGGGTTTCAGGGAGTTATGAAAAGACATAATTACGCAGGTGGTCCTGGGTCTCATGGTTCAATGTTTAACAGGGCGCCAGGCTCTATTGGTCAAAGCTCCTTTCCATCGAGAGTCTGGAAGAATAAAGGACTACCTGGTCATATGGGCTCTGAAAAAGTAACGACGAAGAATCTTGAAATTGTGGAAGTCAGAATTGACCAGAACCTTCTTCTCATAAAGGGCTCTGTCCCTGGTTCAACAGGGTCCTATCTGGAAATTAAAAAGAGAGATTGAAATGCCTGTTGTTGAATTAAAGGATAGAAACAATAATATCATTGGGAAGATTAATCTCAGAGATGAGGTATTCGGCCTTCAAGCCAAACCGGCTGTCCTCCATGAAGTAGTGACGAATTATCTTGCGAACCAGAGACAGGGTACTCACGCTACAAAGACAAAAGGTCTTGTTCGGGGAGGAGGAAGGAAACCTTTTAAACAGAAACATACCGGAAGGGCAAGGGCTGGAAGCAATCGCTCCCCTTTATGGAGGGGCGGTGGTGTGACCTTTGGTCCGCAACCAAGAGATTACTCCTATGACCTTCCCAAGAAAGTAAAAAGGATTGCTGTGAAAACAGCGCTCTCTATAAAGATATCAGAGGGTGCCATAACTGTCATTGATGGATTCTCATTGACCCAGCCTAAAACAAAAGATATGGTTACGACATTGAAAAATCTCGGATTTGAGGGGAAAAAAGTACTCATCGTAACCCCTGAAAAAGATGAAGCTGTAATCCTTTCTACGAGAAATATTCCTGGTGTCAGGGTGGTAAGGGTTTCTGATCTGAATTCGTACGATGTAATCGTATCAAATAGACTTCTCATGACAAAAGACGCTGTCTCCCGATTGGGTGCTGCTGAGGTAGTAGCATGAGGAGTCTCTATACGATAATCAAAAAGCCCCTTTTTACCGAAAAAGGCAGCCAACTCAAGGAATCAGAAAACAAGATATTAGTTGAAGTTAGTCCTGAGGCGAACAAGCTTGAGATAAAGAAGGCCATAGAAGAGATATTCAAGGTTAAAGTTGATAAAGTTGCAACAATAAACATAAAGGGTAAATGGAAGAAACACGGAAAGTCTCTTGGCAAAAGGTCTGATAAGAAGAAAGCTGTAATCACCCTTAAGAAGGGTGAAAAACTCGATTTTATTGAAGGCGTGTGATGGGTATTAAGAAATATAATCCAACATCTCCCGGCAGGAGATTTCAGACAGTCTCTGACTTTGCTGACATAACAACAGAGACACCGTTTAAGCCTCTCCTGAAGGTTATGAAGAGGAATGGTGGCAGGAATAACAGCGGGCGTATTACTGCATGGCATAGAGGAGGAGGCAACAGAAGGGCCTATAGGATTATCGATTTTAAAAGGGACAGGTTCGGTGTAACCGCAAAAATTGAGACTATAGAATATGATCCCAACAGGTCCGCAAGAATTGCCCTGTTGAAATATAAGGATGGTGAGAGGAGATACATTATTGCACCCCTGGGACTTCGGGTAGGAGATGAGGTATTGTCCGGCAAGGATGCCGAAATAAAAATTGGCAATTCCCTTCCCTTAAGCCACATGCCTTTAGGAACATTCATACATAATGTTGAACTTCGGCCAGGAGAGGGGGCAAAATTTGTAAGGAGTGCAGGTTCTTCAGCACAGCTTATTGCGAAAGAGGAAAAGTATGTCCAGGTCAAGCTTTCATCAGGTGAGGTGCGGTTTATACCCTCAGGCTGTATGGCCACTATTGGACAGATTAGTAATCCAGATCATGGAAATATTTCTTATGGTAAAGCAGGAAGAATGAGACTCTTAGGCAGAAGACCCATTGTGAGGGGGGTTGCCATGAATCCCGTTGACCATCCCCTTGGTGGTGGTGAAGGCAAATCCTCCGGTGGGAGACCCGCATGTTCACCATGGGGAAAACCTGAGGGAGTCAGAACGAGGAGCAATAAGAGAACCGATAAGTTTATTGTCAGGAGGAGAAAGTAAGTTGCCAAGGTCTTTAAAAAAAGGTCCCTTTGTGGATGAGAAGCTCATGAAGAAGGTCAGGTTGATGATGGAGAGTGGTGAGAAAAAGATTATCAAGACATGGTCGAGAAGTTCTACTATCATACCCGAGTTTATTGGGTATACCTTTGCTGTTCACAACGGTAGAAAATTTATTCCCGTTTATGTCACCGAAAACATGGTTGGTCATAAGCTTGGTGAGTTTGCGCCGACAAGAACCTTTAGATCTCACGCGGGATCAGCAAAGTCTGCGAAAGGATAAAGAGAATCTTAATGGAATCGAAGGCAATATTGCGATATGCGCGGATAACGCCGCGAAAGGCACGGAGAGTTATAGACTTGATAAGAGGCAAGAATGCCGGCAATGCCCTTCTGGTTTTGCGTTTTATGCCGTATCGTGGTGCGCGGTTTGTTGAAAAAATCGTTAAATCTGCTATGGCAAATGCAGAGCAGAAAAAGGCTGTTCATCCTGAATCCATGAGAATTATAAAGGCTCTTGTTGATCAAGGGCCAACGATGAAGAGAATTGAAACGAGAGCAATGGGCAGGGCAAATGTTATCAGGAAGAGAACCTGTCATATAACATTAGTTTTATCAGAGGAAGGATAGGAGGTCAATCTGGGTCAGAAAACACATCCTGTAGGATACCGGCTCGGCTTCATAAAAACGTGGGATTCGAGGTGGTATCTCAAAAAGGGATATGCCGAACAACTTCTCGCTGACATTAATATAAGGAAAATGATCAAAAAAAGGTTTTTCCATGCCGGGGTCTCGAAAATAGAAATAGAACGGGCAGGTCAGAATATGAGAGTGGCTATCCATACTGCGAGACCTGGAATTATTATCGGGAAAAAAGGTTCTGAGGTTGAGCGACTCAGGAAAGACTTACAACTTATGACAGGCAGAGATATCTCAATAGATATAAAGGAGATTAGAAAACCAGAAATTGATGCTCAACTCCTTGCTGAAAATATAGCTCTCCAGCTTGAAAAAAGGGTAGCCTTCAGACGGGCTATGAAGAAGGCTGTTATATCAGCCCGAAGATTTGGTGCTCTCGGCGTGAAGATATCATGCTCTGGAAGGCTTGCAGGGGCTGAGATATCACGGTCCGAGTGGTACAGGGAGGGAAGAGTTCCGCTCCATACCTTACGGGCAGATATAGATTACGGTTTTACAGAGGCACGAACAACCTATGGCGCAATAGGGGTCAAGGTATGGATCTATCATGGTGATATTTTACCTGAAGGCCTCGGGCTTACTTCACAGACTTAATGAAGGTTGGATATTCAGAAAGTTTATCAATGAAATGAAAAAATTAGGGTTATGTAGCGATACAACATATAGGATGCTGTTATGTTAATGCCCAAGAAAGTCAAATACAGAAAAATGCAGAAAGGCAGGATGAACGGGAAAGCTTATAGAGGGTCTGCGGTTTCTTTTGGGGAGTTCGGACTGAAGGCTATTGAACCTGGATGGATCTCCAGTCGACAGATCGAGGCTGCCAGGGTTGCTATGACGCGTCACGCCAAGAGAGGATGCAAGATATGGATAAGGGTCTTTCCCGATAAACCAATAACTAAAAAACCTGCCGAGACAAGGATGGGAAAAGGAAAAGGGACCCCTGAATACTGGGTTGCTGTTGTGAAACCGGGAAGAATTCTCTATGAGATGTCCGGGGTGAGTGAGGAAACTGCAAAAGAAGCCATGCGACTTGCCTCTCATAAATTGTCTGTAGCAACAAGGTTTGTAAAGAGAGATGAGGAGATTCTATGAAGCCCTCAGAGCTTAGGGCATTGACGATGGATGAATTAAAGAAAAAGGAGCAAGATCTGAGAAAAGAGTTATTTAATCTCAGGTTTCAACAGGCTACGGGCGAGATAGAAAATCCTCTCCGCATGTACGCTGTACAAAAGGATATCGCAAGAGTTTTGACAATAATGACAGAGGAACTGGATAAAAGCAGAGAATTGGGAAGAGAGAAAGATGCCTAAAAAAATTTATAGTGGTGAAGTCGTTAGCAGCACGATGAACAAGACGGTCGTGGTTGCCGTGAAGAGACTCTTTCAACATCCGAGATACAAGAAAACGGTAAAAAGAGTGACGAAGTTCAAGGCACATGATGAGGATAATAGATGTCGTGTCGGGGATATGGTCAAGATTCTCGAAGTAAGGCCTCTCAGCAAGGAAAAGCGATGGATAGTGCTCGATGTCCTCAATAGAGCAGCGAGAGGTGAATAAAGATGGTTCAGTTGAGGAGCATGCTTGAAGTCGCAGACAATTCGGGTGCTAAGAGGGTTCAGTGTATAAAGGTTCTTGGAGGTTCTCGTAAGAGATATGCAAGACTTGGTGATATCATAGTTGTGAGTGTGAAGGAAGCATTACCAAACAGCAACATTAAAAAAGGAACAGTAACAAAGGCTGTTGTGGTGAGGACGAAGAAAGAACAGAGAAGGCTTGATGGGTCATATATACGTTTCGATCAAAATGCTGCTGTGCTTATCAATGCAGAGGGTGAGCCTGTAGGGACGAGGATTTTTGGTCCTGTGGCAAGGGAGCTCAGATGGAAGGAGTTTACAAAAATAATCTCTCTAGCCCCGGAGGTTCTTTAGAGTTATGGGTTTAAGCATAAAGAAAAATGATACCGTTTTAGTTGTTACTGGTAAGGAAAAGGGCAAGAAGGGAAGGGTAATCTCTGTCGAACCGAAAAAGGACAAGATTCTGATAGAGAGGATTAACATAATCAAGAGACATATGAAACCAAGCAAGAAATATTCACAGGGAGGGATAATAGAAAAAGAAGCACCTCTCCATATATCTAATGTGATGCTTGTATGTTCAAAGTGCGGCAAACCAACAAGGATTGGCAATACTGTTTTGTCTGATGGCAAGAAAGCAAGGATATGCAAAAAATGTAAGGAGGTCATCGGGTAATGGTGCCGAGACTCAAGGAGAGATATATCAAAGAGGTTATTCCCACCATGGTGAAAGAATTCTCATACGGGAACGTAATGCAGGTACCAAAGGTTCAGAAGGTTGTTCTTAATGTCGGTCTTGGAGAGGCAATACAGAACATTAAACTCCTCGATGCGGTGCAGAAAGAACTGTCCTTGGTAACAGGTCAAAAGGCGGTGATAACGAAGGCAAAAAAATCCATTGCAAGCTTTAAATTGAAAAAAGGGGTGCCTATAGGATGCAAGGTTACCCTCAGGGGAGACAGAATGTACGAATTCCTTGACAGGTTGATAAGTCTTGCCCTGCCAAGAATAAGGGATTTCAGGGGGGTGTCGGGGAGGTCCTTCGATGGAAGGGGTAATTATTCTATGGGTCTGAAAGAACAGTTTATATTTCCTGAGATTGATTATGACAAGGTTGAGATCGCTCATGGGTTAGATGTTACGATATGCACAAGTGCAAAAACAGCTAAAGAAGGCAAGTCCCTGCTGAGTTATTTAGGGATGCCGTTTAGAAATTAAAATGCATAATACGAAATTGAGATTTAAATTTTTTTATGGTGATTTTCTTGAATATATCGAGGTGGTGAGTGGCTAAAGTTTGCATGATAGAAAAATCCAAAAGGCAACCAAAATTCCGGGTTAGGTCTCACAACAGGTGTAAACTGTGTGGGAGACCAAGGAGTTATCTCCGTAAATTCGGAATGTGCAGGGTGTGTTTTCGAACTCTTGCCCTGGCTGGGCAGATACCCGGCGTAACAAAATCGAGCTGGTAGCCTACGGCTATAGGGAGATAAAAAGATGATGACAGATCCTGTTTCAGATATGCTTACGAGAATAAGAAATGCATTACAGATACGGGCAGAAAAAGTTGATATTCCTGCTTCCAGAATGAAAGTAGACATAGCAAGGATTTTAAAAGAAGAGAGGTTTATTAAAACCTATAAGATATTAAAAGATAAAAGACAAGGCATTTTGAGAATAGTACCAAGATATGTTGAGAGTGAAAGTGTTATGTCCGGATTAAAAAGGATTAGTAAGCCAGGCAGAAGAATTTATGTAGGCAGTAAGGAGATACCGAAGGTTATGGGGGGAGTCGGCATTGCTATACTGACTACGTCAAAGGGAATATTGAGTGATAAAGCATCCCGGCGGGAAGGTGTAGGTGGAGAAGTTATTTGTCATGTTTGGTAAAAAAAGAATGAAAAGAGCAGAGAATAAAGAACGTTACCCATGTTCTAAACTCAACAGCATATATGGAGCAAAGAGTGTCAAGAATCGGTGAAAAACCAATTGAGATACCAAAGGGTGTTGATTTAATGGTTGATAAAAGGACGATTAAAGTCAAAGGGCCCAAAGGTGAGTTGATCTGGGTTCATCCGGATAAGATTCATGTGAAAATCAATGACGGTACTGTCGTAGTAGAGAGGATGGGAAACTCCCGGTTTGATAAATCGCTTCATGGTCTCACAAGAAGCATCATTGCGAACATGCTACATGGAGTCTCACAGGGTTACCAGAAAGTCATGGCAATAGTTGGTATTGGTTATAGGGCTCAGGTGGTGGGCAATAAGCTTGCTTTAACTCTTGGTTTTTCTCATCCAATTCAAGTACCTTTGCCAGAGGGCATTAAGGCATCTGTCGATGCAAAACAGACTACCATCACACTGACGGGAATTGATAAACAGCAACTCGGACAACTGGCAGAGAATCTCAGGACCCTCAGACCACCTGATTCTTACAAAGGTAAGGGTATCAGATATTCAGGTGAACGCCTTAAATTAAAGGCCGGCAAGACAGGTAAGAAATAGTTTTCTTTACAGGAGAGTCTTTTGGCAAAAAGTAAAAAAGAGAGCAGGGAAAGGCGTCATAAGAGAATACGGAAAAAAGTTTTCGGTGTACCCGAGAGACTAAGACTCTCTGTTTATCGGAGCCTAAATCATATATATGCTCAGATTATCGATGACTTCAAAGGATATACCGTTGTCTCTGCGTCAAGTCTCGATAAGGAATTGAAAGATAAGAAATCCCCTAAGGGTAACATAGAGACGGCAAAGCAGATTGGAGATCTGATAGCAAAAAGGGCCCATGGGAAAGGCATAAAGAAAGTTGTTTTTGACAGAAGCGGATATCTTTACCATGGAAGAATTAAAGCGCTGGCAGATGCTGCCAGAGAAGCAGGACTCGAATTTTAGGGAGGGATAGTGACAAGGATTAACCCAGAAGGACTGAACCTCAAGGATAAGGTTGTCTATATAAACAGGGTAGCGAAGGTCGTTAAAGGCGGGAGGAGATTTTCCTTTACTGCCTTAGTGGTTGTAGGAGACGGTGAAGGGATAGTGGGAACAGGTAAAGGAAAGGCTTCAGAGGTTCCAGAGGCAATAAGGAAAGCTGTTGAACAAGCGAAAAAATCCTTGATACGGTTTCCTATAAAAGATACGACAATTCCTCACAAGGTAGTAGGGAGATTCGGCGCAGGCACTGTCGTCATGAATCCGGCGCGGAAGGGGACCGGCATTGTTGCAGGAGGTGCTGTCAGGGCGGTTTTAGCGGTTGCAGGGGTTCAGAATATTGTTGCAAAGTCCCTCCGTAGCCATAATCCTTTCAATACCGTAAAGGCAACACTGAATGGGCTTTCAACACTCAAAGATCTGGAATCTGTTCTGAAACTGAGAGGGAAGGCTGAAGAGGAGTCTAAAGAAGCATGATGAAGATAGAAGACTTAAAGCCAGCGGTGGGGAAAAGCAGAAAGGTGAAGAGAGTTGGTCGCGGTATAGGCTCAGGACACGGAAAAACTTCCTGCAAGGGTCACAAAGGACAGAAAGCTCGTTCAGGAGGAACAAAGGGACCAGGCTTTGAAGGCGGGCAGATGCCCCTTCAGAGGAGACTTCCCAAAAGGGGTTTTAAAAATAGATTTGCAGTCAATTATGCAGTAATAAATTTAAAAGATCTCATCAAGATAGAGGGGGTGGATACAATAACACCCGAAATCCTTATGGAAAAAGGCATACTAAAAAATTTAAAAGATGGACTCAAGATCCTCGGTGAAGGTGAGATTCACAGGCCCCTTACAATAAAAGCAGATGCTTTTAGCGCTTCCGCATTATCAAAGATAAATGCTTCAGGTGGTAAGGCTGAACTAATCTAAAGCTCCCATGGGAATTCTCTCGAGCTTCCAGAATATTTTCAAGATCCAAGAGCTTAAAAACAGGATTATCTTTACCCTGGCTCTTCTTGCTGTATACCGGATTGGTGCTCATATCCCTACGCCGGGAATCAATGGAGAGGCCCTCAGTGAGTTTCTCGCAAGAAGTGGAGCAGGTGCTCTCATGGGCTTTTTTGACATGTTTTCAGGGGGTGCCCTATCGAGGGTTACTATTTTTGCCCTCGGCATAATGCCTTATATCAGTGCATCAATAATATTCCAGCTCCTTACGGTTGTGATTCCGGCTATAGGTAAGATTGCTAAGGAGGGAGAAGCAGGCAGGAAAAAAATTGTAAGGTATACACGATACGGAACAGTTGTCATCAGTGCCATTCAATCATTTGGCATTGCTGTAGGACTTGAAAGCATGCAGAATGGAGCATTTATCCAGAATCCTGGCTGGTCTTTCAGACTTCTGACCATGATAACCCTCACATCAGGCACAGCCTTTATCATGTGGCTCGGGGAACAAATTACCGAGAGGGGTATCGGGAATGGGATATCCCTCATCATATTCGCAGGAATTGTTGCACGTTTTCCTAACGCTGTCATCAGTACGATCAGGCTCATACAGGCAGGAGAGCTGTCTCTCTTATTTGTTATCGCCCTTGTTGTGATGATGGTAGCTGTTATCGGAGCGATAATATATGTAGAGAGGGGTCAGAGAAAGATTCCCGTACAATACGCAAAGAGGGTTGTAGGTCGGAAAATATATGGCGGCCAATCTACGCACCTCCCACTCAAAATAAATACTGCTGGGGTTATTCCGCCGATCTT
>Ga0315273_10005529_pt1 | contig 15636 bp, 11 predicted proteins | sample YL17G02_0_MG_FD_205753 | JGI IMG/M metagenome (GOLD analysis project Ga0315273, IMG submission 205753) | Sediment microbial communities from Yellowstone Lake, YNP, Wyoming, USA - YL17G02_0 | ecosystem: Environmental > Aquatic > Freshwater > Lake > Sediment | place: USA: Wyoming | collected...
CTTTAAAGGCGTAGTGATTTTTGTGAGGGTTGTGGATGGAAATATTACTCAGCATGCGCAGATAACACTAATGCATTTAGGAAGGACTTATAAAATTGAAGAGTTAGGCGTATTTAAAGATTTAAAGTATTCTCAGGTTGATTCTTTGTCTTGCGGGGAAGTAGGTTATTTGACCGCTAACATAAGAGATGCCAGGGAGATTATTATAGGCGATACTATTACCGAGGTAAAAAATCCATGTTCACAGGCTTTGCCCGGATTCCGTAAAATAAAACCCTTGGTATTTTGCGGCATATACCCCGTAAATTCAGCGGATTTTTCTAATTTACGCGACGCCATGGATAAACTGAAATTATCCGATGCCTCTTTTGTCTTTGAACCGGAGAACTCGCAATCCTTTGGCTTTGGTTTTCGTTGTGGATTCCTGGGTCTTTTACATATGGAGATAGTCCAAGAGCGTTTAGAGAGGGAATATGACTTAAATTTAATCTTGACTGTGCCCAATGTGGTTTATAGGATAAGAAAAAAGGACGGAGAAATTGTGGAAGTGGATACACCGGCAAAGCTTCCTGCATCGCAGGATATCCAGGAAACCCTGGAGCCATACGCAAGTTTATTAATGATTATTCCGGTTGAGGCAATTGACCCGGTATGCGAGTTAACCAAGTCGCGCCGGGGTATTTTTAAATCCAACGAATACCTTACTGAAGACAGGGTAAAATTAATCTTCGATATTCCGCTTTCGGAGATAATCGTAGATTTTTATGACCGCATAAAATCTCTAACCAAAGGTTACGGCTCATTAGATTATGAGTTTCAAGGATACCTTCCCACAAAATTAGTCAAACTCGACGTGCTTTTGAATAGCGTAGCCTGCGATGCCTTTTCTTCTTTAATTTATAAAGATAAGGCGATGAGTAAGGCTCAAGCCTTGGCAAGCAGGTTGAAAGAATTAATTCCCCGACAGCTGTTTGAGATCACTATTCAGGTGGCAGCGGGAAGCCAGATTTTGGCTTCACAAAAAATACGGCCTTTGGGAAAACATGTAACCAGTAAATGCTATGGCGGTGATATCACGCGCAAGCGCAAACTCTGGGATTTGCAGAAACAGGGCAAAAAAAGACTGAAGCAGTTTGGAAAAGTGCAGATTCCGCAGGAGGCATTTTTGGAGGTATTAAAGATATGAGTGTCAAAGTGTCAAAGTGTCAAAGTGTCAAAAAAAAGTCAGCAGTGCGCGAGTGGGTAGAATCCATTGTTATTGCATTCATTTTAGCCATGTTCATTCGCACCTTTTTTATCCAGGCCTTTAAAATTCCCACGGGTTCTATGCGACCCACGCTTTTAGAGGGAGACGCTATATTAGTAAATAAATTTATTTATGGCCCAAAAATCCCTTTTACAGACTTAAGGTTACCGGGATTCAGGCAACCTAAAAGGGGAGACGTAATTGTATTTATTTATCCTGAGAATCCTAAAAAGGATTTTATCAAAAGATTAGTGGCTAAAGAAGGTGAAACTGTGGAGATTAAGAGCGGGACAATTTATATTAATGACAAACCCTTATTAGAACCAATTTTTAGTCAAAGGTTCTATTACAATAAAGGTAAATTAGCCAGGGAGGGAGAAAAGATAGTAGTACCGAAAGACAGCTTTTTTGTTTTGGGTGATAATTCCGGCTCTTCCCAAGATAGCCGCTATTGGGGCTTTGTACCCAAAAAGAATATTTTAGGCCAGGCTATGATTATCTATTGGCCACCCCAGCGGATTAGGATAATAAGGTAAGTGAGGACATAACTTATGGAGCGGATAGCGAACATAAGTTATCTGTCCGAACTTACCCCTCACCCAGTGACTACGCAGAGACGCTACTTTGTATCTGGGTGAGGGGTTAAATTCGCGTAAATAACTTACGTCGCACTAAAGTGCTTACGTAAGTTATGCGCTCATTTAAAATGAACTTCGCAAACAAGATCTCCACATTCAGAATCTTAAGCGTTCCTTTTTTCGTTGCCAGCCTAATTTATTATTCTCCCCGGAGAGATTATCTTAGATTCGTTGCTTTAGGCATATTTATTTTAGGGGTTATTTCAGATGCGGTGGACGGTTATATTGCCCGCAAATCCAAGCAGCATTCAAAGGCGGGCTTAGTCCTTGACCCCCTGGGAGATAAACTGCTTTTGATGAGCGCCTTCATCTGTCTTTATTTAATTGATAATTTTCCTTCCGGAATAAGATTTCCCCTCTGGGTTGCCTTAATTGTTATCAGCCGGGATATCATAATTATTTTAGGAGCAGTAGTAATCTTTATGGTCAAGCACGAGATTAATATTTTTCCTACCCGCTGGGGAAAGCTCACTACAACTTTTCAAATGCTTTCGGTCATCTTAGTATTCCTTCAGTGGCAAATGGTATATTTATTTTGGTGGGTAGCCGCATTTTTTACTGTGGTTTCGGGTATGGATTATATCAGGAAAGGATTCAGTATTTTATATGCTTTGGATAATCATCACAATAGTAATTAGTTATCTTTTAGGTTCTATACCTACAGCCTATCTTTTTGTGCGTTGGCTAAAAGGCGCGGATATTCGTAAGATTGGTTCAGGCAATGTAGGAGCGACCAATGCCTTACGCATTTTAGGCAAAGGTCCGGGATTGCTGGTGTTAGCTTTGGATATCTTCAAAGGTTTTATCGCAGTATTTCTTTTAGGGAATCTCATTGCTCCCAAAATCACACTGGTTCAAGACGAAACACTAAGAATGCTCTTAGGTTTAAGTTGTATCTCGGGCCACAACTGGACTATATTTTTAAAATTTAAAGGCGGTAAAGGCGTAGCTACGACTTTAGGCGTGTTACTTGCCTTAGCAGTTCAAATAAAAACTTTAAGATTAATTCTTGCTCTTATGATTCTTACCTGGTTATTGATATTTTTATTTTTTAGGATTGTTTCTTTAGCTTCGGTTTTAGCAGGTATCGCCTTACCCGCATATACGATAATATTCAAACAATCAGCTCTTTTAATATTTTCCGCCTTCATTCTTTGCGCATTCATTCTTTTACGTCATCGGCCTAATCTGATAAGGCTATTTCAAGGTAAAGAACCCCGCCAAACCTTCGGTAAGACTAAATAAGCTTTTGAAAACGCTTTCTTAATCCCCCTTCTTGGTCTTGAAAATCAGCGCTCTTTAATGTTATACTTTTTCTGTAACAGGTCAAACTAAGAGGAATTGAAGTGATGAATTTTTTTTCCGCTCTTTTTAAAGAATTTGTAAAAGTACTAAGGATTATTTCTCGAAAAAGCTAACCCCACACCCAGATGCTGGGTGTGGGGAGCGCAAAGCTCAAAGGATCCCCACCAGCCACAGGAAGGTTAGAAGGGGATAGCCGGGTTGCCGAAAGAATATAGGAGGAATTTTTATAGGCCAACCCGGCTTTTTATTTTAAATAAAGATTACACAGATTAAGGGAGCAAGATGCGCGACCTACTTTTTAAAAATTTAACTTCAACAAATAAGAGAAAAAGAGTAATTGCTACTTCGGAAATTACGGATAAGGCAGGTGTACGCAGTATTATACGCAGACACTTTGTTTGTCTAGCAAAAGAGATAAATAATAACGAAATGGAAAAGCCCTTGTCTTGCGTATATGTACTAAAAGAGCATAATAATAAGGAACAGAGAGAGAAATTTTTCTGCAGGATAAAAGGAAGTATCTATGCTATAAATGATGGAAAGTTATTCCTTATCCTCTTTTCGCATTCTCTAAAAATAACCCTCGCCGCCGCGCCGCAGCAAAACTTAATGCAACATTCTTAACAATTATAACAGAAGCTTAACCTATTGATTTATAATAAGAATTAGCTTTAAAATAAAAATTTAAGTTATTAAATACTTTTAAAAAGTCATTTAAAATCTCGTAATTATCGAAAAAGCCGAAGTTTTTCGGCTTTTATTTTTGTCATAACACTCTTAAGCAGCGGTAGTTACGATAAGCCGCTTAACTTAATAAAGAAGAATATTTTTCTTGACATATTGATAAAAGGATATATAATAATTTCGCTATGTTCAGAAAATTTATTTTCCCCATTTTAGTCACCCTTTTTATCTCTACATTATTATTTGTACCTGCGAAATCTGCCTTTTGCTCTAGCCAGGCTTCGGAATATCTTTGTGAGCTAGGGGTATCTTTTTACCAGAAAGGTAGATACGATGATGCGCTTATGGAATTTAAGAAAAGCCTCATGTTAGATGCCGATAATCCTGTTGCTAGGGATTATATTGATAAAATTTTCAAACTTGAAAAACCATTTTTGAGCGCCTCTAGAAAACCCGCTAAATTTAAACCTATGAAGGAGGAGCCCAAGGAAGTACTTGCCCGCGAAGATACTATCGGTGCTACTTTGGATAAGCTACAAAAAGAAACCTTGCCTCAGGAAAAGGGCAAAGAGAAGATAAGTGGATTAAAAATTAGCGGAGAAGCTCGTCTGGGCTTAGGGATTACGTCTGATGACATAATCTGGAAAGATGCCAATGCTGATAAAGTTGGTGTACCGCGCGAGAAAAACTGGCGATATCTCTGGGGCGATCAGCGTCATAATACATATGACCCCAAAATCTATGACCGACTATTATTAAACATACAGACACGTTATGACAGTCCCCTCAATGCCTTTATGGAGATTAATGTTGACCCTTGGACTTTTATCGGTAAAAATCATGTTACGATTACATCAACTGCCGGTGGCGATGTCGTAGATATGGATTTAAAATATTGGTCTAATGATAACCGTACTATAAATGAAACCTACCGTTCCAAAAAAGGAAATATTATAAATCTTAAACAGATAAAAGTTGATGATGGAAGGACAACTGTTACAACACCCACAGGACTTACTGATTGGGCCGTAGCGTTTAATCCCATCCAACCTATGGAGATAAACCGCGATTACCGACCCATAAGAAAATTATGGTTTGACTATAAACAGGAGGATTATGCCTTAAAGGTCTTTCCGATTTCTGACCAATACGAAGCCTTAACTACCGATGACCCGTTAATAATATCTAATAGGCATGTTTATTGGGAGGAGAGTCCTTGGCTCGATGAATATGAGCCAAGCATGATTTTTGAACCCGATGGCGGACTAACGCCGATAAAAAAAGGAAAATGGATAAGAAGGCTATCATTTTTCACCAAGGATAGCAGTGATGATTATCCGCATCGGCTTACTTTCTTAAGAGGCGTATCTTTTACCCGTGATACTGGTAGCTATTCTTTAGAGGCCACTGCTGCTACACCGATGAGTCTGTGGGATGACTATGAAAATTCAAACAGTGCAGAAGGAGCGCTAAGGCTTAAAGTCCCCCTCAAAGATAACTTACAATTGGGATTTACCACGACTACAAAGACGGGTTTTAATGCAGGAAGTGCCGAGGCATGGAATCAGGTAGTTGCAACAGACGTTAGGTATGGTTTGTCTGAACATAAGGCAATTTATGGAGAAATTGCAGGAAGCCACACTGATATTCAAGAAGCCAAGGGTTTTGATACCGAATACAATGGCCTGGGTGCAAAATTAGGCTTTAGTTACGATGCTCTTAAAGAAAAGAGGGAGGGGATTTGCCTGGGCGAGATTTATCTCGCCCGTATGGATGATGAATTCTATCCCGGCTTATCTAATTATCGTTATACCCGCAGTGAAGGCCAGCCTTTCAGCCGCCATATTTATTTTGCGGAAATTAAAGAGGATGACAGATCTTTAATCTGGGGTGATGGTATTGACCGGGGTAGAAATGTTATCGGTTTAAAGTTAAATTTAAAATCTCTGAATGAAAAATTAGATACAGATATAAAATATCGCAATGTTCATCAGGATAGCGGGAAATATATAGAGTCAGTATTGCGGACTGAATCTACCTATGAAGTTAATCCTCGGCTCAGCACAAAATTATTGGGTTACTACCAACATCTTCCTAAAACGCATGCGAACGTTGATCCGATTATTTATGCTAAAACCATGTATTCTTTAAGTGATTATTTTTCTGATGAGGATGTTTATGCCAAAAATGATAGCGTTATTGATGATAAGAACCCTTCGGTGGGTGCCTTTGGCTTTGGGGCAAAGTATGATTTAGTGGAAGAGTTGCTGTCAGTTGAGGGTATTTATGAACGGACCAATGACCCTTTAGACTTTCCGCGTGGCCTATTAAACGATGTTTTTGTTACTACAGAAGTCAAGGACGGTCAGGTCTGGGATAAGGTCGTACCATTTTTATATGACCAGTGGTTCTTCGATATGCCCCCCTACCATTATTATCATATTGCTAAAACCAGACTTATCTATACCCCGGCTAAAGAATGGGAATTTATTTTGCGCTATACCTTTAACGAGAACAAACACGCCAGCGGCCTTGACGATAATATAAACCATACCGCATTAGAGATAAACTACATGCCTACAGCTAAGTGGACACTCTGGTTTAAATACATTTACTCGCGTTTAATCGATATCTATAAACAGAATAAATATCAACATTCTGATTTTTACGAGGGGCATCACAATGCGTTCTTTGGTTCGGAATACAGACTTACTAAGGATGAAAGCTTCACTCTGCTTTACGGTGAATTCGTTGGCTATAATGACCCTTATCAGCAAGCCAATTGGACCCTATCCGCTTTAGATACCCAGCATCTCTTCCGCATATTTTATAAACGCAAATTCTAATCTTTCTTTATTGCAGGTATACGTCAATTCGCTTAATCAGGCGGGCTCTTATCTGCTCAGCATAAGGTGAGGGGACTGTATCCTGGGTGAGCTCAATAGTATTGCCATCCTTATCATTAAAGATTATTCTTTTTGGTCTTGCGGCATTCCTGCCGAAGGTATCCTTTCTCTCGGGATTGTGATAAACAATCAATATCTTGCTTAAAAAATTGAAACTATAAGTCAAATCTTTCGGTTTAAAAAGCCAACCCGCCAGTATGGGAGAAAATTTCAGATTCAATTCATTCTTATCATTTAAGATAAACGGCTCTTTGCCTAAATTCATTATTAGCCAGATATGCAAAAATTCAGCAGTTGAACCCGAAAGCCTGGCTACAAAGCCATTTCCATGGAGATTTTTATCAGGGAATTTACTACTCACTAAAAAAGAAGAATTTTCTAAAATACTGCGGCCATATCTTGCGGGTTTTTGAAAAGGTATAAGCACTTGCTTAAAGTCCGTATAAAACTCATCATAAAGGCCCTGTTTTAAAATCTCCAGCAGATATTTGTATTCCATATGCAGCCATATGGATTCATTTTCCAGCCAGCCAGGCGTAAAGACACGGCATCTGCCGATTTCTTCCGGCATACTCTTAAGGGGTGCAGTCACCTTGTACATTTTGAGGTTCTTATCGTAAAGTTCGCTGTGCCTAGTGGCTTTATATAATGCTTTAGCTTCATTTAAATTCTTGGCTAATCTAAGCGCGTGCATCTGTCCTTCCAAGAAGAAGGGAACTATTTTCTGTAGGAACTTTTTAGGCCTAACAAAAGGCGCCTTAAGTATTTCGTATTCTGTTACTTCGTGCATAAAATAAGCGTAATAAATATTCCTTTTTTTATCTTTCGCCTTATCAATACCTAAATCAACCTTATTTAAGGCATTTTTTAATATACTGAATAACTCGGATTTGGATATTTCTGATTCCTTGCCGCTAAAACCCAATCTTGTCTTATGCCGGTAATCTTCTTTTAAGGAATAACTTTTATCCCAATACTGATAATCCCTATCCGAAGAGTTATTATTCAAATAATTCTTCACTAATTTATGCAATTCCGTTAAGAAATTACATATCTCTTCCGTAATATAAAATTTTTCTAAATCAGTCTTCTCTAAAATCGAAATTAGAAAAAGGATTAATCTCTTTAATTCCAAGGTTTCACAAAGTGAAGAGCCGAATAGGGCGGGTAAGCCATTTAAGGCATCGAACCAATTAGGCTTATCCGCCTCCATCTCAATGCCTACGCCAAAAGGATCCAAGGATGCCAGTTTATTGGCTAATAGGCACAGTATTTTGGCAAGGAGCGTAGTTTGATAAATCTCTCCTTTGCCGTATTCAGTCCTTACCATATGGGGATATTCCGACCTTTTTCTTATCATTTCCCTTTTAGCATTATCAGGACTAATAGCATGTAGTTGTTTTACTTTGCCATCTTTAAGGACGTATTTTTCATTTCTCGGCTTGACAGTTTCGGTATTGTCATAAAAGGTAAAAACTCTTTTTTCAAAGACTATTTCCTTCAGCTTTTCGGGGTAAACGCCTAAATAGCTCTCCAGGAGGTCAAGATTATACGTCCAATGGTCAGTCCAGAATCCTTCTCCGTGCTCAGCTTCCTGGTGTTTTATAGAATGCGCAAGGACTCTAGCGATGAATTCATCATAAGGAACTTTTAATTTAATCTTTTTTTCTTCCAGAAAAAGAATGATTTCTCCCGGGGTAAATGGCTTACTTAAAAATGAGATAATTTCCGCAATATCTCTCTCTTCGCATAAATTGTCCAATTCCTTTTGAAAACCCGAGATATTCTTTAGGGAAAAACTCACTCCTTTTACCACCAAAGGATTAAACCCGTCTGCTTGCAAAAGACTAAAAAAAGTAATTACATTTTCATCTCTTACCTCAGGATTAAACCAGAGATCATTCCTTCGATTTTGATTAATATCGCGGTAATTGCCGTTTCCCTGCGAAAGATAAGTAGCTTGAAGCTGAAATTTATTGTAATCCCTTTCCAGGTCGCCGTGCTTTCTGGCATAAAGGTAAAATATGGTTTGGGAGTCTTGGGACTTAAAGCTTAGAGGGTAGCCGCCGCGCAGAATATTATCTAAGTAAGTTTGTTGGGCATAAAGGTTAAATTCTTGAGAGCTGCTTTGCGTATTTATATCTTGCTGCAATTCTTGAATAATCTTTTGATTTTCCGCTTTTTTCTGATTTAAGTATCCGGATACGGTAATCTTAGAAAGAGAAGAGTTTAATATTTCCCGGCTTCTCATATAACCCACTAAAGAATAAAATGTCTTTTCTTGAGCTGCCTTTAATTCAAAATCCAAAAGTGAAAAGCCGCAGGGAGTTTTATTTTTGATAACTTGGTTCTTTGGATAAATGAATTTTCCTGGAGTTAAAAATTGAAGCGGGCAGGAGAAGTCGGTAATTGGTCCGAATAGTGTCTGGGGGTCAATCACGGGTTTTATAATCTCAGGTTTATTTTTGTTATAATGAAAGCCGAGATAAAAATTCCCTTCTTTAATGTGAATGACTTCGGGTCTATCTGTGGGGTCAACATCAAGTTTATAAAAAGGAGCTCCTTGGCTTAAGTTCTCTACGTTCATCCAGGCCTCGATGGTCCGGCCCAATTTCTTTAAGAATAAATTACTCGTGCCAAAAGGAATAATTTGCGGAAGCCCATCAAGAAGCTGGATTTTTTTAGCTTTCCGGCTTAAATTTTTGACCGTCACTATCCTGGCTAAGGCGGCATAGTTATCATTGGGGATAGTGAAATACTCTACATTTACCTCTAACCCTAAAGATAAATTTTTTTCTTCTAATCTTAAATCGTGGGAGGAAATAGCTATCCGGTTAATCAGCTTAAATCCAAGACTTGCAAATCCGTTATGAAATGGCTCATAAAAGATGAATTTTTTACCGGCGGATATTTTGATAAAAGTGCGGAATCCCTGCAAAGAGGTAAGTTGCCAGGCTCTGTTTGCAGGAAAGAATTCGCATATGGCGTGGTCTTTGTCTTTGGTGCCAAAACTAGCGATTGCCTGGCCGCGGTTTACATAAAAGACCCACATCGGTATTCCGTATTTACCCGCGATCCCCGGGAAAAAATTGGCTAAGGGTTTAGAAAAGTTGTAATTTTCGATTACGAAAGTACCGTTGGAATTTAGATAGTATTTGGGTTTCTTATCTTTAGTCATATGGGCAATATTCTACCTAAAATTTAGTTTTTTGTCCACAACTTTTAAAACAAGGTATCTTTACGAATATGTTGACTTAACCTGCAAAGAATGATACTATAAACAGAAAAAATAAGGCAAGAATATGACAATAACAAAAGAAACTGTGAGTTATGTAGCGCATCTGGCACGCATTCAGTTGAATCCGAGAGAATTAGAGAAATTATCTGGGCAACTAAAAGATATCTTAGACTTTATTAATAAGTTAGGGAAGGTAGATATAAAAAATGTTAACCCCACAAGCCATATCTTACCCATCAATAATGTCCTAAGGGATGATCAGCCTCAAGAGTCTTTATCAGCCGATAAAGCGCTTGAGAATGCCCCTCATCAAGAAGGGAATTTCTTTGTCGTACCAAAAATTATCGAATAATCAGATAAAAACAGAGTTAGATTATGAATAAAGTAAACCTAAACGAATTAACTGCGCACGAATTGCTGGGAAAATTAAAGAAAGAGCAGACTACTTCCGAAGAAATATTATCTATTCTTGTTAAAAGAATAAAAGAAATGGATCCTAAAGTTAAAGCCTATGTGCGAGTTGATAAATCTAACGGGCAAACAGGGCACCTGTCTTGCCAGCAGGCAGGCGGCAGGCAGGAACTGGCAAAGGGGCAGACGAACTTATTAAAAGGGATTCCTGTCTCTATCAAAGACAATATTTGCACCGAAGGATATAACACTGAATGCTGCTCTAAGATTCTGGAGGGATTTAAGCCGCCGTACGATGCTACGGTAATCAAGAAGCTAAAAGAGGCGGGTGCTTTAATATTGGATAGCAAAACCAACATGGATGAATTTGCCTTTGGTTCATCCACGGAAAATTCTTTTTTTGGACCTACGCATAATCCTTGGAATTTAGATTGTGTTCCCGGCGGTTCCTCGGGTGGCTCAGCTGCAGCTGTGGCTGCGGATGAGGCGATTTGGGCCTTGGGTTCAGATACCGGAGGCTCTATTCGTCAACCTGCTTCCTTTTGCGGCGTGGTAGGGCTTAAGCCTACCTACGGCAGGGTTTCCCGTTATGGCCTAATTGCCTTTGCCTCAAGCTTAGACCAGATTGGCCCTATAACTAAAGATGTGCGGGATAATGCGCTATTAATGAATGTTATAGCCGCTTATGACCCTAAAGACTCAACCTCTGTTGATCTTAAAGTCCCAGACTATACCAAATCATTAGGAAATGATATCAAGGGAATGAAGGTAGCTATTCCCGCAGAGTATTTTATCGAAGGTTTAGAGGCTGAAGTAAAACATATTGTGGAAGAAGCAGTAAATAAATTGAAGGAGCTGGGTGCTGATTATAAACGAGTTTCTTTGCCGCATACTGAATATGCGGTTGGGGTTTATTATATTATTGCTACCGCAGAAGCAAGTTCGAATTTAGCCAGATTTGACGGCGTGCAGTATGGATTTAGAAGTAAAAAGCCAAAGCAAAGTTTAATTGAGATGTATAAAAATACGCGGGGAGATGGTTTTGGAGATGAAGCCAAACGAAGGATTATCTTGGGCACATTCGCCCTTTCTCACGGTTATTACGATGCTTATTATCTTCGCGCCTTAAAAGTGCGCACGCTAATAAAACAAGACTTTGACCGGGTCTTTAAGGAATTCGATTGTATTATCACTCCTACTTCTCCTACGCCGGCATTTAAAATCGGAGAAAAAATAGAGGACCCCTTAAAGATGTACCTTTCGGATATATATACTATATCCGCTAATTTAGCCGGGATTCCCGCGATATCTATACCTTGCGGTTTTACAAAAAGAGGTTTGCCTGTCGGATTACAAATCTTGGCCAAACCCTTTAATGAAGAGTTGCTTTTTCAGCTTGCCTATGCGTATGAACAGAATACGCCCTGGCATACCACGAAGCCAAAACTTTAGTATGGACTACGAAACAGTCATTGGATTAGAAGTCCACGTTCATCTAAAAACCAAAACCAAGGTCTTTTGCGGTTGTTCTACGGAATTTGGAAACGAGGCTAACTCCCAAGTTTGTCCCGTGTGTTTAGGATTCCCCGGTTCGCTTCCGGTTTTAAATAAGGTTGCCTTGGATTATGCGATTAAAGCTGCCCTGGCTTTAAACTGCAAGGTGCAGGAATATACTAAATTTGACCGTAAAAATTATTTTTATCCGGATTTGCCCAAGAATTATCAGATTTCGCAATACGATTTACCTTTATCCAGAGACGGATTTTTGGATATATATTTGGACGGAAAGAATAAACGTATAGGAATACGGCGCGTGCACTTAGAGGAAGACGCAGGAAAGTTAATCCATAAAGAAGATATAAGCCTGGTAGATTTCAATCGCACCGGCATACCTTTATTAGAGATAGTCAGCCAGCCCGATATAAATTCACCTCAAGAAGCATACGAATATCTGACTGCTTTAAAGAGCATCCTCGAATATTTGGAGATTTCAGACTGTGACATGGAAAAGGGCTCTTTGCGTTGCGACGCGAATATCTCTATAAAAGAAAAAAGCCAAACAGAGCTGGGCGTAAAAACAGAGTTAAAGAACATGAATTCTTTTAAAGCGGCGAAGGAGGCCTTGGCATTTGAGATAGAACGTCAAGGAGAATTATTAGATAAAGGTAAGGCAATCATTCAGGAAACAAGATTATGGGACGCTAAAGAGCTTAAGACCCTTTCCATGCGCACTAAAGAAGAGGCTATGGATTACCACTATTTTCCCGAGCCGGATTTACCACCGTTTGTAATTACGGATAAAAAAATCGAAGAGATTAAAAAAGCAATTCCCGAACTGCCCCAGGAGAAGAAACTGCGCTTTATGAAAGAATACGGGCTGTCAGAATACGAAGCCAAAGTTTTGGTCTTATCTAAAAGAGGCGCCGAATGCGCAGAGGAGCGCATAAAGGCGTATCCAGATAAAAATAAAAAACCAATAGTAAATTTTCTAATTGGGCCGTTACTTTCTGAGGCAAATCTCAGAAACGTTGGTATTGCTGATTTAAATGTGTCTGCCCACGATTTGGTGGAACTTGTTGAATTTGTGAATACGGACACAATATCGAATTTGGTTTCTAAGTCGGTACTGAGTGAAATGATCGAGAGCCGTGAAGCATCAGCGAGTATAATCAAGCGTAAAAATTTAATCCAGATTTCCGATACCGATGTTTTAAAGAACCAAGCCGAAGAAGTGATAAAAGAAAATCCTAAATCTGTTCAGGATTACCAGGGAGGCAAAAATAATGCCCTGATGTTTCTTGTAGGCCAAGTGATGAAGAAAACTAAAGGAAAAGCAAATCCTAAAGTAGTCCAGGAAATACTGAGGAGGCTATTGAAAAAATAGGAGGAAAAGTCATGCGCAAAAAATTTATTACACTGGCGATCTTAGGGTTAATCGTTTTTGCCATTTATTCTCTCGGATTTTCTGACACCGAAAAAAAGAAGAAGGACAAAGACGAATTATATCGTCAAGTTGAATTATTTTCTGATACATTAGCTATTATACAGTCAGATTATGTAACTGAGGTTTCTGCGCGGGACTTAATCTACGGCGCATTAAAAGGGATGTTATCATCCTTAGACCCGCACAGCCAATTTATGGACCCGGATACCTATAATGAATTGAAAGTAGATACGGAGGGGAGGTTTGGCGGCATCGGTATCCAAATTACCATCAAAGACGGGTTATTGACCGTGATTACTCCCATCGAGGATACTCCGGCCTGGAAGGCAGGGGTAAAGGCTAATGATAGGATTGTGAAGATTAACGGCGAATTAACGCGCGATATCACGCTTACTGATGCGGTGAAGAAATTAAGGGGAAAACCCGCAGAGGTAGTGAATATTAGCATTCTAAGAGAGTCGGAAAAAAAGATTTTAGAATTTAAGATTACCCGGGAAATTATTAAGATCAAGGATATCAAAGAAGCGCGGATTCTCGAAGACGGCATTGCCTATATTCGCTTGGTTGAATTCAGAGAAAATACTCCCAAGGACATTGAGTCAGCCTTGGAGAATTTAAAGAAATCGGGCATGAACGCATTTATCTTAGATTTGCGCAATAACCCCGGCGGTCTTCTGGATGTGGCTGTAAGGGTAACCGAAAAATTCATTCCCAAAGACAAACTCGTTTGTTCTACCAAGGGGCGAGTTAATAAACAAAATTTAGAATTTAGGGCACTCTCCAATAATCCTATTCTGGATTTACCCATGGCAGTATTAATCAACGAAGGTTCTGCCTCGGGAAGCGAAATAGTTGCCGGTGCGCTCCAGGATTATCGACGGGCCATAGTTGTAGGCACAAAGTCATTCGGTAAAGGTTCAGTGCAGACAGTAATACCTTTAAGCGACGGTTCAGCGCTAAGGCTGACCACGAGTAAATACTTTACCCCCTTAGGACACGAGATACACGGAAAGGGGGTTATACCGGATATTGCGGTAGAAGAAGGCAGGATTGAACTTGATACGGAAAAAGAGTCCCAGACAGAAAAGCCGCAAGATATCTTTGAAGAAATAGAAGGTAAAGAAAAACAGCTCAAGCCCAAAAAAGAAGAACAGGTTTTTGATTATAAATCCGATAATCAGCTTATGCGGGCAGTGGATATCCTAAAGGCAATTAAGTTTTATAATAAGGCTTCGCAAAAATAGTATTTTTATGATTGCACAGATTATAAAGGCAGATTGCACAGATTAAGTTTCACCGTGAAAATCTGTGTAATCTTGTTTTGAATCTGTGTAATCAACAGCCCGAAAGAGAATTTTGTAGAGAGCTGTTTTATAAACAAAATAACAAATAAGTGCAAAAATATAGAAAATATCAAATAGCGATTTGGATTTTATCTATAATTATAGTTCTTGAGGGAATTTTTATTATTGCATTAATAAGCCCTAAGAAGGCAGTTAGGGTTCCCGTAGCTATAAAGGCACGGATAGCCATTGTTCTGGATGACTGGGGATATAATTTGAATAATTTGTATCTCCTGGAACAAATAAAATATCCTCTGACGATGTCAGTATTGCCAAGCCTTAATTATTCCCGACCAATCGCCGAAGAGTTACATAAAAGGGGATTCGAGATAATCTTGCATTTACCTATGGAACCCCATGAAAAATACAGGTTAGAGCAAAATACCATTTTGACTTCTATGGATGAGGCAACAATAAAGGAAATATTGGATCGGGATTTAGCCAATCTGCCTTATGTTAAAGGCATATCTAATCATATGGGCTCCAAGGCTACAGAGGATATAAAGACAATGCGCACTATATTTAATGAACTAAAGAGAAGGCATCTTTATTTTTTGGATAGTTTAGTCTCTTCTGAATCTGTTGGTTTTGACCTGGCTAACGAAAGGCGCGTCGCTTTTAGTAAAAGAGATGTATTCTTGGATAATAAGGAAGAGCCCGAATATATTAAAGGCCAGATTAGCAAATTAAAGACCAGAGCCATGGTTTACGGTCGGGCAATAGGCATTGGTCATGACCGTAAAGTTACTTTAGAGATCTTAAAAGAAGTAATGCCGCAAATGGAAAAAGAAGGATACAAGTTCGTATTTGTCTCGGATTTGGTAAAATAAAGTCGTCTCAAAATGATTAATTTAACGCAGATTAACGCAAATCTAACGCAGATTTCCGCAGATTATCTGCGTATATCTGCGTGCAATCCGC
>Ga0315273_10005531_pt1 | contig 15634 bp, 26 predicted proteins | sample YL17G02_0_MG_FD_205753 | JGI IMG/M metagenome (GOLD analysis project Ga0315273, IMG submission 205753) | Sediment microbial communities from Yellowstone Lake, YNP, Wyoming, USA - YL17G02_0 | ecosystem: Environmental > Aquatic > Freshwater > Lake > Sediment | place: USA: Wyoming | collected...
GGCTACTCGGATCGGCCACGACCACGCGCTTCTTGTTCGCGTCCACCTGGACGATGGGCATGCCGTCAGCGTCCCTGGCGATGACCGTCTCTGCCAGATCTCCGACGACCATGATCCCGGCTGGGCGCGAACCTTCGGCGTCCTGCCACATGAGCTTGGCCACGTTCGAGTCGACGCGCTGAGCTGCACCCTTCGGGTGAGGGAACGGCTGCTTCAACTCGACGACGGCCCCACTCTTCAAAACCACGCGCCAAATCCTGTCGTTCATGCACAAGACATAGCTGTGCCTTGAGTTTTTACGCAAGAAAAAAGAAAAAGACGTTAGATCTCTGCATGGCTAAGACAGCTTTGGGTACTGTCAAGGTGACAGAACACGGGATTCGTCTCGAACTTCAGGCGATCTTCAAGGTGCCGAGATACCTCTAAGGTGGAGCGCTTCTTGTCTCAATTCTTCAAAGCGTTGAGATGCTCTACCTTGGCGTTCGTCTCGACCTTCAAGGTGTCGAGCTACCTCTGGGACGTGATCTTCACGGCGCCGAGATGCCCCTGCGACGGGGGGCCGCTCGCGTCCGCCCTCGCAAGCCAGGGCACCGCGCGGAGAGCGCGGAAGGGTCTCGATCTTCACGGCGCCGAGATGCCCCTGCGACGAGAAGGAGGACTTGATGCTAAAGACGCTGGGCGAGTCTCGATCTTCACGGCGCCGAGATGCCCCTGCGACTGGCCCGAGCGCGAGCTGCTGGAGAAGATTCACAACGGTCTCGATCTTCACGGCGCCGAGATGCCCCTGCGACTTCGTCCACCGCCTCGACGACGCTCGGGCTCAACGGTCTCGATCTTCACGGCGCCGAGATGCCCCTGCGACCCGTCTACCAGAACCGCGGTCATTCCGCCACCTTGGGAGCCTCTTCGCGAGCGGCCTCCTGCTCGCTCCTGCGCTGAGCCGCAGCGTTCCGCGCGCGCTCGAACCGAGACCGTCCCACGGGCTCGGAATCGTTGCCGTTTCCGCCCTTGCGAGCGCCTGCGGCCTTTTTGATGCCACCGTCCCGCTCGAAACTGCGCAGCATGTTGATGGCCGCGTTAGCGTCCTGGTCCCAAACGGCTCCGCACTCTGGACACGGAGGTGAGCGTTCGACCTTGGCCTTGGCGTCGAACTCATGGACCACGCCGCACTCCGAGCACGTTCGCGTCGTATTCTCCGCCGGAACCTGAACCATCTCAGCGAATGCGTGAACCAAGCAAATGCGAAGCTCGCTTGGAGCGGTGAGCTGACGCTGAGCACGAGCCGCGTCGTCGTCGCCCTTGTCAGCTGTCGTTCCGGTGTCAGGACGTTCGGCCATCTCGCTGAGGTCGAACTTTTCGAGCACGACCGTCCGATACCGCGCTGCGAGCTGCTTTGCCGCAACTCGGTACTCCAGCTTGCGTCGCCGCAGGCTTCGCGCTCGTGCGCCTTCTTCGTAGCACCACAGGTGGTGGTCGCGGTATCGCCAGGCTTCCGCGAGCGCGTAGGCTACCTCGTCGCCCTCGAAACGCTCTGTCGCCCAGCGGTACACGAGCTTAGTCATCCTGGCCTGTGACTTCCACTGGTGCAGATGTGACGTGGCATCACTGAACCAAGCCGGAATGGCTGCTGTGTCCAGCCACTTGACCAAAGCGTCACGCATCACGTCGAGATTCTTGTCTCGAATCGATCGGAGCGATGCAGCCTTGGTCAAGGCGTTGACCAGATTCGTCGAGAGCTTGATCTCCCCTGTTGCCCCATCTGTTCCGCGCCACGTGCCGATTCGGATCCCGTCCTCCATCAGACGCCAGCCCAGATCTACGGCAACGGCTCCTGATGTCGCGCGCTCGCGTGCGTCGTTGGCCACGTCCACCGTGATCGTGGCGTACCACTCCTCCCGTGGACCACGCATCTTGCGAAAGACCACTACCTCCTTGATGGTGGCGTCCTCCGGGAGCGGTCGGTGGTAGCGCATGGGCCAGGACGCCCACTTCGCCGTTTCACCCTTGCCCAGCCGAATGTGGAGCGTCCGTAGCCCGTTCGCATTCCCGTTGCGCACTCCTTCGGTCGGGATGCTCCGATGGGCGCTGGCTTTGGGATCCCAGCACTGCTTGACCATCACGGCAGGCCCGATGCGAACGCGCGAATCCTCGCCCGAGAACGTCTCGCTGACGGTGATCCCGCCATCAGTGAGCTGCTGAGCGCCCACCAGCCCTTCGTGGTGCCAGCGCGAGAACCGCGGATCGTTCGGCAGGAGCCCATCGTAGAGCCCGTTCTTGTCGATCGCTTTCCTGGCAGCGTCCGCCTGTGCCTCCACCCTGGAGTAGATCCCCCATCCGACTCCAGAGATGGCCCGAGCCCCGCGCTTGGCGCGACCGACCAGGCCACCCTTTTCACCGCGAACGTCGTCCTTCGTCCCGTTGACCACAGCCTTGGCCTCGACGATGGCAGGATCGAGACGGACGCAAGCACGGGCTACGCGTAGGTCGCGCGACGCCTCGGCTTGAGACGCCCGAGCTGCGTGCAAAGCGGCCGTCTGCTGCACCGTTTCGCTACGCTTTCTGGTCTTGGCCCGAGCGTCCTTCAGCTCCTTGAAAACGTTTTCGGTGTGCTGCTCGGCGGCCCGCAGACGCGCTTCCATGGCCGGGATGTCGCCCGCAGCTCGCTCGATCTGGCGCACGGTTTCCCGCCTACATCGCTCGATGGCTGTCAGCTCGTTCCTGTAGCGGTGACCCAGCCACATCTGCTCGTCCACGAACGCCGCGTTCACGTGTGGAGCCAACAACCCGTAACGGTAGACGCGAATCATGGCGCACTGATCCCTGCCGCTTCCAGCAGCTCTTCGAGGGCGACGATCACCCCGTCGCGTTCGACGAGAAACGTGGCGTGGCCTGCGTCCGTCGTGGACAGATGCTCCTGAAGCTCATCGAGCTTGTCCACAGCTTCTTCGAAGAGGCCGAGCGCCGTCTCTTTGCGCTGTTCAGCCCGCTGCTTCTGGATCTCCCTGAAATCACGGCGGAGATGCGCCCCCGTGCTGTTCTTCTTTCGATTCATAGCCGTCATCCTCATTCTCCTTTTTTCCGTACCCCGACTCCATCCTTCATTCGAACTTCGCCTGGAGCTTCGCAAGCTCCTCTTCCAGATGGCGAACCCAATCGGTGCGGCGCACGAAGCGCCTGAACCCAGCTCGCGAAGCGAAGCTCGGAGCCGTCTCCACGACGATCCCGGCCGCCAGGAGCACGTCGAGTGCCTTCGCGTGCTCCGAACCCGAGGATACGACGTAGCCGTCTGCGCGCTCGCAGAGATCCATGAATCTTGCGTAGCGCCGAAGCACCTCAAAGTCCCCGTTGCGCTGGCGGATCTCGACATGACTGAACCGCTCTTCGAGCGGCTGGGTCGCCGCCGAAAGAAAGTCGCTCGTCTTCACGACGACCCGCGACGTCTTCGGATCCCTGCTCGTCGCAAAGAGCGAACGTTTCGTGCTGTTATTCTTTCGATTCATCGTTCCTCATTTGCCACTCCCAAGCTCCCTGTGGATGTTCGTCGAGACGGTCTGCCCCCTGGCGTACCCGTTCTCGAATGCCTTGGCGTTCTTGGCCACGATCTCGCCGCGTCCGTCGCCACGGATGTCCATCACGTTCTTCTCGACCAGAGCCAGCATGTCCTTGTTCTTGGCATCCATGCTGGCCAACGCGAGAGCCGTGGCCGTCTTGGCGCTTCCCGCCCCCTTGGGACCAGCGGCCGACTCACGCTTGGCCTCCTTGGCCATCGAACGCTTGGCGGCCTTGAGCTGCTCCTGAATGGCCACCGCAGCCCCGATCCCCCAGTCCTGCTGCCAGGAGTTGGTCCGCGACTTCTTGTCCAGCTCGGCTCGCAGCAGAACTCGGAGCCTGCTGAACAGCTCCACGAAGAGCGTCTTGACGATCTCCCGATCGGACCTTGTGCCGATGACGAACTGCTTGCGGAACGCCTTCTTGGTGCCGTCTGGCGCCTTGCGTCGCTCCTCCTCCGAGACGGCCACGAGCCCGTGGCTCTCGGCGATCACAGCAAGCAGGAAGAACCCCCACCACGTGGGCGCCATGAACCCCTGGATGATCGGGTCGTCGTCGATGCCCGTGTCCGGATCCTCGGCCTGAGACTTGGCCTCGTTGAGCATCTCCTGGCTGATGCGATGCTTCTCGATGAGCCTCCGCGCAGCGAAGGCGGCTGCCGCAGCTTCGTTGATGCTCGTCGACTCGGCCAGAGCTTGCAGGGAGCGGATCTGAGCGATGATGCGGGCGTGGTCGGAGGTTGAGGTATCCATGCGGCCGGTCACGATCCTACCCCAGAACGCTGTTTCATTCGTTTTCCGTTGGGCATCATCCTTCTCCTTGGTCTCGCGTCGCCGCGTCGTGCTTGCGCTGAGCTTGCGCCCAGAGCGCCTTGAGGATCTGTCCTCGAATCTCGTCCGTCAAGTGAACGATCATGCCGTTCTTGACAGCCGTTCCGTCCAGAAACGCGTTCTTGTCGGCCTCCCAGGTGGAGCGCATAGCGGCTGAGGGGCTGGCCACGACCAGGAACGCCCAGCCGTCCTGCGTTGCCCGGTAAGTCTCCATCACGTACCCGCCAGCCGTAGTGCCGAACGGACTGCGCTCCCAGTTATCGACGGCGAGCGCAGCGGCTTGAATGGCGAGGATCATTTGCTTGCCTCCATGGCAGCCTTGACCCTGGCCTCGCACTCGTGAGCCCGAATGTGCTGCGGGTAGACGTTGCTGGAAACCAGCTTCTCGCAGTACGGGCAGGCCTTCTTGGGGAAGACCTTGCCCTTGACGGAGCCAGCGCTGCCGGAACGTTTGCCCTGAAGCGTGGCGACGAAGCCTCCGTTGCTGTTGCGGCTCACTTGCCAGCCTCCAGTGCCATACGCAACACCGCATCCGAGCTGCGCCGGTACACAATGAAGGTCTCGTTCTTCTCGACCCAGGACCATTGCTGGCTCCATCCTTCGTCCATCATCTGAGCGATCTTGCGCTCGTAGGACGACGCCTCTTCGCTGTCGTGCCTCCACACACACGTCGTGAACTCGAATCTCCCGCACTGTTGAATGAGCATCACCTACCTCCTCCAGCGTCCTTACGTGCTTTCGCGCAAACCTCTACTGCCTTGGCGAACCAGCGCTCGCACAGAGCGGCAGCTTCGCTCTTCATGGCGACCTCGCTAGCCGGCGTCAGCCTCAGACGTATGTCCAACGGAAGAACGCTGACGAACCAGCATCCTGGTTCGTCACGATGCTGATGGATCACCATCCGAAACGAGCCTGACTTGTAAGTCCACTCATGCGAAGTCCTGATCTTGTCGCCTTGCGAATACCTGCTCGTGTCTTCCCAAGCCATCAGTCTGCCTCCACCGTTTCGACTTCGACTGATGAGTCCGAAAGCCGAATGCCTGCGTAGTATTCGGGGATAAGCTCCATGATCACCACGTAACCGTACAACGCATCGTCGGCTGCGATCTCCTTGGCTACCACGCGAACCTCATCCAGCGTGCCTGGAACGTAGAGGTACTCCTCCACGTCCTCCGGTTGGAACCAGTCGTCGTGCTGGTCAGACCACGTCCCATCCTTCTTGGCCAGTCTTTCGAGCTTGGCGTGGATCTTGGTGGACGGATAAGCGAGCTGGTAGCGCGGAGCAGCAGTCACGGTGATATCGCTGCGCAAGCCGGGCAGTAACAAGGGCTCTCGCTGCCATCCAGCGGATCCTTGACCTTGGCCTGTCCCGCTGGCAGCCCCGAGGGACACACGGGAGCGTTTGCATCGACCGCTGCCAACATGAGCCGACCGATCGGCGTCAGCATGTACCGGGAAGAGTTGTCTGTGAAGCCGCCCCAGAAGATCAGTTTGTAGAAACGAGCCCGCTCGATCCATCCGATGTCGGCGTCTGGATGAATCCCCTGCGTGTCGGCTGCCTGAACGGCTCGCAAAACCAGGACGATCTGCTTCGCTTCTTCTTCGTAGTTCATGGCTTCATCTCCCTTTGTTTACGACGCAACTCACCCCAGCACAGGTAGCAGCGAACGCGCTGCGGAATGCCACGGCTGGCCGGTCTCAGATCCAGGTGGCCGCACGAGAGCTTCAGGGTGGCACGAACGCCAACGCGGTAGCCTTGGCGCTTCGAAACGGACACGACCGTAACCCATGGCACCGGGATCTCATCCGACATCTTCCGGCCCGTCCGCCTGGCCCCATGAGTAGGCCTCCAGCATGGCGTTAGTGATCGCTCGATGATCCTCGGGAGGCGAGAAGAAGATGTCGTCCTTCAGGCTCTTGACGATCGCGCTGACCCTGGCCTTCTTCTCGTCTTCGGTGAGAGTCATTCGTCCTCCTCTTCGTCCTCTCCGTTCGCCTCGTCCCAAAGACGACAGGCTTCATCGTTCACGCCAGCGATAGCACGATCGATGTCCTCGGGGCTGCACGGCAGAAACACCGTCTCCGGGGGGGCCTCCGCGTCGCTACCCTCCACGATGCTCCCGACGATGAACGAGCCAGCGTGCGGCGCCATGACGGGGACACGGATGGTCTCCGTCAAAGTCAAAGACGCGGCGCCTTTGGCTAGATCGTCGAGATCTGACGGCTGCAGATCCGATGGCCAGAAGTACTCCCTGACTGCCGGCGGCATCATGCTGGCTTCGCACGGAACGCCGTCGCGGAGCGGGGCGAGCATCTCCCAGACCCCGTCGATCTTGGCGTACCGCCCGGTCCACGTCTGACTCTCGTGACTCACGGCACGCTCGCCGGGCATTCCGAACGTCGCCCATGCCCCGCACTCGGTGTCTTTGTAGACGCGGCGAGACAGCGACCGCTTGCTTGCCTCGATGTCTCCGTCGTGCCAGTGGGCGTCGAGGTGATCGAACAGGTCTTCCAGTGTGTTGATACGGGCTTCGTTGTTCACGGAATCTCCTTCGTGATGGCTTTCCTGTATGGGTTTCTCCGCGAGCGCACTTTCTGGTGTGGTCATCCCTACTCCTTGGAAACGTTTTCGCGTATCAAGTTGGCGTAGACGGAATCTAAGACTGGTTCTAAGACCTGTCAAGAGTCTCTCAATCCACGGTCCACCACAACGGTACAGGCTGAAGCTGGTCGCCATAGTAGCCCTGGCCCCAGCCGTAGGCCTCTGCCATGGCTCTGACGATGGCACGACGGATCTTGAAATCGTGATCTTCTGGCGGCGAGAAGGCCAAGTCGTCCTTCAAGCTCTTGAAGATCGCGCTAACGCGCGCCCTCTTCTCTTCTTCAGTCATCGCTTCCCCGCTCCCCAACACCAGATGGTGTCAATGAATTTGCACGTTCGCCTCAACTTGTCCTGCTCGAAGTCGTTGCCTCCGTACCCCGGAAAGATATCCACCAGGGCAACGTCAGCTGAGATGCTCTGCATCTCCTGGTAGGCGTCCCCGACGATGACCTGGACGGGCACCGGGCCGAGGTGCCTGGAGACTTCCGGCAGAATGAAGTCCACGAGACTTTGGCTCTGCTCTACCAGAACGATCTCCTTCACTTGCTTCCGCCTGGAGACCTCGATCAGCTGGTGTCCGAGTCCCAGCCCCGCGACGACGACGCGACCCTTGGCCAGCCTGGTGCCAGCACGGAGGGTGAGGTATTCGAACGGGGTGAGGGACATGAAGGGCAGGTCCCTCCAGTCGCCCCAGCGCTTGTCAAAAAGCGCAGGGATGATGACGGTATCGTCCCATAGGACTTTGCCCTCGCGGCGCCCGGTATAGATAGCCAGGCTGGTCAGAGGTGGCAGAATCTTTTCGACGTACATCCACTGTGCATCAGCGGACATGGCGCGGTGGGCAGCGTCGGCCTCGATGGCAGCTGGGCGTTGACGCGACGTTGGCTCCACGTTGAAAAACCGACGTGGGTGGTACGTGCTCGCCAGAAGGCGAAGCTCCGGTTCCCACTTGGTGGTATCAGGATCCCACGGGACGAACGGAGCCCTGGCTCTGAAAGCCACCTCACGACGTTTCGTTTCCTCCGGTGAAACATAAACCGGAGGGTCAAAAAAGAATCTTCCGAGCATGGTAAACTCCTGACCTTGGCCGCTTCTTTCCGACGGGTGCGCAGGATCTTACTCCAGATGCCATTGACGTAGGAGAGGTACGCAGCCTTGTTTTCTGGCGACAGAGCCGCGAACCTCTCTCTCGTCATCGCCTGCGGTGGAGCCTTCACCGATCCCCCAGGGCTACAGCGCGGTAGCCGTCGAACGTGTCGCGGTACATGATTGTCGCGCCAGCGTGGGCTGCGAAGAGGTGCGCCTCCTGAACCGACACGTCGAGGATCCGACCATCGGCGTGGTACAGTCGGCCAAACCCCATTCCGTGGTAGAGATAGAGCCACGCGATGACCGGCTCCCGCTCGCTGTAGTAGCTACGACTAGCTGTCGTGGTCGCGTCCCACGATGCCGAGGTACGCTTCGACACGTCGGGAAGTGGAGCCAGAATGGAGACCCTGTCCCCCCAGCCTCCAGACGGTACCGAGACCGTCAGCGGACCAGGCTTGCACTCGATCTCCAGACACTTGTTTCGCCTGGGATAGATCCCCACGATCGTCCCGATCGTCCTTTCTTTACCAAAGGCGTTGCCACCCCAGGTCACCAGATCGCCGATCTTGAATGCCACGCCGGTCGCGGCACAATGCGGAGCCTTCCCATAGAGCGCCATGGTGACGCCGTCCACCATCACGACACCCGCCGCACGGTGTAGAGGGTCGCCTTCTGCCCGCTCAGCGCGTAGCGCACGTTGGGCACCTCCTCGCCGATCGCGAGATCAGCGTAGCTCTTGCTTCCCTCGGGTCGTGACCCGTAGGTCGCGAGGTAGACGTTGTCGAGTCCGATTCGCCCGAGGGCGCCGCCCGCGTCGGGACCGTCCCCGCCACGCTCGGAAGCTGGGAGAGACTGATTCAACAGGATAAACCGCGGTCTCCCGCACCCCGGAGCGTGCATGGTGGGCTTGTCCGCATGGACGACGAGCCCGCACTCCGCGCACGGCGCACACAGGGGACACGGCTTTCCTTCTGGCTTTTTCGTGCTCACGACTTGCCTTTCCGCCATTCGAAAACGTTTCGAAGGCTGGTGCCGCGCCGGGGACTCGCACCCCCCTGGCCTATGCGCAGCAGCAGACAGAACCTAAGACTGGTTAGGCGACTGTCAAGGCCAGGGGACGCCACCGACGCCCCGGCCATTGTCGATTGCCTCTGCCTCGCTCGCCCGTCTCGCACGGTAGTCCCAGGCGGCGCGGGCCTCCGCTCCGCGCAGGACCACCGACCCGCGCAGGATCACGCCGTCGCCAGCGGCGAACTCGCACGCGCCAGCCAGGACGTACTCTCCCGTGGGCACGTGGAACCCCGCCTCGTCCGGCTCGTCCTCGCAGATCGAGGCCTCGACGCACACAGCGTCGGCGCCAGCGGCGACCCAGACGCCCAGTTCTGCCTGGTCATCCCAGGCGAAGTCGAAGATCACGGCGACACCTCTTCGTCCTCTTCGTCCTCTTCGTCCTCTTCGTCCTCTTCGTCCTCTTCGTCCTCCTGAAACGGGACGTCGGACCAGTAGAGGACGATTCCTCGCCCCATCGAGTCCGACTGGGGGGTCGGCGGTTCCTCGCCCAATTCGAGTGCGAGCCGGGCGACCAGGACAAAAGCCTCGCGGCTTCCAGCAAGATCGACTCCGACACACGACTTGCCGTGCGTCCCGCGCCCAGAATAGGAGCGCAAGCTGGCGTCCGTGTCATCCGCGACCAGACCCAGGGCTTCGAGAAATGCCTCATGCCCCACCTCACGACCACGACCGTGTTTCATCTCTACCACCTTTCTTGGAAACGTTTTTGACAGCAGACAGAACCTAAGACCATTCCTGAGACTGTCAAGGCCAAAGACAGACGCGTTCGCTGGCCCCGAGATCCGACACCACGGATCTCGGGGCCAGTGAACGCGCCTGCCCCTCCCGAGGGAGAGGGCAGACACTAGCTCACCGGAGACCGGTGCCACGCTGGATTGCAGCCATGATCTCGTCGAGAACGCGAAGCTTCTCGTTCTCCCAGGCATCGTTGGCCCGGTCCATGGCGTTACCGGGCCCCTCCCCTCCGACCATGCCATCGCTGGCCCTGAAGGCTCGCGTCGCCTCGGTCAAGGCCTTGTGCTTGGCCTTCACGCTCGGAGCGTCGTCGATAGCAGCCTCGATGATCGCCAGGACCGCCTCGATCTGGTTCCGCTGTTTCAGCGTCAGCGTCACCACAGCGCAAGCTCCCGCACGAGCGCCATGCCGGCCCACTCCAGCGTGAGCCGGTAGCCGTACCGGTACGTGTCGCCCACGCAGTCGTTGTCGGGGCACCAGGCGTTGTGCTCGCGCACCTCAGCCTTCAGTTCGTTGTAGTTGGCCAAGCGGTGAACGCCGGGCCAGGGAGCGCGTTTCACGAAGGACGCGACGGCCGCCTTCGTCTCCTTCAGGATTTCCCACTGCTCCGCGGTGTACCACCCGGTGTACGTGAGCGACCGGAATTTCACGGGCTCGTAGCATGTCGCCTCGTCGGAGTGCTTCACATCATCCGAGTCGAGCCTGACGTACTCCTCCGCGATCCCCAACGGGAGGAATGTGTCGAGCGCGAGCGCTTCCAGTTCCTCTTGCGGGAGAACGCCAGCCGCGTGCCGCTCCTGCATGGAGCGGAGCGCTTCCGGCGTCCGGCAGGACGCCTCCGCGAGCAGCGTCACGATCAGCCTGGCCCACTCCGTGGCAGCCATGGCGCGAGCCGCCTTCTCCTCCTCCCTGCGAGCCGCCTCCGCCGCCTCCGCCGCCCGCGCTGCCTCGCGGAGGGCGCGCATTTCGCTGGACGCTTCCACTGCCATCCGCCACACGACGATTCGCGGATCCTTGATCTGCCGGTCGCTGAGGTAGCGCCCCGAGGGGTGCCGGAGAACGGTCCGATCGTAGGCGATCCAGTCGGTGACTGGCGCGACGAGCGCGGCGGCGATCCCCTGCTCCTCATTCGCCGCCTCCTTCGCCCGCGCTTCGGCGCGCGCCTTGGCCTCCACCTCCAGCGCTCCGCACACGAACGCGGGGCTGATGTCGGACACCTCCAGACGCTTGGGCTTGTACGCGCCCACGTAGTCGCCCAGGATCTCCCTCGCCTCTGCCGACAGGGTCACGAGATCCGCCTCTCCGAGAGGCACCTCCGACTCCCCGTACTGCACCCTCCCGCCGGCCACCGCCATGGCGAGAGGCACGTAGACCAACACCTTGATCGTTTCCATGATCGTTCTGCTTTCCCCAGCCAACAAGGCTGGTTTTCAAACCGCTTCGTGCGGCTCGCTCTGCCCAGGTCAACCTGAGCAGAGCGAGCTTCTCGAATGCGAAGCTCTGAGACTGAACCTAAGACCGGTACGGACCGTGTCAAGGCTTGTCCTTCGGTGTCGCCAGGTCCTCGGCGTCGCGCCACGCCTCCCACGCCAGCCTCGCGACCAGTGCCGCGCGAGCAGCGGCAGCGAAGGCGTCTCCCGCGTCGTGCAGCGCGGCGCGCGCGTGAGACTCGGCCACGATGGCAGCCTGGTAGACCTCGCGCGCGTTCACGGCGCACCCCGCGCTCGCCAGGCGGCGTTGTCGGCCTTCCATGCCGCGTCCTGCGCGCGTCTCCGCGCCGCTCGCTCCGAGCGGAGCGCCCGCAGCCCCGGGGCGGGCCCGGTCGCCGCCGGATCGGGGTAGGCCACGATGTACAAATACCCGTAGCTGGCGCGCGGGTTCGCGCGGAGGGTGTAGCCCCCGCCCGAGATCACCGTCTCCTCGGCGTCGCCGGGCTGGTGGACCTCGTAGGCCTCGGCCATGGCCCGCAAGACGGGCAGAGCCCGCTTGTCGATCCACAGGCCGAGCGCCTTGCGCTCCGCGGGCGTCGCCTCGCCCGACGTGCCGGATCGGTCCCACACAAGATCCACAGCCCACCCGCGCTCCGCGCGTGTGTAGATCGCCCGCGCGCCCCAGGCGTACGGGGGGAGCGGCTCAGGCGGGATCAGGCCCCAGTCGGGCCTGTCCACAGCTGGCACAGCTGGCGCAGCTGGTGTCACCTCGGCGGGCGTCACCGTCCACCCGCACACGGCGCGGACTTCGCGCGCCAGCCAGCGGGCACCGTGCAGTCGCGCGTCGGCGACGGCGGGCACGTGCGCGGGTCGCGCACGCTCTCCATGTACGCGACGCTCGCGTCGTGCCACTCTTCGAGCGCGATCTGGACGTGCTGCCAGGCCTCGGCGGGCATGGTCACGTCGTCGGCGGCGAGGGGGAAGTCCTGCTCGTCGTCGTGGCCACCTGTGGCCACGACCTCGTGCTCGATCTCGCGGAGTGCGTCCGCGACGGCCGCCTTGGCGGCCTCCAGCCGCTTCCCTGCTTTCGTGTTCATGCCGGTTCCTCCTTCGAAACGTTTTTCAGCCTCGTGACCTAAGACCAACCCTAGGCACGATTGTGCGACCTGTCAACAGGCGCGTTCGCTGACCCCGAGATCCGACACCACGGATCTCGGGGTCAGGGAGCGCGCCTGCCCCTCCCGAGGGAGGGGCAGGTAGCTCACCCGGTCAGACCGGGATCGCCTGGATGATGCCCGGCGACGCCGACCGCTCGCTGGCGGGCCAGAGGAGTGCCGACGCGCTCCTCTCGACCTCGCCCGCGAAGAACGCGTCGGAGTTCACCTCGTGAGCCCAGCGAGTGAACGAATTCACCAGGCCAGAGCGGGTGACCGTCCCGACAGAGGGCCCGTCGCTGGACTTGTCGAGCCTCCACATGTCGTGAAGCTCTTTCAACACCTCTTTACGCTGCCCGCGCACGGGAACAAGCTCGCGCTCGATGGCGCCGTTGGCGAGGGCGGAGAACGCTTCGGACATGGTCATGCCCTCCACCAACTCACCCCGGGCGAGCGCGGCAGCGCGCAGGTCGTCCTTCTTGCTGTACCCCCATGCCGTCAGGAAGTGTGCCAGGCTGGCTTCGCCAGCCCTTAGCCCGGCGCGGATCTTCGCGGCGAGCGCCGCGGGCTCGCCCATGTGCCGCAATCGGAATAGCGGCACGGCACCCCGCGAGATGATCAGCAAATTCAAGCACTGGTTCATTTCGAGCCAGGCGTCGCCCAACAGGCTGCCGCCGCCGGTATCGTCCGTGCGGAGGGTGAACCCGGCGCGGAAAAACTCACCCGCGACGAAATCCTCCGGCTTCACGGTCGTGTGGAAGCTGACCTCGATCTTCGCCCTCGCGCCATCGTAGGTCACCCTCGCCTTGGCGCCGTCAGGCATGGCCAACTTGACGGCCTGGGCGAAAACGTCGGTGTCAAACGGGGTGTATTTCTCCGACACGACCCCGTAGATCCCGCGCGGACCCTCGGGCGTTTTTCTCGTGCGAAGCACGAGCGTGTCGTCCCCTCCGGTCTGGATCCCCTCCTGCGAGAGCCACGAGACGATCTCGTGCTCCTCCTGCGACTGTACCGTCACCAGGCCAGGCGTCGGCCCGCGGAGGGCAGTCTGCCAGGCGTTGAAATTCTGCGCCCGGAGTCGCGGCCAGACGCGGGCCAGGTCGGCCCCGAAGCCGAGCCGCGCGCACAGCTGCCGGAAGGCGCGCTCCTCCACCGGAGCGCGCCGGTCGCCAGGGAGCACGAGCCTCCCCTTCGCGTCCATCAGGACCTCGTGCCGGGGCACGGTGATGTCCCGGCGATCCTCGGCGCGGACGCGCGCCTGTAGGTCGTCGCACGACGGCCCCAGGTCGGGCATGTCTTCGAACTCGATCCGCGCCCGGTCGGCGTTCGCGACGCCGAGGGCGTTGACCCTCGTGCCGGGCGCGTACAGCGCCTGGGCCATGGCGTATCCGCTCACGCGGGCGGCGGCGTCGCCGGTCGCGTGACGCGCCGCGCCGGCCGCGTCCACATGCGACGCGTCAGCGGCCCACCCGATCGGTCGGTGGATCGGCGCCGCGACGGGCGCCGCGACGGGCGCCGCGACGGCGAGCGGCGACGGCATGATCGCGGGAGCCGCGCCGGGCGTCGTCTCCTCATCGAGGCAGGGGATCGTCCCCGCGGGGGCCCCCCGCATCATCTCAGCGAGAACCGTCGAGGTGTCGGCGTAGGGGACGTGGGAGCGCTGCTGCGCCCCCACGGTGATCGTGTAGAAGCGACCCTGGTTCGCGAGAGCGAACAGGGCCGCGTCTGAAACGTGGTTGGTGGTCTGCATGTGATCCTCCTTCAACGACCCGGCGGAATGCCGGGCCTTCGTGCCGCGCGTGGGCAGCGAACCCATCGCTCCCTCGTGTACCAGGGAGCCGCGCGACTGAGAACGAGTATACGACTCGTTCTCCGACTGTCAAGCCCCCGCCGAAGAAATCTCGGCGAGGAGTTCCTCCGCCATGGTCGGGCGGCTCGCCGCCGCCTCCACAGCGAGGGTGCGGGCGAGCGCGAGGAACGCGCGCTCGCCCAGTGCGTCCCCCCTGGCGCGGCACTCGGCCGCGCGCCAGAGCGCGTCGAGGACGTCGTCGCCGCTGCGGCTCGCGCCGCGCGCTGCGGCGGCGGCGGCGTCGCCGCGGAGCGCACGCAGGCGCGCCCAGGCGGCGTCCGCCGCCGCGCTCGCCTCGGCGGCCGTCACGGGCGCACCCAGGCGGGTGCGTCGTCGCCCACGAGCGCACGCAGGCGCCCCCAGGCGGCGTCCGCCGCCGCACCCGCGGCGGCACGCGCCTCGTCGGAGGCGGCGAGCGCGGCGAGCGCGCTCGCCTCGCGCTCGGCGTCGGCGACGCGGGAGGCCTCCCAGGCTGCGCGCCAGAGCGCGCAGCCCTCCGAGTGCTCCGTCTCAGCGGCGGCGCGAGCCGCCCGCCACTCGGCGGCGGCGGCGGCGGCGGCGGCGGTGAATGCCACGCTCATCGGAGCGACCCGCGCCCGCCCGCGCCCGGCGCGGACCCAGCGGGCGTGCTCGGCGAGCGCGCGGCAGCGCGCCCGCCGCGCCAGCTCGCGAGCGTCGTGCGCGGCCCAGCCGCACGACGTCCACTCCGCGAGACTGATCCCCATTTCGGACGGGGCGTTCCCGCCCCGCCCGAGGTAGCCCGGGTCTCGGTAATTCCACGACTCGGTGCAGTCGGCCATGATGCCTCTCCTTTCAGGACGCGAAATTGCGCCCTTTGGTGCCGCGCCGGGGACTCGCACCCCCCTGGCCTATCGCGCGGCTGCGAGCCTAAAAGGCTCGCGTGACGGTTCCGACGCCCGCCCCGCCCGCGCTTCACCCGGAAGGGTGCGGGGGCGACGGGCGCGGGGGCGACGGGCGCGGCAGCGACGGCAGGATGCCACTCGCTCGGCCACTGACGAGCCCCGGGGGGGCTCCCGTACATCTGCGCCTGCGCGAGGCGCCCCGCCTCGCGGCGTGCCTCGCACACCGAGCAGAGGCACGGCGTCTCACGTTCGACGTACGGGAGACGCGTGAACGTCGATCCCGTGATCGCATCGTAGCCGCCAACTTCCAGGGTGAGGATGCCCCATGGCATCGCCCACCCTGCGTATGTCGTACCCCCTCCCGAGGGATACGACGAGGTGCGGACCTTGGGCTCGAAGCCCAGAGCCGCAGCGATCGCGGCGACCCGCACCGTGAAGGGCAGCGCGGCGAACGCCTTAGCG
>Ga0315273_10005532_pt1 | contig 15634 bp, 16 predicted proteins | sample YL17G02_0_MG_FD_205753 | JGI IMG/M metagenome (GOLD analysis project Ga0315273, IMG submission 205753) | Sediment microbial communities from Yellowstone Lake, YNP, Wyoming, USA - YL17G02_0 | ecosystem: Environmental > Aquatic > Freshwater > Lake > Sediment | place: USA: Wyoming | collected...
TAAAGAAATGGTAAGCATCAGCGTTTTACCGGAAATTCCACCGGCTAAAGCACCAAAAGTCAGCGGAAGATTTCAATCCGCAATCCGCAATCCGAATTCCGCAATTACAAAGCGGCGTCATGCCGCCGCACTCCAAAAACTTCGAGGGATTCGATGAAGCCGAGGAATGACCGGGAGATCTTTGTAAGATGTGACGCGCTTTACACGCCCTTCGAGCGGCTGGAGGGTTGCCTGCTCCGAATATCGGACGGGAAGATCGCGCAGATCCTGCCCGCCTCTCCGGATATCGGAGTTGCGGCCCCGGTCATTCATGAACCGGGCGCAGTTGTGGCTCCCGGTTTCATCGATCTGCACGTGCACGGCGCGCGCGGCCGGGATTTGATGGATGGAAGCGCCGAATCATTGCAGACCGTGTCGTCGACCCTGGCCCGGCATGGCACGACAGCTTTCCTCGCCACAACGCTCAGTGCGCCCGACTCCGACACGGAAGTTGCCATTCGTGGTTTTGCGGAACATCGGGACAGGATCGCAGAGGGAGCCGCGCCGCTCGGCATCCACATGGAAGGACCCTTTCTCAATCCCATCCGCAGAGGGACTCACAATTCCAGCTACCTGAGCCTGCCGAGCATTCCTGCGCTGCGCCATTTTGTCGAACTCTCGGGAAACACGGTCCTCAAAATGACCGTTGCCCCGGAATTGGAACGCGCCCTGGCGATGATCCGCGAGGCAGTCGGCATGGGAATTCAGATATCGATGGGGCACTCCGATGCAACCTTCGAGCAGGCACGCGCGGCGGTTGAAGCGGGGGCGACCCAGGCAACCCACCTGTTCAATGCCATGCGTCCTTTCCAGCAGCGGGAACCGGGAATTGTCGGTCTGGTTCTGACGGATGATCGCGTATCGGCGGAGATCATCGCCGACGGCATCCATGTGCATCCGGCAGCGCTCAAAATGCTGATCAAGCTGAAGGGTGTTGAACGCACGTTGTTGATTACCGATGGGCTCAGCGCAGTGGACATGCCCGAAGGGCGATATCCGCTCGGGGACAAGATGGTGCTGGTTGATGCGGGTGCGTGCCGCGATGAAAATGGAACTCTTGCCGGAAGCACGCTCACGCTGGACCGTGCCGTGCGCAACCTGGTCCACTGGCTGGAGATTCCCCTGCAGGACGCTTTGACCGCTGCAAGCGCCACACCGGCCCGATGCATGCGCCTCGAACGGAAAGGGGTGATTGCACCGGGAGCTGATGCCGATCTTGTCTTCCTGGACGGCCAGCTCAATGTGATCAAGACGATGGTTGCCGGACGGGTGGTTTATTGGAGGCAGTAGGCAGTGGGCAGTGGGCAGTGTACAGCAGCCACCTGAACAAGCGCGATCAACGAACCGGGCTTGAATATTTAGCCCAGATCCCGAATTTGCGTTGTCATCCTGATCCTGACCACAACGGATCTTTATGGAATAGCAATTCCGAGGCAGGGACGAAACAATGCGGGGAGAAGGGTCATTCAAATGCTGATTTTGAGCCCCCGACTAGCAAGAGGCGCGAAGCGTCGGCAGTTTGTAGCCCCGCGCGTCAGCGCGGGGTTAGGACACGATCGAAAGGGAGGCCCGAAGTACTCCGCACCCGAAAAACAGGTGCGGACCAACTATAAGGGCCGATACATCCAATGTAATCCTAGGAGTATTGTGCCGCGCCTTCGGCGCTCATGAATTCCCTCTCTCCCACCCCGGCCTCACGGCCGGGGCTACAAACTGCCGCACCTTCGGCGCTGAATCAAGATTCCGTCCCATTCCAATGACTTTTTCCAACTTCGGAATCCGGGTTGAAGACTCTAATCCCACTGACCACTGTTCACTGCCCACCGCCCACTATTCCATAACGGTCTTCCAGCCCCGCCGGTTCAGGTCCCAGTAGATAATCCACCCTGAGATAATGGCCAGCGCAAGAAACACGATCCCGGTCATCGTATGGCCGAAGATGATCTTGCCGACCCCGAACAGGGACATGTAAACCATGACGCAGCCCATAATCCAATCCAACAGGTTGAAAAAACCGTCGCGTCGCGGATCCACATCGGTGGCCTCTTTTGCGATCGGCCCCCAGAGCGCGGCGCTGGGACGCACGCGCCGGTAAAACGCCAGCAGGGTCTCCTTCTTTTCAGGCGCCGTCAGATAGGTCGCAGCCAGCCAGACGACCGTGGAGACTGAGACGGTGATGATCACGATCCAGGCAAACTCGCTCGGGTCTTCGCTGCGCATTTTGAAGTAGGACTGCAGGAGAATCGACACCACAAAGGAAGCCCCCATGGCGAAGACCTCGCTCCACGCGTTGATCCGCCACCAGAACCAGCGCAGGATGAAAACGCTTCCCGTACCAGCTCCCACCGCGATCATGAATTTCCAGGCTCCGGAGATGGTGTCCTGGTAGTAGGTGACAACACAGGAAATCAGCATCACCAGAACCGTTGCGACCTGGGACACCGCCACATAGTGCTTTTCATCGCGGCCTTTTGCCAGAAACCGCTTGTAGAAATCGTTCACCAGATAAGATGCGCCCCAGTTGAGCGAGGTGCCGATGGTCGACATGTAAGCCGCTGCGAAAGCGGCGATCATCACGCCGCGCAGCGCTATCGGGAATACCGCGGGATCGATCATGGTCTTGATGAAGCCGGATTCCTTGTCGGCCAGGGTGGGATAGAGGACGATCGAGGCGAGGGCGGTCAGAATCCAGGGCCAGGGACGGATGGCATAGTGCGCGATGTTGAACCACAGGGTCGCCAGGAGGGAATGCTTTTCGTCCTTGGCGCAGAAAATCCGCTGGGCGATGTACCCGCCGCCTCCCGGCTCGGCGCCAGGATACCAGGTCGCCCACCAGTTAATGGCGATGTAGACGAAGAAAGCGATCATGGGCATCCAGGGAGAACCCACGTCGGGGGTAAAGGAGAGGATCGATCCATGCCCGCCGCTGCTGGCAGCCTTGGCGGCATCCAGAGCCAGCAGTTTGTCCTTGAGCGCACCCATGCCTCCCACAGCCTTCACCGAGAAGTAGGCCAGCACGATCACCATCCCCATCTTGAGGACGAATTGGAACAGGTCCATCACCAGCACGCCCCACAGCCCCGAAAGCGTGGAGATGAGAGCCGTGATCAGCATGATGCCGAAGACCAGCATGAGCGCCTGAATTTTGGTGACGCCGAAGATCATCATCAGGATCTTCACCATGGCGAGGTTCACCCACCCCATGATGATGCAGTTGATGGGAAGCCCGAGATAGAGTGCCCGGAATCCTCGCAGGAAGGCCGCGGGCTTTCCGCTGTACCGGATTTCAGCGAATTCGACGTCGGTGAGAACACCGGCCCGGCGCCAGAGCCGCGCATAAAAGAAGACGGTCAGCATGCCGCTCATCAGCATGCTCCACCAGAGCCAGTTGCCGGCAATGCCGTAGGCCGCCACCAATCCCGTCACCGCCAGTGGAGTGTCGGCTGCGAAGGTCGTCGCAACCATGGAAGTGCCGGCCAGCCACCAGGTTACGTTGCGGCCGCTGACAAAATAATCCTCGGTGGATCCGGTCGCTCTTTTCCGGTAGTAGAGCCCGATCAGGATGTTGAACAAGAAGTAGGCTGCAATCGCCGCCCAGTCGATCCAGGTAAGTTGCATGAAGGCCTCCCTTTGAGGGATTCTCAATATAGCAACGGCGTCAGAAACGCAACCGAAATGATGGTTGACCCCTTCCCCCGACAGCCATAGAATCAGATTTCCGGTGGCATTCTGGGAATTGCGGAGTGCGGAGTGCGGAGTGCGGAGTGCGGATTGCGGATTGCGGATTGCGGAGTGCGGATTGGCAGCTGAAAAGGATTCCTCGCCTTCCCACCCGCATATTAGGATTAATCAGCCGCAACCTTCAATCCTCAATCCACAATCCGAAATCCGCAATTGAGAGGGGGAGTACCGTGCATCACTTCTGGTACAACAAGAACAAGCTCTACTGTGAGGATGTCCCCGTCGCCGATGTGGCCCGGCAGGTCGGCACTCCATTCTATCTTTACAGCCAATCGACCCTCGAAAGGCACTACAAGACATTCGACATGGCATTCGGCGCCATCCCGCATTTGACCTGCTACGCGGTCAAGGCCAATTCCAACCTCGCCATCCTGACCCTCTTCCGCCGCATGGGATCCGGGTTCGACATTGTCTCGGGCGGAGAACTTCTGAGGGCACTCAAAGCGGGAGGGGACCCTCACAAGATCGTTTTCTCGGGGGTGGGCAAATCTCCGGAAGAGATCGATCTCGGACTGCAGCACGACATCCTCCAGTTCAACATCGAATCCGCAGCGGAGTTAAAGATCATCGAAGCGCGGGCCAAGGCCAGGAGAAAGACGGCCAGGATCTCGCTGCGGGTCAATCCCAATGTCGATTCGAAGACTCACCCTTATATCGCCACGGGGCTGCGCCAGCACAAATTCGGCGTCCCCATCGAATCCGCTCTCGTACTGTACCGGAGCGCCAACCGCTCCGCCCACCTGAAGGTCACGGGCATCGGATTCCACATTGGATCTCAGATTACGCGCGTCGAGCCCTTCATCGATGCGCTCACGCGGCTGAAGGAGATCGTTGCGGCCCTCCGGAATGACGGGATCAAAATCCAGCACCTGGATCTGGGCGGCGGCCTGGGGATCACCTACAACGACGAGGTTCCTCCGCACCCGGACGACTATGGGAAGGCAGTGCTCGAAGTGGTGAAGGACATGGAGTGCACGCTTCTGCTGGAGCCGGGCCGCGTTATCGTCGGGAACGCCGGAATCCTGGTCACCCGCGTGCTGCTGACCAAACAGGGCGAAGGCAGGAACTTCGTGATCGTCGACGCGGGAATGAACGATCTCATCCGGCCCAGCCTTTACGGCTCCTACCACGGGATCCAGCCCGAAACGCTGAGTGGCCGCACCCGCTGGACGGCGGATATCGTTGGCCCCATCTGCGAGTCGGGCGACTTCCTGGCCCGCGATCGGGACATGCCCAAGGTCAAGGCCCGGGATCTCCTGGCCGTAATGAGCGCCGGCGCTTACGGCTTCGTGCTCTCATCCAACTATAATTCCCGCCCCAGGATTCCGGAGGTGCTGGTTCGAGGCAAGCGCATCAGGGTCATCCGCAAACGGGAAACATTCCGGGATTTGATCCGCAGCGAATCCTCGAGTCCTCTGTGAGGATTGCTCTCGGATGCGGAGGGAATCACGGCAGCACGCAGGTCGGACCCGTCGTGCTATAATCGCCACAACCAGTTTCCGCCTGGAGATGACGACCTCATGAATGACAAGGCACTCACCAGCCGGTTTGCAGGTACGATCCTCGGGTTTGCCATCGGCGACGCGCTCGGCATGCCGGCCGAATTCCTGAGCCGCGACCAGATCCGCCGCTACTACGGAAAACCGATCTCGGGTTTCATCAAAGCCCATCCGGGACACGCCAGCGATTTCCTTCCGCCGGGTTCCTACACCGACGATACCCAGATGCTGCTGGCAACAGCGGAATGCCTGGTGGAGTGCAGGAAAATGGATCCCGCACGCCAGGCAGATGCGTTGCTGGGATGGTATTTGAACACGGTGCCGCACCGCGCACCCATGAGAGCGAATGTCCGGGCGTGCAAGCACCTCTCGACAGGGCGGGCGTGGTCGAAAAGCGGCGTATTCAGCAGCGGCTGCGGTGCTGCGGTGCGTATGCCGCCGCTCGGGCTGTTTTTTTTCAACGAACCGGAGACCCTGGTGAAAGCGGCGCTGGATGCCTGCTCCATCACTCACACCGACCCGCGCGCCCGGGCCGCCTCCGTGGCGGTAGCCTATCTCGTTGCGCGGCTCGTCCAGGCGACCGAACGCTGCTCGCCGGGAGAACAGGTGATGGAAGCCGCGGATCGAATTGCCTCGCTCGACGGCGATATGGCCGCGATGCTGCGCTGGATAACTCAGATCACGCACCTGCCGCCCGAGGAAGCTCTATTCGAAATCGGCACCAGCGCGGATGCCCTGGAAGCGATCCCGGCCGCGGTTTACTGTTTCCTCAAACACCCGAGAAACTATTCGGGCGCGGTGCTCGCGGCGGTCAACGGCGGCGATGCCGCCGATTCGATCGCGGCGCTTACGGGATGCATGGTGGGAGCATTCGCGGGTGTAGATTCCCTTCCCGGGCCATGGAAGGAGGAGGTCGAAAACGCCGATATTCTCGCCGGTGTGGCCGAAAACCTCGCCTCCACCGTGAGAGAGCGTCTCCCCGCGGCGCAGTGAACGCAGGGATTCCAGCCCGATCAGCTCAGGCGTTTTTCACCGTGATCGTTTCGAGGACGTTGGCCACGTCCTCCGCCTTGTCGGTGGCGCGCTCGAGCGTCTCGATGATTTCCTTCCGCTTGATCACATCGATCGGATCCTTGACCTCCTCGAACAGGTGGCCGATAGCCGATTGAAACAGTCTGTCGGCGTCGTTTTCCAACCGGTTGATCTCGATACACCTTTCGATGACGTGATCGTTGTCCTGCAGATTCGAGACGGCAGCCTCGATCTCCTTGGCCTGGCTGAGCAGCACGCCCGCCATTTCCGGCAGGTCGGAAATGGGTTCCTTGATCTTGAACAGCGAAATTCGCGCCGCGGTGGAATCGATCAAATCCAGCACATCGTCCAGGGCCGTGCACAAATCGTGGATGTCCTCACGATCGATGGGTGTGATGAAAGTCTTGTTCAATTCATCAATTACGCGGTGGGTAAGTTCATCCCCTTTGTGCTCAAGATCCTTGATTCGAGTGGCAGAGGACTGCATATCCCCTGCCGGTTCCTCGAGCATCTGCTTGAGCGCCTGCGCCGCTTCCAGGATGAGAAGGCTCATCTGGGCGAACATGTGAAAGAACTTTTCCTCTTTGGTGAAGAGCTTGGCCATATCGTCGGTGTGGCAGCCCCGTCAGGGTTGAATCCTCATGCGCGCCAGGAAGGGATTATTCCTCGGACAATCCGCGGAGCGCCCGGCTCCGGGACTGTTCCCTGCTGCAGCACACTCCAACCCGGTCCCGCATCGGACAGGGTTTGAGCCGGGAGACGGGATCGTGCTGCCCGTTTCGGGCTGGCTGCCTGAAATAGCATCGAACCGTTTCGCGACGGTTGATTATAGCATCGACCCATCCTCAAGCAAATGGAACCGCAGATTCACATTGGCCCTGCAGATCTATTTAAAACTTGAGGTGCAGCTGCGGTTGAATTTCAGTGCAAAGGCCGCTCCGGGGAGCGAGATAATTCTTAGAGGATATTTATAAAACCTGTGGAAAACAGTGTGGAAAATGCCGGAAGGATCTGGTTAAGTGATTGAATTGATGATGGTTGATACCGTTTTGCCCTTTTTTTGTGCATATCCCGGATTCCGATCAGAATAAAGCGGAGGCTGATCTATTTCTTCGCCGATAATCCTCGCCCGACATAAGGACGATTTTGAAGCCGCCGAGAAGAAGCGCGTTTGCCTGGAGAAGAATCGAGCAGGGAGTCCCGTTCGACTTGCCCTGGGTCTCCAACCCGGCCTGAGCACCGCCCCCCAGACCCTCGAGACGAACGCTGGTGCAGATGGTCGGCTTCCTTGCGCGCAATCGCGCCTGCACAATTTGAAACGCCGCCTGATATTGATTGGGGGTTGCGGACCCCGCGCCAAAATCATCCAGCAGGAGAAGTGAAACCGTCTTCAGCCTCGCGGGATCGACGCTGCCATTCCTTCCATTGCCGCCGAAGGACCAGCTCAATCCGGGAAGGCTTCTGAAATCAACAAAGAGAATGTCCTCCTGGAACCTGCGGGCGAGTTCCAGCATGATCCCGACCGCAAGGTGGGTCTTGCCCACACCGGGCCCGCCGACGAAGATCATTCCCCGTTCCACGCCCGGAAAGCGCTCGGCAAATTTCCATGCCTCCGCAAGAGCGTGAGTCTGGGAAAGCGATCGCGGGCGGTAGCTCTCCAGCGTGCAGCTTTCGTATTGCCTGGGAATCCGGATCTGCTCCTTGAGCTTTATCGTGCGTGCCAGCGCGACACAACCGCATCTGCGCGCTCGGAGCGGGCGGGAGGAACCGACCAGCTCCCAGCCTGTGCCCTGGCAAATCGAGCAATCCTCGCGTGCCGCGACGGGAGGATATGCGCGCCATGTCGACCTGGTTTGAGCAAGCATAAAGTCAACCCCGCAGTTCGCGCATCAACCGGCCTGTTCCAAACTTCGCATCACCGGGGTGATGGCCGGGATGAGGCTCCGATTGCTGATGAGTGAAGACCGCAATCCGGCGAAAACCCTCATCCTTCGATCCATCTCGCGTTTTTCGGATACGGCTCTCGCGAGCAGTATTCTGAGATCCCGGCTCTCCAGGACCCTTCCATGAATCGTGATTCGGTAGATCTCTTTCATGCGATTTCATCTCCAGTTATCGATATTTCCGCATCACTCCTACAACAATTCCCTGGACTTTAACCCTGTCGCTGTCCAGCACCAGAGGTGAAAGGGCCTGGTTTGCCGGCTGAAGGCGAACCTGGACGCCTTCGCGATAGAGTTTTTTCAGAGTCACGCTCTCCCCGTCGATCAGGGCGACCACAGTCCGGCCGTTGTCAGCCTGGTCGCGGGCCTCCACGATGACATAGTCCCCGTCTTCGATATGCTCCTCGATCATCGATTCCCCCTGCACCTGGAGCACATAGTACGAACCGCCGCCGGGAAGCAGATCCTCGGGGACGGTGAGCGTCTCCGGCCCGGCGACAGCCTCGATTGGCCGGCCGGCTGCAATATATCCAAAGAGGGGTACGGCTCTCGCCGCGGGACCGCTTTCTCGCGACAGTTCAATCGACCTCGCCCGGTTTGCGTCACGCCGGAGGTAGCCTCGAAGTTCGAGAGCTTCGAGGTGTTTGAATACGGCGTTGAGAGACGCGAATTGAAAGTGCTGCGCGATCTCCCCCATGCTCGGCGAGTAGCCTTCGCGATCAATAAAGCCGGTGATGAAGTCCAGAATTTCCTTCTGTCTCTTGGTCAGCTTCATAAGATTCACCTTTTCTCCACCCGCAATATTAGGTGTACAAATGGTGAAAGTCAAGCCTGAAATAAAAAAACGCAGAAACCAGCTCGGGATGAATTCCCGTGCTGATCTCTGCGTTCTATTTCGATCCGTGTTTTCGAGGAATCAGAGGCTGAAACCGCGGCCTTTTTTGGGCGAGTTGTCGGTCTTGGCGAGTTCCACGATTATGGTCTGCTCCTTCTTCTCCCGCACGATTTTCAGCTCAACTTTGGCTGCGCTGTCCTTTTTCGAGAGGAGTTGGGTGAGATCTTCGGGATTTTCAATGACGCGATCGTCGGCCCGAATGATGACATCCCCGGCTTTCAAGTTTCCCACCGCCGGTGTGTTTTCCATCACCGAAGTCACAAGCACACCTTTCTTGCCGCTGACACCAAGGAACTCGGCCATCTGCGGGCTCAGGGATTGAAGTTCGACTCCGAGGCGAGGCTTTCCGACCGAGAAAACACCCGTGCTCCCCTTGGGGGCGATAAAGGCATTTCCGGGTCCGCCAGGCATATGAAACTCGAAAAAGCGCCCATCGGGACCGCTAAAATTGAACTCCCGCTCTTCCCTTTCACCGGGAAGGATGCGGAAATTCCGGGCCAGAGCGTCGTTGCCGCTCTCTCTCTGTCCGATCTTCGCCGAGAGGTTCAACTTCTTGCCTTCGCGGCTGGCGACCAGGTCGACCTTGCGGCCCGGCGGCGTCTCGCGCACCATGCGGGAAAACTGTGCCGAAGAGAATACTGGCGTGCCCGCATACTCGAGAATGACGTCCTTTTCCTGCAGGTTCGCCGCTTCGGCCGGGCTGCCCTTCTCGACGGAGCGTACAATCACGCCGCGCTCGGTCCCCAGTTTATAGCCGGACATGTTTTCGGCGGTCACGTCCTCCATCTCGATGCCGAGGTAGGCGCCGTCGGTTCCAAGCGTAAGTACCTTTACTTCCCTCTTAGCCTGCGCCTGCACAAACGGCGCCGCTATCAGGGCGACCATAAAAACAGCAGCCAGCGGGCCCTTCCGGTTTCCCCGCCACAAATTCAGATCCATAGGGTAATCCTCCTGTCCCTCATTCTGTGATTTGCTCCTTCGGACTCAGCGGATTACACGACCGAGGATATCTTTCAGTTCCAAAAATTGCGTTTCCCGGTTACGGCGGCATCTCTGTTAAACTGTGGCCGAATAATTTCCGGAGCGGGCTGTTATAAGTCCCAGCAAAACAAGATGAACCTAATCGACGAGGGGTCCGCCATTGAGCGCTGCAAGAAGGGCGATCGCGAGGCGTTCGCCCCGATCGTTCAAAAATACATGAAGCCCGCCTACTACGTGGCACTCGGATATGTCGGCAATCCGGAGGACGCCCTGGATCTTTCTCAGGATGCGTTCGTCAATGCATTCCGCCACATCAAACGCTTCGATTCCTCAAAGAGCTTTTTCCCCTGGTTCTACAGCATCCTGAAGAATCTCTGCATGAACCATTTGAACCGGCTGCGCCGGCGCCGGGAAGACTCCATCGACGAGATGGCCGAGGAGGAGGGACAGGTTCCCATCCCGATCGAAGCGGTGGGTCCCGAAGACCGGGTGGTCCAGAAGGATCTCGAAGTCAAGATAGGCCAGGCGCTCCAGCGCCTGCGCCCCAAGGATCGCGAGATCATCATCCTTCAGCATTTTCAGGACTACTCCTACCAGGAAATCGCGAACCTGCTCGGAATTCCCATGGGAACCGTCATGTCGCGTTTATACAGCGCACGCCAGGCTTTGCGCCGGGAGCTGGAGCGCATGGGAGTGAGCTATTAGAGGCACAAATGGCAGATGACGCTTTCAAACCCCTCCTCATGGGGTATGTCGATCGGGAGTTGACGGAACTGGAGGTTCTCCGGATGGAGGAGCACCTGCGGGAATGCGACAGCTGCTCTGCCGAGCTTGAAGGGTTCCGCAGGCTGAAGGAGGTCACACAGAACATGAGAGTCCTAATGCCGGACGACAAGTATTGGGAAATCTACTGGTCCAATATCTACAACCGTCTGGAGAGGCGCATCGGATGGATTCTGCTTTCACTGGGTTCGATTCTGCTTACATCCTACGGGCTGTACTATGTAATCGCTCGTCTCCTGCTCCAGGGGGACATCCCACTGGCGGTCCGGATCGGGGTTGTCGCCCTGGTCGTGGGACTTTGCACGCTGGTGATCTCGGTGCTCCGGGAGCGCATTTTCTTCTCAAAATCGGATAAGTACGAAAGGATCAAGCGATGATCGTCGTGACCACCGAGTCCATCTCGGGGCGGAAGACCCTTCGAACTCTTGGAATCGTCAAAGGAAATACCGTTCGCGCCTGCCACCTCGGCGAAGACCTGATGGCGTTCATGAAAAACCTGGTCGGAGGAGAGTTGTCGGAATATACGGAAGTCATTGCCCAGGCACGCGAGCAGGCGATCGACAGGATGATCGAAGAGGCTAAGACCTTGGGCGCCAACGCAGTGCTGGGCCTTCGATTCTCCACCTTTTACGTCACCCAGGGAGCCGCCGAGATCATGGCCTATGGCACGGCGGTGCTGGTGGAGTAGGCTGATTCCTTGCCGTCACCCGATGAGTGGGCCTTCCCCGGCTTTGGTTTCGGTTTCCTATTTTCCTCCCGACCCTATGATTGCCCGGATTTTCACCTGCCGGGAGATGCTGGGCCGCGGACCGGAACAGCCGGAAGCTACATCCCTTGGGTCATCCACCGCCTCTGGCGGTGAGACACCAAAAGGATCAGCCGTTCCGGCGTTAAGAAGATGGCCTCGGACTTTCTGCCATCACCCGTGGCTGTTCAATATGCAATGAACGTGCGCCCTGGAAGGGCGTGAGAAAGTAGCCCCGGGCAAGCGAAGCGCGGCCCGGGGTTGCGAGTCAGGAAATAAGCGAGCCCTGGAAGGGCGGCTGAAATGGTATCGCGTCTATCCGTTCTGTCGCCCCTGCCGGGGCTAATCTCAATTCCAATATCCTGCCCCGGGCGGCGCTTCGCTTGCCCGGGGCTGTGCTCTTTCGGCCCCTCCGGGGCCACGCTGAGCCTGATGCCCTCCTCTGGAGGGCTTCCTCAGGCCACCCGCTCTGCGGGTGGTACGTGACTCAGAACCGGAAAAATGAAGCCAGGCGAAACTTTTTACACGGCGCCGTATCAATTAGAGTGAGCTCGAATTGGGCAGATTAGATTCGCACGCTGGGGGCCCTGCGATCAACACCTCGCAACTGGTGGAATGCATCAGGGAAGCCGGAAACGGCAACCTCGGGGCCTACCAGAAGATATACGATCATTACGCCCGAAAGGTCCTCAACTTCATCTACCGCATGGTGAACTCAATTGAAGAAGCCGAAGACCTGACGCAGGAAACTTTTACGGCGGTGTATCAAAAGCTGGCCACCCTGCAGGACCCCGAAAGATTCGAGCCCTGGCTCTTCCGGATTGCGCGCAATTTTGTCTATCAGCGCTATCGCAATCGTCAGCCGGCGATGGTAGCCGTGGATGCCCTGGATGAGGACGGACAGCCGATACTTCAGATCGAGGACCAACGACAAACTCCCGACGAGGCCTTTGAAGCCCGGGAACTCGAGCAGGTCGTTCAGGAGGCGATCGCCAGCCTGGCGCCAAAATACCGGGAGGTTTTCGTCTTGTCCGCAATACGCCATTTGAGTTATCAGGAGATAGCCGAGATCGTCGGACGCAGTCTGGCGAGCGTGAAAACCGACATCCATCGCGCACGGCTGGATGTGCGAAACCGGGTCAAACATTACATCCAGGATTGAAGATGGACTGCAAGAGCTGTACCGAGGATATGACTGCCTACCTCGACGGTGAATTGAACCGAGCGCGGTTCCGTGAGATCGAGGGTCATCTGGAAGGCTGTCTGCCCTGCCTCGAAGAACTCGAGAGTCTCAAGCGATCGGGTCGCCTCGTGGAGTCGCATCTCCCCGAGTTGGAACCGAAGCCCGAGATCTGGAACAACCTCACGGCAAAAATCGCCGCTGCGCAGGAAACGAAACGGCGCGGCGGCCTGCTCTCCTTCTGCGCGGCTCACCGATGGAAGGCGGCCGCGGCGGCAATCGCTGCCTCCGTTGTTCTGGCAACTGGCCTCTGGGGTTTCTGGAATCATCAGCAGTCCGAGAAAGCTCTCCGCCAGTATATGAGCGAATACATTCAGAAACGCGATTCCCATATTCACGCGACACGTGCCCGCGCGTCGGACGCCCGAGGAGAAACCCGAACCGCAGATTCCGATCACGCGGAGTATTCGGATAACCCCTTTGTGGAAGTCCGTGCCGAGCCATTCGACAATCCCTTCCGTTCGGAGGCCCAATGAGTCCCGCCCGGAATTTTCACCCGAGGCTTTTTTTATTCGCCGCAGCTCTGACATTTCTGACCCTGCCCTTCATTCTCGCCGGCCCCGAGTTTCAGGCCGGTTCGCAGCCGGCCGAACTGGGCAAAATGCGCAGCATCGCAGAATCCCAGCATGAAATCGTCATGAGTCTTATCCGCAAAAAAGAGTTCAGCCAGGCCCTCAGCGAAGCCAACAAGATCTTCCAGCTCAACTGGCCGCCGAATCAGGAAGCGCCTTTGCGAAAAGACCTGCTTTATTTCGCAGACCAGTTTCTACACGGCGGGCAGGCGGCCATCGGTCTTCAGCTGCTGGAAACCAACCTGAAAGCCTTTAAGAACAATGCCAGCCGCGCGGCAATCCTGAAGGAAAAGGGCTATCTTCATAAAAACATGGGCCAGGAAGATAAGGCAATTGAATGTTTCCGTGAGGCTCAGCGTCTGGAAAAGATCGATAAATAACCCTGAAACCGAGGGTGGTACTTTCGGAACACGGCTTCCCATCCTCGCTGCATTCCGAAGCAAAAACCCGCTGCGGGAGCTGCCGCCCCTCCCGCACACCCCAGAAAGGCACCGAATGAAGCAGCTTGGAGAAACCGCCGTTTCGCCAAAAGTGAAAAAGGAATTCACTGCGATTTCCGATCTTCCCCTGAAGGAGGTCTATACCGCGGAGGACCTGAAGGATTTTGAGCCGGCGCGGGATCTGAGTGATCCGGGTGAATACCCTTTTACCCGGGGGGTTTATAGAAACATGTACCTGGGCAGGCTCTGGACGATGCGCCAGTTTGCCGGCTTCGGCGCGGCGGAAGATACCAACCGCCGATTCAAATACCTCCTGGATCACGGGCAGACGGGGCTCTCGGTCGCGTTCGATTATCCGACTCTCTTCGGGTATGACTCGGATCATCCCCTGGCGCGGGGCGAGGTAGGCCGCTGCGGCGTCGCCATCGACTCGCTCGCGGATATGGAATTGCTGTTCGAGGGGATCCCTCTCGACCGGGTAACCACCTCGATGACGACGAACGCCCCGGCGGCGATGATCTGGGGCATGTACCTCGTGACTGCCGAGAAGCAGGGCGTGAGCTGGGATGAGATCTCGGGCACCATCCAGAACGACATACTCAAGGAGTACATCGCCCAGAAGACCTACATCTATCCGCCCCGGCCCTCCATGCGCATCATTACCGATATCCTCGCCTTCGCCTGTGAAAATGTGCCGCGCTGGAACACGATTTCCATCAGCGGCTACCACATTCGCGAAGCGGGTTCGACGGCGGCGCAGGAACTGGCCTTTACCCTGCGCGACGGCATCGAGTATGTGGAACATGCTGTCCAGGCCGGCCTCGAGGTCGACGATTTTGCCCCCCGGTTGAGTTTTTTCTTCGACATTCACAACGATTTCTTCGAAGAGATTGCCAAGCTGCGTGCCGCGCGCAGAATCTGGGCCCGAGTGATGAAGGAAAGGTTCCAGGCCAAAAACCCCCGCTCCCTGCTGTGCCGCATTCACTCGCAGACGGCGGGCGTCTCGCTTACCGCGCAGCAGCCTTACAACAACGTGGTACGCGTTACGCTGCAGGCACTGGCGGCGGTCCTGGGCGGCACCCAGTCGCTGCACACCAATTCGCTTGATGAGACGCTATCGCTGCCGACCGAGCAGGCAGTCACGATAGCGCTGCGCACTCAGCAGATCATCGCAAATGAGAGCGGCGTCGCGGGGACGGTCGACCCGCTCGGCGGATCGTATTTCATCGAGGCCTTGACCAACGAGTTGGAGAAGGCCTGCCTCCGGTACTTCGAACAGATCGATGCCATGGGCGGCATGGTTTCCGCCATCGAGCGAGGCTTCCCTCAACGTGAAATCTCGGAGGCGGCCTACCGATATCAGAAAGCGATCGACAGCAAGGAGCGCATCATCGTCGGGGTCAACGAATTTGCGGCAACGCAGGAAACGCCGATCGACATGCTCGTCATCGACGACCAAGCCGAACCAGGCCAGTGTGACAGGCTGCGTCGATTGCGGGCGCGGCGCAACCAGGGCCTTGTGCTCGAGAATTTGGAAAAGCTCAAGCGGGCCGCGGGAGGAAAGGATAACCTGTTGCCGCCGATACTGGAATGCGTCCGGTCTTATGTGACGCTAGGGGAAATGTGCGACGCTCTCAGGGCAGTCTTCGGAGAGTACAGGGAACCCAATTTCGACTGAGTATAATCCTTTAAAAAAACAACCGTGGGGAGGAGGCGACGCGGTA
>Ga0315273_10005535_pt1 | contig 15628 bp, 15 predicted proteins | sample YL17G02_0_MG_FD_205753 | JGI IMG/M metagenome (GOLD analysis project Ga0315273, IMG submission 205753) | Sediment microbial communities from Yellowstone Lake, YNP, Wyoming, USA - YL17G02_0 | ecosystem: Environmental > Aquatic > Freshwater > Lake > Sediment | place: USA: Wyoming | collected...
ACGACGTCGACGCCGAAGTCGCGCAGGCGGGAGGCCGCGAGGCTGCCCGCGTCGTCGGCCCCCCGCTTGCCGATGAACCGCGGCCTGCCCCCGAGCGCGGCGATCCAGGCCGCCACGTTGGCCGCCTGGCCCCCCGGCCTGAGCACGATCCTCGAGGTCGCATCGGCACCGGTGGCAAGCGGCTGCTCGAGCCGGACGATCACGTCGAGCACGAGGTCGCCGAGGCAGCAGATCGTCATCGCCTACGATCCTCGCATGGAACCAGCCCGCTCTGCCGCCGTGGCTCCTTCCTGCGGGAGTGGGCGCTAGTGGCCGAGGGTCGCAAGCCGCGCAGCCGGAAGATGCGCACGTTCGTGATCGGCGGTCTGCTCGGAGCGTCGGCGGCGGCGGCCGCTCGGCTGCTGCGGCCCCGGCGGCCCCGGCGCGAGGCCCCTGCTGGGCTGGGCGCGTTCGAGAGCGCCCCGTGCTATCGCGAGGTGTCCGAGCGGAGGCGTAGCGAAGGCCCGTAGCCGCGCAGGACGCGATCGGCCCGCTCGAGCGTCTGCATGTTGACGTCCGCGTCGCCGATGCCGAGCGACTGTCCGGCGAGCATTGCCCGCACCGCAGCCGCGAGGTAGGCGTCCTCGGTCTTCACCGGTTCGCGCGTGCGGATCACGAGGAAGGGGCCGAAGACGTGCGTCTCGAACACCCCCGGTGGGCCCGGGTCTCGGTTCTCCATCTCGAGGCGGGGGTGGAGATTGTTCCGCTCGCTCGCGTCAAGGATCCAGACGCCGCGGCCGAGCGGCTTCGGCTGGCGCTTCAGCGTGCGGAGTGCAAGCGCCGCGTCGGCCCGGGGCAGGACGACGTCGGAGACGTCGTGGTTGTGCTCCCAGGCACCGAGGTAGAGCGGCTCGTAGCCGAACAGGATGTCGTCGGGACGGCTCGTCGCAGCGAGGAAGCGCTCGGCCTGGGCTCGCGTCGCCTGCCGCTTGTTGGGCTCCCAGTTGAACAGCTGCGGCGTTCGCTGCGAGGCCCAACTGACCTCGAGCACGACCAGGACAACGGTGAGCACGACCGCCACGGCGGGGCGCCGCCGGGTGCTGCGGAGGATCCCTGCTCCGACGAGGACCGCGAAGAACGGCAGGACGAAGATGAGGTGGCGCGACTCGGGCGAGGTCGAGCCGCCGAGCCGGGCCGCGAGGAAGGCCGCCACCGGGACCCCGATGGCGCACAGCGCGAGGGCCCGCGCCTCGGCTTTCACGCTGGCGAGCCCGACAAGAGCGAGCACGAGCACGATGACGAGCGCGGGCCAGCGCCCGGTGCTGAAGTCCCCGGCCGTCTGCCACAGATACGTGACGATCGCCCACGGCCCGCCGAGCTGCGCGCCGCGGCCGCCGACGCCGACGTCGAAACGTCCGGCGAGGACGAGGTCGGTGAGCCAGAACGGCGTGCCGGCGGCGAGTACCGCTGCGAACGCGATCGCGGCCTGCGAGAGCCGGTCACGGCGCGCGACGAGTACGAAGACGCCCTGCGCGGCAAGCACCAGCGCTCCGTAGGGGTGCGCCGCGACCGCGAGCAGGATCGAGACGCCCCAGACACTCCACGACTGCCACGTTCGCCGGTCGAGGGCCCGCAGCAGGAAGAGGAATGCAAGGAGTGTGAGGAACAGGAAGAGGCTGTACATCCGCCCGTAGACACCGTGGAAGAGGAAAACCCAGCTGCCCGCGACGAGGGCGGTCGCGATCAACGCCGTTCTGCGGTCGGCAAGCCTGCGGCCGAGCAGGGCCACGAGTGGCAGGCTCCCCACCGCGAATGCCGCAGAGACCAGCCGCAGGCTCCCGAGGCCGAGCCCGAGATGGGCAACGGCGTAGGCGAACAGGAAGTGGAGCGGGGCGCCGCCACGCTCGAGGGTCACGTGCTCCACGACACCCGACAGGCTGTCGCGGCCGACGAAGAGCGCGAGTGTCTCGTCCTCGTGCGGAGCCCACGCCATCAGCTGGTGCAGCAGGAAGGCCGCCGCCGCCACGGAGATCGCCCCGACCCCGATCCAGAGAGCATGCGCGCTCAGAAACGCCCGCACCGACGACGTGAGCGGGTGGGAGCGGGGAGAGGCTTCGGCAGTCTGGGTCATAGGGCTTCGCGCCGCATCTTCGCTGGTAGATTGGCCTCCTGATGCCGATCTACGAGTACCGGTGCCCGAACGGCCACACCTTCGAGCTCTTCCAGAAGATGAGCGACGCCCCTGCCGAGAGCTGCGAGGCCTGCGGCGCGAGCCCCGTCGAGAAGGTGCTGTTCCCGGTGGCAGTGCATTACAAGGGCTCGGGCTTCTACTCGACGGACTACGGCCGCGGGTCGCGCAAGGGAGCGGCGAAGGACGGCGACAGCGGTGGCTCGAGCGAGAAGAGCGGTTCGAGTGAGAAGAAGGAGCCCGCGAAGGACTCCGGCTCGGGCGACAAGAAGCCCGCCACGGCCGACTGAGGCCCGCTCACAGGCGACGGTCTCCGACCACGCACCCCGGCGCGTACGGCAGGCCCTTCGGCGGTGCGAGCGGCGCCGACCTGCCCGTGAACATCGCGATCGTGGCGACGTTGTCCTCGGAGCCGAAGATGACCGACTCGCCGTCGGCGCTACCGGGCTCTCCTCCCAGGCGGCAGTGCAGTGCGTTCTTCGTGTTCGCCCGGAAGTACGCCCAGCCGAGTTGCATGATCTGACCGGCGCTGAGGTCGGTGGCGAGAGGCTTGACGATGCTGCCGGCCCGGAACGGCAGCTTCAGAGCGGTCCCGACCGAGGTCACCTTGTCTGCCGTGGCCTGGATCACCTGTTGCTGGCGGCGCGCCCGGTCGAGGTCGGTCTCCGAGGGGTCGAGCCGGTTCTCCCGGATCCGTGCGTAGACGAGTGCCCGCTGTCCGTTCATGTGCTGGCGGCCCTTCGCGAACCGCCAGCCGTCCCACGATCGGCAGCGCTCCGACGAATACGGGCAGTCGAACGCGTTCGCGAGGATCGGACGGGGCACGTCGATGTCCACCCCGCCCACCGAGTCGATCAGCTCCCGAAAGCGGTCGAAGTCGACGAACGCGACGTGATTGACGTCCAGCCCGGTCAGATCCTTGACCGTTCGCAGCGCGAGTGCCGGGCCGCCGAGCTGGAACGCCGCATTGATCTTCGCCGCTCCCTGGCCGGGGATCTCGACCCTCAGATCACGCGGGATCGAGAGGAACGCGAGCCGGTGCTTCCGGGGATCGGTGCGAACCAGCATCACCGAATCGGAGCGGCGAGCATCACTGCGTCCGGGCTGCGTGCCGCCGTCGGTGCCGAGCACGAGGATGGTGGTTGGTGTCGACGAGAGCAGCCCGTTCTGGCCCTTCAGCTCGCTCGTCACTGCGGCCGGCACCCGGGCGTTCGCGTCGGAGACGCCCCCTGAGACGGACAGGTAGCTCGCCACGAGCCAGACGACGCCGAGGAGGAGCACTACGGCGAACGCGATCGTGATCCGCCGCCCGAGCCTCCGCTGTCCCCTGTTCCTGGTGGGCGTCCCGGTGCCGGAATCCGTGCGACGGTTGGCCGGCGGACGCTGCAGTGGGACCTTGCCCTTCGCCCGACCGCCCTTGTAGACCCTGTAGGGCTTCTCTTGTTCGGGCATTCGGGCGGTTATCGTAGCCGTGACGTGCGTGAAGAACGTGTTATCGGGGTCGACCTCGGCGGGACGAAAATCCTCGCCGGCGTCGTCGCGCGTGACGGGACGATCGGTCGCACGATCGAGATACCGACGCCGGATGCCGCCCAGGAGCAGGTGCTGGAGGCGATCGACACCGTCGTCGAAGACCTGCTCGAGGACGGTGCCGTCGCGATCGGGTACGGCGTCCCTCTCAACATCGACCGCCGCACCGGCGTCGCGCTGCGCGCGGTCAACCTCCCGCTGCACCAGGTGCACTTCCCGGACCGTGCCCGCGCCCGCTACGGCCTGCCCGCCGGTGTCGAGAACGACGGCAACGCAGCCGCGCTCGCCGAGTGGCGGCTCGGCGCGGGGAGGGGAGTCACGGATCTGATCATGCTGACCCTCGGTACCGGGGTCGGCGGCGGTCTCGTCATCGACGACCACCTCTATCGAGGCTGGGCCGAGCTCGGGCACGTGGTCGTCGTCGCCGGAGGGCAGCCCTGCCAGGGAAACTGCCACGGGCATGGCCACCTCGAGGCTCACGCATCGGGGCTCGCTGCCGATCGCGCGGCTGCCGAGCTCTACGGGCCGGGGGCCGACGCCCCGGTTCTCGTCGCTCGCGCTCGGGCCGGGGATACCGCTGCGATCGAAGCCCTGGAAGAGATCGGCAGGCTCCTCGGGGCCGCGATCGGGTCGCTGGTCAACATCTTCGATCCGGACATCGTGATCATCGGCGGCGGGTTCGGTGCTGCTGCCGCCGACCTCGTGCTCGAACCGGCGCGGATCGCTGCCCGGGCGGATGCCATCCAGCCCGCCGACGAGACGCTACGGATCGTGGAGGCGGAGCTCGGCGACGAAGCAGGCCTGATCGGGGCTGCGCTCGTGGCGTTCGAGGCGCTCGACGGAGTGCGGTGAGGCGTGCCGCTCGCCGTGTGCGCCACGCCGATCGGGAATCTCGCTGACGTGACGCTGCGCGTCCTCGACGAGCTCGCCGCCGCCGACACCATTCTCTGCGAGGACACCCGCCACACGAGCGTGCTCCTGCAGCGCCACGGGATCGAGGCTCGGCTCCTCTCCTATCACCAGCACAACGAGGCGAAGCGGACGGCCGAGCTCATCCCGCGGCTCATCGCGGGCGAGCGGATGGCGCTGGTCTCCGACGCCGGGCTACCCGGGGTCAACGATCCCGGAGCGAGACTCGTCGTTGCGTCGATCGCTGCGGGTGTCCCGGTGACGGTGCTGCCCGGAGCCTCGGCCGTGGAGACGGCGCTCGTTGCGAGCGGGCTCGCCGGAGAGCAGTACCGCTTCGTCGGCTATATCCCCCGAGGCGAGCGCGACCGGGCAGCTCTGTGGCACGACCTGCGTACGTGGCCGCACCCCACCGTCGCGTTCGAGTCACCGAAGCGGCTGACCACGACCCTGGCGAGTCTCGCGGGCGCAGAGCCCGAACGTCTCGTTGCGGTCTGTCGAGAGCTGACCAAGACGTTCGAGGAAGTCGTCTGTGACACTGCCGTCGTGATTGCCGGCCGCTACGCGCAGGCGCCGAAGGGCGAGGTGACCCTCGTGATCGGGCCGTCGACGGCGGTTGCCGATGCTGCAGCGGCCGTCTCTGCCGTGATCGAGCTGGTCGCCGCCGGGGCACCGCGCGGGGTGGCAGCGAACGTCATTGCAGGGCTCACCGGCCTCTCGCGCAACGCGCTCTACCGCAACTCTCTGTAGACTGAATTGACAACGTCCGACGGCGGAGCTACGATTCACCCCAGCGTTGTCAATATGGAGAACAGGAGGTGAATCGTGCGTCGTATTGCATTCGGTCTCGCACTGTTCGGAGCACTCGGCGTGGCCCCGTCGGCTTCGGCCTGGACATGGCCGCTGCGGGGAGATGTACTCCGTCCCTATTCGCTCGGTCAGGATGCGTACGCGGCCGGGCAGCATCGCGGTGTCGACGTCGCCGGATCCAGTGGCGAGCCGGTGCGTGCTCCCGCTGCGGGGACCGTGTCGTTCGCCGGTGTCGTCCCTACCTCCGGTCGGACCGTGACGATCCGTCTCGACGGGTACGCGGTCTCCCTCACGCATCTCGGCGAGGTCTCGGTCGCAAAGGGGATGGCTGTTGCAGAAGGCGATGTCGTCGGCAGCGCCGGGTCGAGTGGCGAGCCCGAATGGTCGCAGCCGTATGTGCACCTGGGTATCCGGGTGTCCGAGGCAGCGGACGGCTACGTCGACCCGGCCACGCTCCTGCCGCCGTGGGTAGCGCCGCCGCCGGTCGCGCCCGCCCAGCCCGTTGTCCTCCCGGCCCCTGCGCCGGAACCGGGCGGCACTGAGTTGCCCGCGCCGGTGTCGACTTCCGGGGCTTCGGGGTCGCCTGCCACGCCGTCTACACAGCCGGTGAGCCCGGCGCCTGACGCAACAGCGGTCGAACAGGTCGCCGCATCCGCCGCTCGAGCCAATACGACAGCGGTGAGCTCGATCGGCGATGCCGCTGCGAATCAGGCAGTCGAGAGGACGAAGACGCTCGCCGTTGCACCAACGGCTGTGACGAGGATCGCACCAGCACCGACGTCCCGCTCCCACGACGCCCTCGTTCGGGAGCAGCAGGTCGTGCCCGAGCGGGTGACCACCGCGGCGCAGGCATTCGCGATCGCCGATGACGAGGGGGCCCCAGCGGTGGTGGCGGGTGAGCGTCGGCATCACGTCGGAGTCGCGAAGACACCATCGAGGTCGGTGACTCCGCGGGCCCGTCCGCAGTTGGACGGCGTCCGCGCCGTGGCCCAGCCCGTTGATTCCAGCACCGATCCTGCGCCCCCGCGGATCGACCGAGAGGGTGGTGCTGCGGCATCGCAAGCGGTCGTCGGTCGCGTGCCCGGGGAGGGCCAGCGGTCTCCACTCGGCCGGCGATTCCTTCCGGCCGCTGTGGTTGCCCTGCTCGTCGTGCTGCTCGTGGGCGCACGGTCGCCTTTCGCCCTTCGCCGTAGAATCAACGGCAATGGAGCGCTACTACGTCACGACGCCGATCTACTACGTGAACTCGACGCCCCACATCGGGCATGCGTACACGACGATCGCAGCGGATATCCTGGCCCGCAACCGGCGTCAGCGTGGCGCCGAAACGTTCTTCCTGACCGGGGTCGACGAGCACGCGGCCAAGGTCGCCCGCGTCGCCGCGGAGCAGGGCTTGTCACCGCAGGAGTACGCCGACCGGATAGCGGTCGTCTGGCGTGAGCTGCCGGAGCGTCTCAATGCATCGAACGACTTCTTCATCCGCACGAGCGACGAGGAGCACAAGCGCTTCGTTCAGGGCTTCCTCCAGCGGCTCTATGACAACGGGCACGTCTACCAGGATGTCTACGCCGGTCTCTACTGCGTCGGGTGCGAGGCGTTCAAGACGGAGGCTGACCTCGTCGACGGCAAGTGCCCGGAGCACGATCGGGAGCCGGAATGGATCGAGGAGCGCAACTGGTTCTTCCGGCTGTCGTCGTTCCAGCAGCAGCTGCTCGATCTCTTCGATCGCGCCGACTTCGTTCAGCCCGGGTTCCGGGCGAACGAGGCGCGGAGCTTCATCGAGGGAGGGCTGCAGGACTTCTCGATCAGCCGTGCCGGCCAGACGTGGGGAATCCCGATCCCGTGGGATCCGGATTCGATCGCCTACGTCTGGGCGGACGCGCTCGTCAACTACCTGAGTGCGCTGACGTACGCCCGGCCGGGTGAGGATCTGGTCGAGAAGTTCTGGCCATCTGTTCGCCACTTGCTGGCGAAGGACATTCTTCGGTTCCACTGCGTCTACTGGCCGGCGATGCTCCTCGGGGCGGGGTACGAGCCACCGGCGCAGCTGTTCGTGCACGGGTATCTGCTGCTCGACGACAAGAAGATCTCGAAGTCGCTCGGAAACGTCGTCGATCCGCTCGATCTGATCGACGTCTACGGCGTTGACCCCGTACGGTTCTGGTGCGCGAGAGCGGTCTCGTTCGGCCAGGACGGCGCGGCCTCGATCGCGGGCATCCACGAGCGCTACGAGCGCGAACTCGGCAACGATCTCGGCAACCTTCTCTCCCGGACCACGGCCATGGTCGCCCGCTACCGAGACGGGCAGCTGCGGCGCGTGCCCTCCCCCGAGGGAGCAATCGCGGCCGCGCTCGAGCCACTCGCGGGCGACGTCGCGGGCCGGCTCGACGGTTTCGACGTCACGGGGGCGCTGGAGCGCATTTGGGAGGTCGTGCGCGTACTCAACCGAGAAGTCGAGACGACGGCGCCCTGGCAGCTCGCGAAGGACGAGGGGCGCGCCGACGAGCTCGACCGCGTGCTCTACGACCTCGTCGACGGCCTCCGTGCCGTCGCCGTTGCTCTCTCTGCGTACGTCCCCGAGACGACCGCCGCGATCCTGGCAGCCCTGCGTCAGCCAGCGGCCGTCGACTGGTCTCTCGTCGCCTATGGCCTCACCGGCGAGACGGAAGGGATCGAAGCGGCTCCTCCTCTCTTCCCCCGGCTCGATCCGCCAACGGCGTGAGCTGCCGTCGATGATCGACACTCATGCTCATCTGGACGGGTGCGACGAGCCAGCCGCGTTTCTCGTCGAGCGCGCGCGCGCTCTCGGCGTCTCGCGGATCGTCACCGTCGGTACCGGACTCGCCTCCTGCCGCGCCGCGCTCGAGATCGCCGAGGTGGAGCAGGGCGTCTCCGCGGCGCTCGGGATCGACCCGCACCAGGCCGGTGGCGATGAGGTATCGCGGGTCGGCGAGCTCATCGAGCTGCTCGGACATCCTTCCGTGGTGGCGGTCGGAGAGACCGGCCTCGACTACTTCCACGACGTCGCTCCTCGGGTTGCGCAGCGGGCCTTGTTCGACCGGCAGCTCGAGGTGGCCGCGTCCGCCGGCCTTCCTGTCGTGATCCACACCCGTGATGCGGACGCCGACACTGCGGCGGCGCTTTCCGCGTTCTCCGGGACGGTGATCCTCCACTGCTTCTCCGCCCCGGGGCTGCTCGACGTGGCCATGGAGCGGGGGTACTACGTGTCGTTTGCGGGCAACGTGACCTACCCGAAGGCGACCGCCCTGCGCGAGGCCGCCGCCGCCGTGCTCACCGACAGGATCCTTGCCGAGACGGACAGCCCCTACCTCTCGCCGCAGCCGCTGCGCGGCAAGCGCAACGAGCCGGCCAACGTCCTTCACACCCTGGCCGTCCTGGCGCAGGCCCGGGGGGAAGAGATTGCGGTGCTCGAGAGCCAGATCGACCGGAACGCAAGCGCGGCGTTCGGCCTCTCGCCGCTGTGAGCGGCCCCGCGCCGAAGAAGTCGCTCGGCCAGCACTTCCTGATCGACGACAACATCCTGGCCGTCATAGCGCGCCTGGCGGAGCTCGGCCCGGATGACGTAGCGCTCGAGATCGGGCCGGGACTCGGTGCGCTGACGCGCGTTCTCGCCGACCTCTGTGCCCATGTCCACGCCGTCGAGCTCGACGCGCGCCTCGAGCCTCATCTTCGCGCCCTCACCGGGGCTCCGAACGTCTCCCTTCACTGGGGCGACGCCATGCGGCTCGATCTCGCGCGCCTCGACCCGGCCCCGAACAAGCTCGTCGCAAACCTCCCCTACAACGTCGCCACCCCGATCGTGGCCGAGAGCCTCGCCGGGCTACCGACGGTGGAGCAGTGGTGCGTGATGGTGCAGCGTGAGGTGGCTGATCGGTTCTTCGCAGTCCCGTCGACCAAGGCCTACGGCGCCGTCTCCGTGCTCATCCAGCTCGCAACGACGCGGACGGGGTTTCATCCGGTCTCCCGCACCGTCTTCAGGCCGCCGCCGAACGTCGACTCGGCGCTCGTCGCGTTCCGCCGCATCCCATTGCCAGCCGACTTCGCCGGGATTCGCCGCGTCACCGAGGGCGCCTTCGCACACCGCCGCAAGACGCTCGCCAACTCGCTTCAGCTCGCCGGCGTGGCGACCCGCGAAGAGGCGGTGGCGGCGCTCGCCGCCCTGGGACGCGATCCGGCGGTGCGAGCCGAGGCGCTCGACCCGCCCGTGTTCGTCGAGTTGGCGCGGAAGCTGGCATGAGGCGTCTTCCCGCATACGCGAAGATCAACCTCTCACTTGTCGTCGGCCCGCTCGCCGCCGACGGCAAGCACGAGGTGGCGACCGTCCTGCAGCGCGTCGGCATCGCTGATGAGATCGGCCTCGAGGTGGGCGAACGGCTCATCGTCTCCGGCTTCGCCGGCGACACGATCGTCGCCGGGGCGCTCGAGGCGCTTGCGGTCGCTGCCGGCGTCGAGCCCAGTTGGCGTGTCGAGATCACAAAGTCGGTTCCCGTGGCGGCCGGTCTCGGTGGTGGCAGCTCCGATGCGGCGTGCGCCCTCCGGCTCGCAAACGAAACGCTCGCCGAGCCGCTCGAGCCTGCCCACCTCGCCCGGATCGCTGCGGGCATCGGCGCGGACGTGCCGTTCTTCCTCACAGAGGGCGCGCAACTCGGAACCGGCGACGGCACCGTCCTCGTTTCGCTCGACCTGCCGCACGAATACTGGGTCGTGCTCATCTTGCCCGCCGACACGGCGAAGCGGTCGACAGCGGACGTCTACAGCGCGTTCGACGCGCGTGCCGGAGCGTCCGGCTTCGATGCCCGCCGGATGGAGTTGCTCGATGCGCTGGCGGACGTCGGAGACGCCCGTGACCTGGCGCGCCTACCCCTTAACGATCTCGCGTCCTCGCCACTCTCGGAGTGGCTTCACGACGCGGGTGCGTTCCGGGCAGACGTCAGCGGCGCGGGCCCGTGTGTCTATGGCCTCTTCACCGAGCGTACCGAGGCTGACGCGGCGGCTCGGGCCCTGGAGGCGCTAGGCAGAGCGTGGGTCACGGCCCCTGTTTGAGAGAGAATGGCCGCGCTGCGCGAGCCGGTTGTCTGCGTCTACCGTAAGGGCTATGTCCGATCTCGTTCTCGAGCACGGCGAGAGCCAGCTCTCGCGCCGGTTGCGGCGTCGGCGAGCTCTGATCGCGATCGGGATCGCGGCTGCGGAGTCCGTGCTCGTCCTCGTCGGCATCATGCCCTGGTGGGCTGCGGTCGTCGCGGCAGCGATATCCGTCGCCGCGTACGTCTGGGTCGGCGGGCAGCGAACTTCGCCGGGCGTGCGAGCTGCGGCGTGGCTCGCGGCCGTGTCCCAGCTCATCGTGGTTCTCGTCCCCGTCGGGATCGTGCTCGTCGGCCTGCTCGCGGTCGTTGCCGTCGTCGTCCTCGCCGCGGTCGCGTTGACCGCGCTCCTCCTCGATCGGCGGTGAGCCTTCCGCCCGGGGCGACCGGGTGTCCGGGTACACTCGGCGTCCCGATTCACTGGGGCGTGGCCAAGTGGTAAGGCAACGGGTTTTGGTCCCGTGATCCCAGGTTCGAATCCTGGCGCCCCAGCCAACGTGCCGACCGTGTCCGAATCCCGCCCCAAGCTCGCAGCCGTCGTCATGGCCGGTGGCCGTGGGACACGCATGCGCTCGGCGACGCCGAAGCACCTACACCCGATCCTGGGGCGACGGATGGTCGACTGGATCGTAGAGGCGGCCCGGCCGCTTCGCGCCGAGCAGCTGGTCGTGGTCGTCTCGCCCGATACCGCGGATCAGTTCGAGGGACTCGCGGTCGCCGTCCAGGAACAGCCGCGCGGAACGGGGGACGCGGTGAGGAGCGCCCAGGAGGCCCTCTCCGTCGCGGACGAGGTGCTGGTTCTCTCGGGTGACACGCCGCTCCTCACGACGGCGCTCCTCGAAGCCCTGCTCGCGACGCACCGGTCACAGGCAGCGGCCGCGACCGTCCTCTCGTTCGTCCCCTCGGACATCCGGAGCTACGGCCGGATCGTGCGCAGCGCGGGCGGCGATCTCGAGGCGATCGTCGAGGCCGCCGATGCGTCCGCCGAGCAGCTCGCGATCGGTGAGGCGAACTCGTCGATCTACGTCTTCCGCGCCGATCTCCTCTGGCCGGCGCTCGACCGGCTCAAACCCGTGAACGCCCAGGGCGAGCTCTACCTGACGGACGCCGTGCGGGACCTCGTCGAGGCCGGGCACCGCGTTGCCGTGCACGTGGCGCCCGATCCCGACGAAACGGAGGGAGTGAACACACGGGTCGAGTTGGCCGCAGCGGCTGTCGCGCTGCGCGACCGGATCAATGTGGAGCACATGCTCGCCGGCGTCACGATCGTCGATCCGCAGACCACGTGGATCGAGCCGACGGTGACGCTCGAGGCAGACACCGTGGTGCATCCGTTCACGATGCTCCGCGGCGCGACGACCGTCGCCGAGGGCGCCGAGCTCGGTCCTCACGCCGTTGTGATCGATGGCGAGATCGGAGCGGCTGCGATCGTCGGGCCGTTCTGTTACGTTCGCCCTGGAACCGTTCTCGGCGCGCGAGCGAAGGCGGGCACGTTCGTGGAGCTGAAGAACACGCGATTGGACGAGGACGCGAAGGTGCCCCATCTGAGCTATTTCGGCGACGCGGAGGTTGGAGCTGGCACGAACGTCGGCGCGGGATCGATCACTGCGAACTTCGATCACCGCCCCGGAGTTCCCAAGAAGCGTACGGTGATCGGGCGGAACGCGAGAGTTGCCGTCGACACGATGTTCGTCGCCCCGGTCACGGTGGGAGACGACGCGTGGACGGCGGCGGGAACGGTCGTGACCGAGGATGTCCCGGACAACGCTCTCGTCGGGTTCCCGCCGAGGCAGACGATCAAGGAGGGTCGGGGTGGAAAGCGGGACGGTTGAGCAGACTCTGCCGGGGCTCGGGGCGCCCGACATGCCCGTGGCGAGCACGGTGATGGGGCGTGCGATCGGGCTGTCGCCGACCAAGCGGCTGATGCTCGTCTCGGGCCGCTCGAATCCCGATCTCGCGACGGAGATCGCCCGGTTGATCGGTTGCGACCTCGGCGAGACGACGCTGAAGACGTTCGCGAGCGGAGAGACCTACTGTCGCTACGAGGACTCCATTCGCGGCGCCGACATCTTCATCGTGCAGACCGCTTCGATGCCGGTCGACCAGCACCTGATGGAGCTCCTGATCATGATCAACGCCGCGAAGCTCGCGTCGGCGAAGCGGATCACGGCGGTGATCCCCTGGTACTTCTACGTCCGCCAGGACAAGAAATCCCGCCCGCGCGAACCGATCACCGCGAAGCTCGTCGCCGACCTGCTCCAGACCGCGGGCGCCGACCGGGTCCTGACGATGGACCTCCATGCGGGCCAGGTCCAGGGTTTCTTCGAGATCCCGGTCGACCACATGACGGCGATCCCGCTGTTCGCGCAGTACATCCGTGACCTCAATCTCGGTGAAGGCCTCGCGGTCGTCTCGCCCGACACCGGCCACGCCAAGATCGCGGGCAAGTTCGCGGAGATGGTCGCGGGCGATCTCGTCATCCTCAACAAGGTGCGTCCCGCGCACAACGAGGCGAAGATCACGACCGTGATCGGTGACGTCGAGGGCAAGGCCGCCGTGATCATCGACGACATCATCGACACCGCCGGCACGCTCGTCGCCGGTGCGAAAGCCCTCAGGGACGCCGGTGCGACGAAGGTCTACGCGTGTGCCACGCACGGCCTCTTCAACGGGCCGGCGCTGGAGCGGATCGCCGACAGCGAGATCCACAAGCTCGTGGTCACCGACACCGTCCCGCTCGACCCGCTCGCGCAGCCGGACAACATCCAGGTGCTCTCGATCGCCGGCATTCTCGCCGAGACGATCTCGAACGTGTTCGCGGACGACTCTGTGTCGGCGATCTTCGCCGGCGAGAACCAGCTCTTCTAGCACGACGGCCCGGCCCGGTCGATCAACCGGGCCGGCCGTTCAGGGTCCCGCTTGGGAGTCGAGTCGCAGGGTCAGACCTGCACGATCGCGTAGATCTTCCCACGCATGGCTTCGCTGCTCCCGGAGCCCTGGTCGGGGCAGAGCAGGCACACCCAGTCGAAGGCACCGTGCTTGTGGGCCGTAAACGTGACGACCGTCGTCGTGGGCGTGCTCCCGTGTGCGGGGCGGATCAGCGCGGAAACGCCGAGCCCGGGGGAGGTGAAGGTGTGGAACCTGCGGGTGTAGTTGGTGAACGTGAGGCGCACCGGGAGTCCGGGCTCGACGGCGAAGGCCGGCAATGTCACGTGCTCGTCGTGGCCCCTGCCGGTCGCCGGGCGAATGACGATCGCGAGGCCCTGTGGCGGCATGACGCTCGCACGCAAGTCCGGGGCTCCGTCCTGGGCCCAGGCGTTTGCAGAAACGGCAGCGGCGAGCGCAACGACGCCGGCGATGGTGAGGAGGATCCTTGGTCGCATGGTCTGTTCCTCCTTGCGTGGTAATTGTGACACACGATACAAAGTAGGGCCTCGGGCGCGCATCGGAGTGTCCCCCGTTCTCGCGTAGGGGAATTCACTGATCTTCTGGGTGTCCTCGGGCGCCCCGGCGCTCTCCCAGGCCCACGTTGCCCGCGGCTTCGACCCGTCTGCGGCCGGCGAGGCGGGTCGTGCCGGCGGCACCCCCTGAGAGTGCCGCCGGCTCCAGAGGGATTGTCGGCAGCTTCGGGCGTGAACTGAATCCCCATTTCCCGGAAGGGGGAGCGGCACGACCGGCGAACCGTTATGCAGGCCGGGTCGGCTCTCGGCGTCCGCACCCGTCCTCCCCTGAGGGGTGCGGGTTGCGCCCGCCGGCCCGGCCGCCCGCGGACGACCACCCTGTGCGGAGAGGTCAGGACCTCCGCCGGCCTGCAGCGCACCCCGTGGGGCCGGGTGCGCGAGGGTCCTTCGTAGCGTCGCCAGGGCATTCGCTACACTTCGCCGCCGTGTCCGGGGACAGAATCATTCTCGAGGTCAAGGAGCGTGGCGCCGACCAGCTCGGTACCCGCAACGTCAAGCGCCTGCGCCGTCAGGGCCTGATCCCTGGCGTGCTCTACGGGAAGGCCAACAAGGCCTTCGTCGTCGGTGAGCGGGAGCTCCGGATCGCTCTCACCGGGCCGTCCGGCCTCAACGGGATCGTCGACGTCATGATCGACGGCCAGAAGACCCCACACCACGCCGTGCTCAAGGACTATCAGCAGCATCCGGTCCGGGGCACGATTACGCACGTCGACTTCCACGAGGTGCGGCTCGATCAGCCGATCCAGTCGACGGTTCTCGTGCACTTCGTCGGCGAGGCGCCCGGAGCGAAGCTCGGCGGGGTCGTCCAGCAGGTTGCGCGCGAGCTCAACGTCGAGGCGCTTCCGTCGGACGTCCCGGAGTACATCGAGGTCGATCTCAGTGGCCTCGAGCTCGGCGAGAGCCTACGGTTGCAGGACGTTGCCCCGGTCAAGGGCGTGACGTTCCTCGACTCGGCCGAGATAGTGATCGCCAACTGCTCGAGCCCGCGTGGCCTCACCGAGGCCGAAGAGGCGGCAGACGAGGCGCTCGCTGCAGAGGCAGCCGCAGAGTCCGCCGCTGCGGCGGACGCCGCAGCACCCGACGAGGAGTAGTCCTTGTCGCTCTTCCGTCGGGGCGAAGTCGCCTCGACGCTCGACCTGCTCGTCGTCGGGCTCGGGAACCCGGGCCGGCGCCACGAGCGTGATCGCCACAACCTCGGGTTCATGGTGGTCGACGAGCTCGCGCGTCGGCACGGCGCCTCCTTCAAGGGTAAGTTCAGCGGCCACGTGGCGGATCTCCGCCTGGACGCAAGGCGCCTCGCGCTCCTGAAGCCGGATACCTACATGAACGACTCCGGCCGCTCGGTGCAGCCGGCCGTGGCGTTCTACAAGACGCCGCTCGAGAGCGTGCTCGTCGTTCACGACGAGGTCGACCTCGACGTCGGTCGCCTCCAAGCTCGCCTCGGCGGCGGCCTCGCCGGCCACAACGGCCTTCGTTCGATCGCGGGGCGCCTCGGCAGCCCGGAATTCCTGCGGCTCCGCGTGGGCGTCGGCCGTCCGGGGAGGGGTGACCCTCGCGACGTTGCCGATTTCGTGCTCGCCCCGTTCGCGCCCGAGGACGACGCCGAGGCGATCGTCGCGCGCGCCGCCGACGCCGTCGAGTCGCTCGTCACC